>Ga0164298_10000033_pt1 | contig 74224 bp, 55 predicted proteins | sample Whisoiple_216_MG_FD_109713 | JGI IMG/M metagenome (GOLD analysis project Ga0164298, IMG submission 109713) | Unamended control soil microbial communities from upstate New York, USA - Whitman soil sample_216_MG | ecosystem: Environmental > Terrestrial > Soil > Agricultural land ...
CCGCCGGGGGTTCCCATGGCGTCTCAGTCATGCCCCACCGTAGCCGGGGGCACCGACAGCCGGGGGCACCGACGGTCACGCCCAGGGCGGTCTTCCCTGATAGGCGCGGCCGATCAGCGTCACCCACTGGTGCACGGCGTCCTCGTTCGGCGCGAACGGCCCGGGCCGGAAGTGTGGCGACGCGAGCCCGCGCTGCACGGACTCGCACGCCGCCCAGTCCTGCCGGTTCGTGCGGTCCCAGAACTCCTCCGCGTGCCCGGCCTCGCCCAGTGCGAGCCAGGAGCACTCGATCCGGGTCGCGTCCGGGGCGACGGGCCGCAGCCGGTGTGTCATCACGTAGTCCGGGTGCAGGGACAACAGCAGGTCGGGGAACAGCGCCAGGTACAGCACGCGCCGCCGGTCCACGCCCGGCAGGAAACCGCCCGGTGAGCGGCCGTCCAGCGACATCGTCTCGGCCCCGTCGCGCAGGTCCATGGAGCCGCCTACCCACGCGCCGGGCAGGTCGTAGTTGTCGCCGCTGTTCGGCGGGGACACCGCGCACAGCTCGGGATGGATGTGCGGGCAGTGGTAGCACTCGTGGTAGTTCTCGACGACCACCTTCCAGTTGGCGCGCACCACGTACTCGTGCCGCGCGGCCGTCTCGAGCCGCTCCGGCGCGTACGGCGCGACCAGGCCGGCCATCCCCCCGAGGTGCTCGGCGAACGGCGCCGCGTCACCCGTGCCGTTGACGAACACCCAGCCGTGCCACACCTCGACGGGCAGCGGCACCAACCCGTGCCCGGCCGGCACTTCGTGGTACCGGGGCGTGGTACGGAGCGATCCGTCCAGCCGGTACGTCCACGCGTGGTACGGGCACACCACGACCGCCCGTGCGGACGTGCCGCCCTCGGGCAGCAGCTCGTGGCCACGGTGGCGGCAGGTGTTGGCCAGCGCCGTGACCGTCCCGCCGTCGCGGGTCAGCAGCACCGGGACGTCACCGGCCAGCACGCCGCGCTGCGTGGTGTCGCCCAGCAGCTCGTCGAGGCGGCCGAGGCAGCTCCAGGTGCCGGCGAACAGGTGCCGCAGCTCCCAGGCCAGGACGTCGGGCGCGGTGTAGGCGGCGGCGGGCAGCATGGTCGACTCGCCGAACGGGCGGATGGCGCGGTCGAGGTCGCCGGCCGGCACGGGCGCCGGCGGCCAGGCGGCGGTTGGCATGCCGCCGACGGTAACCCAGCGAGCGCTGTCGGTGTCCCGTGCGATGCTGCCGGCCGTGGAGTACGTGTTCGACGCGCGGCTGTGGGTCTGGGACGCGCGCAAGGCCGACAGCTGGACGTTCGTGCGCCTGCCGGAGGACGTGTCCGACGAGGTGCGCGAGCTGGCGGCCGGGCCGCGCCGCGGCTTCGGCGCGGTGCGGGTGCGGGCCCGCATCGGCGCCACCGTCTGGCGCACGTCGATCTTCCCGGGCAGTGACGCCTACGTGCTGCCCGTCAAGCGTGCCGTCCGCAGGGCGGAGTCCATCGAGGCAGGCGATGTCGCGACCGTGGCGCTGGAGGTCCTCGAGTTTTAGCAACTCGAGTTGACTATCGCACACATAAGCAACTACGGTTGCTTATGTGACGGAACCTGACCTGCCCACGGACCCGGCGGACGCCCTTGCCGCGGTGGTCGCGTTGCGGCGGCTCGCCGACCGGCTGGAGGACGCGGCGGTCGAGCAGGCCATGCGTGCGGGTTGGGGGTGGCCACGGGTCGCCGAGGCGCTCGGGGTCACGCGCCAGGCGGTCTACAAGAAGCACGCCCAGCGGCTCATCGCCGCCGGGGTCAGGATGAGGAGGCGCGAGGGGTGAACTCCTTCGACTCGTACCTGCACAACACCATCATGCGGGCCCACCAGGAGGCACGTGACGACGGTTCGCCGACGGTCGAGGTCCAGCACCTGCTGCTGGCCGTCGCCGCCGAACCGGAGCCGACCGTACGTCCACTGCTGGCATCGGCGGGGCTGGACCGGGACGCGGTCCGCCGTGCGCTGGAGCAGGAGTTCGTGCAGAGCCTGAGCGCGGTCGGCGTGTCGAGCAACGCCCACCCCCTGCCCGAGCCCAGCCGGCTGCCGGCGAAGCCCGCGATGGGCACGTCGGCCAAGCTCGCACTCGACCGCGGCTTCTCCGCTGTGACACGCAAGAAGGACCTGCGGCCGGCGCACGTGCTGCTGGGGATCCTGGCCGCCCAGGCCGGCATCGTGCCACGCGCGCTCGCCATCGCCGGCGCCGACCAGGAGGACCTGGCGGCCCGCGTCCGCCGGGCACTGACCGAACAGGAGTGAACATGCATGTGATGGCCGTGTCCGCTGTCGCCGACTACGACCGGTACTGGGGCTCGCTGAAGAAAGCGCATTCCCGCTTACCCAGGGGCGCGCGCTGGACCCTGGCGGTCGCGAGTGCCGACGGCACGCGAGCCGTGCACGTCATCGTGCACGACTCGGTCGACGGCGTCCGGGGTTTCTTCGAGGAGTACGCCGGCCCGTTCGCCACGACGGACTACTTCGAGACCGACGCCGCCAACGCCGTGGGGCTGCCGACGTGATCCGCGAGGAACTGCTCGCGGAGTACGGGATCCCGGGCGCCGCGGTCGGCGTGCTCCACAATGGACGGATCACCGAGTTCGCGGTCGGCGTCCGGGACGTGGCGACCGGCGAACCGGTGACGAGTGACACGGTCTTCCAGGTTGGCTCGATGACCAAGACGTGGACCGCGCTGGCGTTCATGCAACTGGTCGGCGAGGGAAAGGTCGGGCTGGACGAGCCGGTGCGGTGCCAGCTTCCCGACTTTCGGGTCGCGGACGCCGAGACCGGCGCCCGGGTGACGCCCCGGCACCTGCTGAACCACACGAACGGCATCGAGGAGGATTTCGGCGATCCCGGTGAGGGGGACGACGTCTACGCGCGGATGGTCGAGAACATCGCCGGCGCGCCGCAGGTCTTCCCGCTCGGCCACACCCACGGCTACAGTGCGGCGCTCGGCTACGCGATCCTCGCGCGGATCATGGAGGTCGTCGACGGCGGGCGGTGGGACGACATCATGCGCGCCCGCCTGTTCGAACCACTGGGGCTGACCGGCACGGGCACCCGGCCCGACCAGGTGGACCGGGCCCGGGCTGCGACGGGGCACGTGCTCCGCTCGCTCGACGAGGGCCCGGTCGTGACGCCCGTGGCGTACCTGCCGCGATCGTTCGGCCCCGGCGGCAACGTGACGTCGACGGTGCGGGACGTCCTCGCGCTGGCGCGGGTTCTCCTCGACGGCGGACCGCTCGTGGCCGAGATGATGACGTCCCGGGTGCCCGTGCCCGACCCGTACATGTTCGGCCCGGCATGGGGACTGGGCCTCATCGTGTGCGACTGGCACGGCGAGACCGTGTACGCGAGCGACGGCAGCACCATCGGCCAGCACTCCCGCCTGCGGATCCTGCCGGACTCGAACACCGCGATCGTCCTGCTGGCGAACGGCGGGCCGCGGGAGTCCTTCTACCACAAGGTGTTCAACGAGATACTGGCCGACCTGGACCTCGGCACGATCCCGCCGCCGCCGAAGCCGGACCTCGAGCTGACGCCGGATCCGGGGAGATACCAAGGCGTCTACGAACGTCCAGGGTCCCGCTACGAGGTGTCGACGGAAGACGGGGACCTGCACCTCACCTTCCATCTCGACCCCATGCACGCCCAGTTCCTGGGCAGACCGGACCGGATCACCTACCGGCTGCTCCCGATCAGCGAGACCCACTTCCTGATGCCGCCGACGGATCCCCTGGAAGACCCACAGACCGTGGCGATCTACGACTTCCAGGACGGGACGGCGCGCTACCTGCACACCAACAGCCGCGTCAGCCCGCGCACGGCGGAGCTGCCCATCCCGCGGTGATCGCGGTGACGGATTCGGTGCCACGGCAACCGGTCCTGTCCGCGTGGGTCGGCCGATCGGCCGATGCGTCGCCCGCGGGGTGTGGCCGTCCGGCCGAGGTGTGCGCGGCCCGCCCTCCGCCACAGTTGCGGCGACCCGAGTGACCTACTTCGAGGGGGCGCGATGTTGACCGGAGACCCGATTCCCTGGCTTGGCCTGTATCCACTGGAATGCGTGGCGATCGCCGGGGCACTGACCATGGCCGTCGTGCGCTGGCTGCCCGAAAGGGCACACCGGCCGGTGGCGACCGGGGCGGTCGCGGTATCCGTCCTGTCCGGGGTGGCGCTGCTGGTCTTCGGCCTCCGGTGGCAGTTGGTGCCGGTGCTGGCCGCCATCGTGCTCGCGCTTCCCGCGCTGTTCCCCCTCGTCACGGGCCGGACGCCCGGCCGCGCGCCGCGGTGGGTCGCGGTGGCGGGCACGGTCCTGCTGCTCGGCGCGATCATGTCCAGCCCGGCCGCCGCGTGGGCCCTGCCCGTACCGGAGTTCCTGACGCCGACGGGCCGGTACCCGGTCGGCACCACCGTTCTACAGTGGACCGACGCCGACCGGCCCGAGCCCGCGACCGCCGACCCGGACGACCGGCGAACCGTCGTCGCGCAGCTCTGGTACCCGGCCGCGTCGCGTGCCGGCGAGCGGGCGCCCTACCTCGGCCGCACCCCGGCGGAGGCACAGACCGTCGCGGAAGGACTCTCCACCTACGTCGGGCTGCCCGGCTTCGTGCTCGACGGCCTCGCGCGGGCCCGCACGGCGGCCATCCTCGACGCCAAGCCCACGAACGGGATCTACCCCGTGGTCCTCTTCTCGCCGGGGCTCGGCGGTGTCCGCGGGCAGAACACCTTCTGGGCCACGGAACTCGCGAGCCGCGGCTACGTCGTCGTCGCGCTCGACCATCCCTACGACTCCGCCGCCGTCGTGCTGGACGACGGCACCGTCGTGCGCACGCTCGTCGCCTCGACCGGCGACGACGCGACCGACCGGCGCAACGGCGTGGCTTGGACCACGACCCGGGCGCGGGACCTGAGCTTCGCCCTCACCAGCCTCGGCAGGTCGGCCTTCGCCCGTCACCTCGACCTCACGCACGTCGCGGTCACCGGCCACTCGCTCGGCGGCGGGGCGGCGCTCATGGCGGCCCGCCTCGACCACCGCTTCGCCGCCGTCGTCGACCTCGACGGCTACCCGTACGACCCGGCGCCGCAACCGTTCCCGCAGCCCGCGCTCGTGCTCAACCACCCACTCGACGAGAACGAGAGCCCGACCTTCCTCGACGCGGCGGACCGCGTGCTCGCCCTCTCCGGCGCCGGCTACCGGGTCGAGGTCCCGGGCACCGAGCACCTGACGTTCACCGACGCCCCGATCTGGCTGCCGCCGGTGCCGTCCGTGGTCGGCGTCCTCAGCCGCTACGAAGGTCCCACCGAGACCGCGGAGATCACCGTGACGTTCCTCGACGACGTGCTCCGCGGCAAGGGCGATCCGGGTACGGACCTGGCCCGCTACGGCGTGATCACCGCTGGAACGTGACCTCCGGGAAGGCCGCGGCCGGACCGGCGAGCAGCCGTTGCGGCATGCCGCGCAGGTGCTGGTCGAGGAACGCGGCCACATAGGCGCGGGTCAGCCGGATCGCGCGGGCGGGGTCCAGCGGCATGGGGATGTCGACGCCGGCCTGGTGCGCGAGCAGGTCCAGGTCGGTGAAGGAGAAGTGGTCGGCGTCGGTCACGGTGAGCCAGTGCCGCCAGCCGGACAACAGCGGCCACACGGCGTCCCAGGACGGGTCGAAGTCGCCGCCGGGGTGGTGGTCGTCGAGGGTGCCGAACAGGAGGAACGGGCGGTCCAGCGGCTCGGTGGGCACCATCGGCCCGTCGATGGCGACCCCGGCGTCGACGCGGGCGTCGGCACGCATCGCGGTGGCCGCGGCGTCCCCACCCATGGAGTGCCCGACGACGGCGACGCGGCGCTCGTCGACCAACGGGTTGTGGCGCAACGAGTCGAGCACGAAGGACAGGTCGGCGCCCCGGTTGACCGCGATCGGGCCGTTGCCGATCTGGCCGGGCAGCGCACAGGCCGCGCACGGCAGCACCCCATCCGGGAACCTCGTGGCGACGGACTCGTAGGCGTGGTCGACGGCCGCGACGGCGTACCCACGGGACGCGAGGTCCTCGGCGAGCGCGGTGAGGGTGTGGCGCGGGACGGTGAAGCCGGGGGAGAGCAGGACGAGCGGGTGCCGGCCGGGCAGCGGGCGGGCGTGCATGCGCGACCAGGTGCGGGTGTGGGCCACCCGCTCCGCGGTGAACTCCGGACCGAGCTGGGCGAAGTCGACGAGCGCGGCGGCCTCGCCGGGGTCCATGTAGGCGGCCGGGCCGCCGGTGCCACGCACCGCCGGGTAGTACAGGGTGACCATGAGCCGCCGCGGCCCGGCGGCCGGCACCCAGGGGTCGGGGCGGTCGCGGTCGGTGAGGGCGAGCGTGGTGCGCCCGACGGCGGCGGTCCCGGTCGGCGCGGGCAGTGACAGAGCCACCCCGGCCGGGGCGGCTGGCGTGGCCGGCGCCGCGGTCGCGGTTGGCACGACCAGCAGGCAGAACGCGGCCGCCAGGACCGCCGGCACGATAGTTCGCATGCCCCGACTCTGCCGGCGCCGCAACGACGGGACATCGGGAATGACCCGGAATGCCACCCCGAGCCGGACCCGCATCCGGCCGCGGCCGGGCGGCGTCGCACGGCGACTCGGCCGTGCCCAGCCGTGCCCAGCCGGGCGTCGGCGGTGCTCGACCGGCCGACGGCCTTCGCGCTACCGCTCGCCGAGACGGACCGTGACGGTGACGCGGCCCCTGCCGTCGACGTTGGCGACCGCGTGTCCGGGCCGCTCGGCGCCGTCGAGGTCGAGGGAGAGCGGCCCGCCCTCGCCGCTGAAGTTGCGCCACCACTGCTTGCGTTCCGGCAGCCGGACGCCGATCGTGACCACGTCCGCGGACCGGCGGTAGCCGACCGGCGTGCTGAAGGTGCGGCCGGAGCGGCGACCCGTGTAGGTCACGACGGTGAGGTGCCGGCTCACCATCCGCCCCCATCGGGGCGACGTGCGCAACGTCGCCACCCGGGTGTTGACCCAGTCGACCATTCGCCTCGGGACGGGTCCCTTGTACCGCACGAAACCTCCAGTTGGGTGGGATGTGCCGCCAGGCTAACGCCCACGCGTGGATCACCGGCCGGAAGTGAGAGAGCCGGGCACCGAGCCGTCTCGTATCGAACGTGCGGACCTACCGGGCCCGCTCACGTCAGCTCGGCGGCCAGCTTCCGGGTGTCCGCGTTGGGATCCGTGCCGGCCACCACGAGCACGGCGTCGAGGGCGGCCGGCGGCCAGTCGGCGCGTGGCCAACGTTCCAGCGCCTTCAACGCCAGGTTCCGGTTGCGTGTCACCGGGCTGCGCAACCCCGTCAGCACCAGGTCGGCGCCGATCCCCGGATGGTCACGCAGCGCCTGCAGCGTCCAGTCCAGTGCCCTGTGCGCCCGCCACGCCACGCCGAGGCCCAGCTCGTCACCGGGCCCGGTCGCGATGTCGGACAGCGGCAGCAGCGTCCTCGCCAGCTCGGCCAGCTCCCGCGCCCGGCCGGTGTCCGCCTGCTGCCACGCCTCGAACCAGGCCATGTCGAACGGGTCGGCCCTGATCCTCGCGACGTGTGCGGCGAAGGTGTCCATGCCGCGCCTCCGGGCCGCCCAGTTCGCCAGGTGGAACTCGCTCGCGTCGCCGGACAGGCCGGCGGTGATCAGGGCGGTCCATGCCGGCCGGCCCAGGATCTCGTCGCACACGTCCTCGAACGCCTGCCGCCGCGTCGCGGTCCAGCCACGGACCGCGCGCTCCTCCCAGCCGTTCTCGCCGGACAGGAAACGCCGGATGTTCGCGACAGCCGTGAAGTCGTGCAGGGTCTCCGCCCGGGTGGTCATCAGGGCGAGGAAGGCCTCGACGGCGTCAGCGCCGTCCTCGTAGTCGTCCATGTCCTCAGCCGGGCCGCCCTCGACCAGTGCGGAGAGGATCTCGCCCGCTGACGTCAGGAGCCCGCGATCCACGTCGCCGTGCAACGCTTCCAGCAGTCCACCGGTGGTGGCGGCGAGGTGTGCCAGGTACTCGTACATGATCGAGTTGCGGAAACCCTCGCGCAGCAACCACGCGCGGATGTCGGGATCGGTCGTGTCCCGCAGCCGTTCCACGCACTGGATCCGGCCCCAGCCGTCCACCGACGCGGCCAGCGCCCACAGCTCGGACTCCGAGTCCGCCAGCCCGTTCGACACGGCCACCGCGCAGTAGAGCGTGAACTCCTCGTGCGCGCCCAGCGTCCGCACGACCGCGACCTCGTTGCCCAGCCCGGTGATCCCGAGCAGGGCGATGCCCAGCTTGACCGGGCCGCGGTCGGTGGCGGTGGTGGCAAGCCACCTCCCGATCGCGTGCAGTGCCTGGCGGTTGGGTGGTTCGCGGGTCAGCACCTCGACAAGCACGTCGACGTAGCCGAGCACGTCGTCCTCGCCGACGCTCGTGTAGAGGTCGCGCAGGTTCCGCACCGACGGGCGGCGGCACGTCAGCGTCAGCAGGCCGGCGATCTTCTCGGCACGGTCGGTCGCGGGACCGGCGCCACCGTGCTGGCGCAACACGCCGTCCATCGCACCGGGCGCCCACCTGAGCCGGCCCGACATCGCCTTCTCGTCGTCCGGCAGGTCGTCACCCGAGGTCAGCCGGCCCGACGACGGCTCGAGGTGTGCGCGGATGTGGTCGTAGATCGCCACTCCCGGCGCCACGACGGGCAAATCTCCCAACACGCGCACACTGTCGCACATCCGTCATCGACGAACACCTGAAATCCCGGGAGACCGCTCGGCGAGGTGCCGGCCGGAGTCGATCCACAATGGACCGAACGTCGGCGTGCCGGGGCGCGCCCCGGCACGCCGACGTCAACTCAGTGCCCGCCGCGCAGGCGCACGACCTCCAGGGTGTCGTAGGTGTTGCAGCCGATCGCGTTGCAGGCGCCGGTGAACCCGGCCGTCGCCGCGAGGCCGCGGACGAACTTGCCGCTCTCCGGGGTGATCTCGGCAGTCCACTTGCCGACGCCGCTGCAGGTCAGGTCGGGCACGTCGAAGCTGCCCCGCACCTGCACGTCGCCCGCCTGCTGCTGCTGCAGCGTGCCGTCCAGCACCAGGATGTCGGCGTCACCGACACAGGTGTACGTGCCGGAGATCGTCGCCGTGCCGGACTTGTTGGCCCTGCCGATGTCGTCGACGGTCATCGCGACCTTCGGCGGCGGGCCGGACTCACGCACCGCGAAGGACAGCTGCCCGCCGACCACCTCCGGGTTGTCGCTGAACGCCATCAGGTAGTACGTCTCGCCCTGCGTGGCCTCGAAGCCGACCGTGTCCGGCCCGCAGGCCAGGATCGACAGGTTGCCGGGCGTGCCGGTCGCGACGATCACGCCGGCGGTGAAGTTGGACTTGGACACGTCGGCCACGTAGGCCGGCGACGTGCCGGCCGTGAGCGTGTACCAGATGCTGCCGTTGGTCGCCGGGGCCCCGCAGTTGGCGTTGATCGCGGCGTCCTCGGCGTCCGTGGTGGCCTCGGTGGTGTCCACGACCTCCTCGAACGGCACGGTGGTGATCGCCGTCGCGCCGTCGATGGTGTCGTTCGACGGGACCTCGGCGCTGGCCGGTGTCGCGCCGAGCACGACCATCGTGGCCATGGCCGTGACCAGCCCGAACACCTGACCGGCACTGGCCAGTGATCTCATCCGCAATGGATTTCCTTTCCCCAGGAAATTGGGCCGCGTGGGTGGTCCACGCATCCATAGGACGCCTCAAGGCCGGGAAAAGTTGTCTTTGGATGCCGACGAGATCGTTTCCGGAAAAGTGAACGTTTTTTCGCGGTTCAATTTTCTACTTTGTCTTGACCGGCAGGCTAGGATTCGCCGTCCGGGTCCCGGTGGGCGCGGCTGGTGGTGACGCGGTCGTCCGAGGTCAGCCGGGGCGTCGGCCGGATGCGGCGGGACAGACGCCGTCGTCAGGGGTCCCATACCGGGTCGTGGCGCCTGGCTTCGGCCACCCGCTCCGCATGCCCTGTCCGGTGCCGTCTCCGTGGGAGCGCTACCGAAACTTTCGGGACCCGCATCGAACCGAGTGCACTATGGCCCACGCGGCACCCGTGTCAAGGCCTTTGCCCGAATGTTTCTGAAACCAACCAGATAGTAAACCCGCTGAATTAAATGTCATTCCGCGGCCGGGGGAGATTTGTCCACAAAGGTAAGAATGGGCGTTCCTGGGTGGCGTACAGGGATTCTTCGGGTGGGAGGCGCACTATTGTGAGGATCGTAGGGAGGGTCGCCATGGCACGGCTGCTACTCGTGGAGGACGACCGCGTGAGAGGTCGGGTGCCGGCCATCGCGACCGTCCGCGGGCACGGGTACCGGCTCGAAGCGGCGGGGTGAGCGGAGCAGTGCGGAGCGAACCGTCGGCACACAGGCCCCCGCGGAGCGGGCGAGGGGAGGCCTGAGCCGGTGCGCGGGAGGATCGTCACGTTGGCGGTGTCGGCGGCGGTGCTCGCGCTGGTGCTGTTCGGCGTGCCGCTGGCGGCCGCGGTGGCCGGCTACTACATCGACGACGCGCGGGCCGGCCTGGAACAGGGCGCCGACACGGCCGCGCTGACGGTCGGGCCGGACCTGTTGCGTGGCAGCGTGCCGCGGACGCTGCCGCACCTGAGGCCGGGCGCGACCGTCGCGCTGTACCGGACCGACGGCACCCGTCGCGCCGGCGCCGGACCGTCCACGGTGGACGTTTCGCTGGCGCCGGACGAGGTGGTGGAGGCCGACACCGCCGATGAGCTGGTACTGATGGCCTCGGTCGGCGACGGCCGGCGGGTCGTCGGGCTGGTCCGGGTCGCGACCCCACGGGGTGAGATCTACCGGCGCGTCGGCCTGACCTGGCTGGCCATGGCCGGCCTCGGCGCGGTCGCGGTCGTGGGGGTCTGGTTGCTGGCCCGCCGGCAGGCCAGGCGGCTGGCGAGACCGCTGGAGGACCTGTTGTCCGCCGCGTTCGAGCTGGGCGCGGGGAACTTCACCGTCACGGCGCCGAGGTCGGGCATCGCGGAGATCGACTCGGTCGGCGACTCGCTGGACACGACGGCCCAGCGGCTGTCCGATCTCGTGGCCAGGGAACGGGCGTTCACGGCCGACGCGTCGCACCAGCTCCGCACCCCGCTCGCGGGGCTGCGCCTGGAGCTGGAGGCGGCGCTGGACCTGCCGGACGACGAGCTGCGGACGTCGATCACCGCGGCGCTGGAGAGCGCGGACCAGCTGGCGGGCACGGTGGCGGACCTTCTCGAACTGGCCAGGAACGTCCCGGCGAAGTCGGGTCTGGCGCCGGTGGGCACCCTGCTGGACAGGCTGGACCGGGACTGGCGCGGACTGCTGGCCGAGCGGAACCGGACACTGCGGCTGTCCGTGCCGGAAACGGTCGCCGGACGCCTGGTCGTCGCGCCCGTGCTGCGCCAGATAGTCGCGGTCCTGGTGGACAACGCCCTGCACCACGGCGCGGGCACGGTCACCGTGGCGGTCCGGGACCTCGGCGCGGCGATCGGCGTGGACGTGTCGGACGAGGGCGCGGGCATCACCGGCGCGGACCCCCTGGGCCCGCCGCCCGAGACCGGTGGCGTCCGCACTCGCCACGGCATCGGCCTGCCGCTGGCCCGCCGGCTGGCCGAGGCCGAGTCCGGCCGGCTCGTGCTGGCGGCTCCGGCGCCGCCGACCTTCACGCTCGTCCTCCCGACGCACGGGGAGACCTGACCCGTCAGCGTTCGAGACGCCGCTCCACGCCGTCGAGCAGCAACCGCGGGCCGTACTCGAACATCACGTCCAGATCCAGCTCGAAGTCGACGGTGGCGACCATGAACGCCATCGTCGGGTACCGACCGGACGTGGTGATCTCCCGGTACTCGCTCGCCATGGCGCCATCCACTCGTCGTTGGTCAGGCCGGTGTCCTGGCGTGCCTGCGACTCCGCGGAACTGGTGCGGGACCCGCGGATCCGGCTGTCGTGAGTGCTTAGACGGGGGTGCCGACCAGCTTCCGGTAGGGGGCCAGCGCGGCCGGGATGCCGACGGTGACCGCGCCGGTGAGGATGCCGTCGCGGGTGTAGTGGGCGGCGAACTTCCCGCCGGGGTCGCCGTCGAGGTCGCCGTCGATGACCGTCAGCTCGTCGTCGGCGGAGGGGAGGCCGATCACCTGGAACTTCGACTGGTACTGGTCGGTCCAGAAGTACGGGACGGCGGTGAGCGGGACGCGGTCGGACGGCGCCGCGAGGATGTTCCTGGCGACGAGCGCGGCCGTGTCGCCCGCGGCGGTCCAGTGCTCCAGGCGGAGGGTGCCGTCGGCCCACGGGTGGGGCAGGCGGGCGACGTCGCCCGCCGCGAAGACGTTGACGGCGGAGGTCGCGCCGGTGCGGTCGCAGAGCACGCCGTCGGCGACCTTCACGGCAGAGCCGGCGAGCCACTCGGTGTTGGGCACGGTGCCGACGGCCATGACGACGAGGTCCGCGTCGAGGATCGTGCCGTCGGCGAGCACGACGCGCTCGACCCGGTCGCCGGCGCCGTCGAAGTGGGCGACCCGGGTGGAGCAGCGGACGTCGACGCCGCGGGCGCGGTGCATCCTGGCGACCACCGCGCCGACCCGGTCGCCGAGGACCGCGCCGAGGGGCTGGTCGAGCAGCTCGACGACGGTGACGTCGCGGCCGAGGGTGCGCGCGCTGGCGGCGACCTCGCAACCGAGCACCCCGCCACCGATGACGACGACCCGTTTGACGTCACGGAGGGCCGACCGGAGCGCGTGCCCGTCGGTCCAGGTCCGCAGGACGTGCACGCCGTGCCAGCCGTCGAAGAGGCGCCGGGGCCGCACCCCGGTGGCGATGACCAGCCGGTCGTAGCCGAGCGTGGTCCCGTTGTCGAGGACGACCCGGTGTCCGGCGGTGTCGAGGGCGGTGGCGTGGACCCCGGCGAGGGCGTCGACACCGGCGGGGGCGGGCAGGTACGCCGGCTCGGCGGGGTCTTCGTGCTGGGTGAGCACCTTCTTGGACAGCGGCGGCCGGTCGTAGGCGGCGTGGGGCTCGCCCCCGACGAGCGTCACGGCCCCGTCGAAGCCGGCGCGGCGCAGCCGCTCAGCCGTCCGCAACCCAGCCAACCCACCACCGACGATGACGATCCTCATGACTCCAGCAAACCACTCCGCCTATGAGCCGGCCTCTCCCCAGGATGGACTCGGGCGGTAGCGCCCGACCCCGGCGGGCCCACGCGGCCCGTCCGGGGACGGTCTCAGCGCGAGCGGATCGGCCGGGACTCCGCGGGCGGGGTGAACCCGGCGATGCGGTGGCGGTCGTAGACCAGGCCGAACTCCATGCCCACCATGGCGGCCGCCACCACGGGCACCGACAGCCACGACGGGAACGCGACGCCCCGCGGCAGGTAGCCGGGCTGGAACTTGGCGTTGAACCGGTACAGCGACTCGACGCGGATGAACGGGTCCAGCAGGTGCAGCGCCTGGTACGCGGCGCGTTCCAGCGGGCCCCGGCGTGACGAGTCGAGCAGCGTCCGGAACGCGGCGAAGTTCAGCGACACCAACCGGATCGCGTTCTCGCGCGCGTAGGTGACCACGTCGGCGATCATCCGCTCGTTCAACCCGTTGACGCTGCCTGGCTCGCGCCGCATGACGTCGAGCGACAGCGTGTCCCCGCTCGGCACGTACCGCTGGCAGCCGACCAGCCGGCCCGCGCTGTCCCTGGCGAGGACGAGCACGCACTCCGGGTGCACGCCGGTGCCGAGCCCGTCCAGGATCATCGAGAAGCCGCGCTCGGCGGTGCCCCCCAGCCAGTGCGTCGACAGCGTGGCCACCTCGACCTGCAGGCCCGTGTCGAGGTCGCCCTCGCGCACGATGCTCGTCGTGATGCCGAAGTGATGCGTGCGCTGCACGGCCTGCCGCACGTTGCGCATGGTCCGGCCGGTCATCGAGAACGCGCCGACGTCGAGCAGCACCTCGTCGCCGATGCCGATGGTGCGCAGGCCATGCTGGTGCCACAGCGGCGCGAGGTCGTCGCGCACGGCGAGCGCCCCGACCCGCCAGCCGGCCCGGTCGCAGACCCGGACGAACTCGGTGACGGCCGCTTCGAACGCCTCGGGCTCGCCGACCGGGTCGCCGCCGACGACCGCGACGCCGAGCAGCACCCGGTACCCGACCGCCGCGCGCCCGTCGGGGCTGAACACGTACGACCGGTCGTTGCGCAGCACGAACGGCGCGAGCGTGTCCGACGACGGGTGCCGCACCAGCTCGGTCACGCGGGCGCGGACGCCCCCGTCCGCGGGCTTGGGCGGCGGCGCCGGGGCCAGCAGCACGACCAGGGTGACGCTCACGCCGAGCAGCACCAGCGAGCCGAGGTCGAGTCGCAACTCACCGTGACCGTGCAGCGCCAGGTCGTACAGGGCGCCGGCGGCCAGCACCGCGAGCCCGCAGACCGCGGCGAGCCGTACCCGCGCCGGTCTGGGCACCGCCGGGAACTGCTCGCGCCGCACGATCAGTGCGACGCCACCCGCCACGAGCAGCACGGCCACGATGCTGCGGCCGCCGAGCAACACCCCGCAGCCGGCCAGCGCGAGCGCGATCCAGTAGGCGACCTTGCGGCGCCGGAGCAGCCCGTGTGCGAGCACCAGCAGCACGACCGCGAGCAGGCCGGCGTGCAGCCGGCCGCGAGGTCCCCCGTGGCTCATCAGCTGGCCCACCCAGTTGGGCAGCGCCACCCGTCGTGCGGCCAGCAGGCTGACGATCGCGAAACCCGCCGTGATCAGGCCGAACGGCCAGACTTGTCTACGTGTCCCCTCCACAGGGGTCAGTCTTGCAGGCGATCGCCTTCCGCGCCGCGAGTATCGCCATGACGTGCCGAACACCGTTAACGTTGGCCGCGGCACGGCACGACCCGGGGAGAAACGCAAATGCGAATCGCGATCCTGCTCTTCGACAAGATGACGGCCCTGGACGCCGTCGGGCCGTACGAGGTGCTCCGGTTCGCCGCGGACGCCGAGGTGGTGTTCACCGGGAAGAAGGTCGGCGAAGTGCGGGCCGGCGCGGGCACGCTCGGGCTGGTCGTCGACCGGCCGCTCGCGGACGTGCCGTCGGCCGACATCGTGCTCGTCCCGGGTGGACCCGGCCAGGTGGACCTCATGGACGACGACGAGGTCCACGAGTGGCTGCGTCAGGTGGACCGGACCTCGTCGTGGACGACCTCGGTGTGCACCGGGTCACTCGTGCTCGCCGCGGCCGGGTTGCTGACCGGCCGGAAGGCGACCTCGCACTGGCTCGCGATGGACCAGCTGCCCGCCCACGGAGTGGTGCCGACCGAGCAGCGGGTCGTGTTCGACGGGAAGTACGTCACCGCGGCCGGGGTCTCGGCCGGGATCGACATGGCACTCGAGCTGGCCAACCGGATCGCCGGGGACATCGCGGCACAGGCCATCCAGCTCGGCCTCGAGTACGATCCGCAGCCGCCGCACGACGCCGGGTCACCCCGCAAGGCGCCGGCCGAGATCGTCGCCAACATGCGCGAGAACAGCCGGTTCTTCCTGCAGGAGACGTAGAGCCGCTAGACGGGGACGGCGGCCTTCCTGCGGGGGCCGGGGAAGAAGCGGTTCACCTCGGTCTGGTACCGGCGGTAGGCGGGTCGCTTGAGGACGCTGTAGTGCTCCGCCGGGACCGCGCCCGAGTAGTGGACCATGACCGTGTAGATGGCGCGGACCAGGAAGAGCAGGCCCAGCGTGGTGATCAGCCACGGCACGAGAGCGGTGCTCTCGTAGAGGGCCACCGTGGACGGCACCGCCAGCAGCACGGCGCCGCACCACTGCACCCACTGTCCGAAGTAGTTCGGGTGGCGGCTGTGGCGCCAGAGGCCGACGTCGCAGACCTCGCGGCTCTCGCTCGCGTAGCCGCCGAGGAACCGGGCCTTCTGGACGTCCGCGACGCTTTCGACCACGTAACCGCCCAGCCACACCGCGATGGCGACGAGCTCGACCACGTGCAGGCCGCCGCGCGGGTTGGTGGCGACGATGATCGACGGCAGGGCGAAGTACGACATGTTCGCCGTCGCCTGCACGCCGATCTCGTACTGCAGCGACAGGCGTTCGCCGCGCAGGCCCGCCTTCTCCCACACCAGGCGCTGGTACCGGTAGCGCGGGAACTCCTCCTTGAGCCAGCCCGGCTTGAGCACCAGGTAGCCCCAGTACATCAGCCGCCCGCCGGAGAGGGTGAACATGGCGGCCGCGGTCACCGTGAGCGGGGTCGGCGCCGCCGCGAACACGAACGTCTCCAAGCCCAGTGCCAGTACTCCCGCGGGCCACGCGAAGTCCACATAGGACATACGGTTCGTGCGCCAGGCCGGCACACACGCGGACGGCACGAAGATCGCCAGCTGGACGGCCACGTTCCACAGGGCGAACGTGCGGGTCGCCGGGTTGACCACCAGCGCGACCAGGCAGACCAGGAACGACACACACCAGACGACTCGGTCACGCATGGGAATCTCCCGGGTATCGACGGTCCGCCCACAGGCAGGGCGGGGTGAACGCTAGGGCGGTGTTCTTTCGCCTCGGTTGTCCCGCGCTCAAGCGCCCTTGACGCGTCGTTTTCCCCGTCAGCACACTCCCGGCATGTCGTTGGACGCCGCGCTCCGCCAGGCGAGGGACCGGTTCGTCGCGGCCAACCCGCGCAGCCGTGCCGCACACGAGAAGGCCGCCGAGGCCATGCCCGGCGGCAACACCAGGACCACGCTCTTCTACCCGCCCTTTCCACTCACCATGGCGAGTGCCGACGGCTGCCGGCTGACCGACCTCGACGGACACACCTACGTCGACCTGCTCGGCGACTACACGGCCGGCCTCTACGGACACAGCAACCCCGTGATCAGGAAGGCGCTCGACGCCGCGCTCGACGGCGGCTGGAACCTCGGGGCGCACGGCGAGCACGAGGCCCGGCTCGCCGTCGTGCTGTGCGAGCGGGTGCCGTCGCTGGAACTGGTGCGCTTCACCAACTCCGGGACCGAGGCGAACCTGCTCGCCATCGCCACCGCGACGCTGCACACGGGCCGCCGCACGGTCCTCGTGTTCGACGGCGGCTACCACGGTGCGGTGCTGGCGTTCGGGGACGGCGGCGTGCCGGTCAACGTGCCGCACCGGTTCGTGGTGGGTCAGTACAACGACATCGCGGCCACCGAGCGGCTGGTCGCCGAGCACGCCGCGGATCTCGCGGCGATCCTCGTCGAGCCGATGCTCGGCAGTGGCGGATGTGTGCCCGCGACGCCGGAGTTCCTCCGGTTCCTGCGCGACCTCGCGACCGCGACCGGCGCGGTGCTCGTGTTCGACGAGGTGATGACCTCACGCGTGGCCGGCGGCGGCATGCAGGAACTGCTCGGTATCACACCGGACCTGACCACGCTGGGCAAGTACACCGGTGGCGGCATGACGTTCGGCGCGTTCGGCGGGCGGGCCGACCTCATGGCCGTGTACGACCCCCGCAGGCCCGGCGCCGTGCCGCATGCCGGGACCTTCAACAACAACGTGCTCAGCATGGCCGCCGGTCATGCCGGGCTCACCGAGGTGTTCCCGCCCGAGGTGAGCCGGGAGCTGTTCGTCCGGGGCGAGGACCTGCGCGCGGAGCTGAACAGGATCGGCGGCACGGTGATGCGGTGGACCGGGCTCGGCAGCATGATGACGGTGCACTTCCAGCGCGAGCCGATCGCCGCGCCGCGGGACATGCGCAGCACGCCGGCACAGCGGGAGCTGTTCCACCTGGACATGCTCGACCGGGGATTTCACCTCGCCCGCCGCGGCATGATCGCGATGAGCCTGGAGATCGGTGCCGCGGAGTGCGCCGAATTCTGTGCCGCGGTGTCTGGTTTCATCGCTGATTACGGCGGGTTACCGCGCTGATCTGTGACGTGATTTCCCGGCGTCCTGCCCAGGTTGCCTGGCAAGGGGTGACGGATTCACCTATGCTGGCGAACAGCCGAGCGCGGGGGCCTCGGTGAACTGGGGACCGGGGGAGTGTCATATTCGAAACATCCGTTGTGTCGCAACGGATGCGTACTCCCCTGGCAGAACACGGGATGCCAGGAGGAAATCCGATGACGGAGGTCATCACACAACCATCGACGGCGTCGCCCGCCCTGGCGCCGGGGGTCGCGCCTAATTACGGGCTGGCGAAGTTTCTCGACCCGCTGCGAATTCCGCCGGTGATCCGGCCGCATTCGTGGTGGCATCAGGAAGACATCACGATCAACATGACCAGGGTCGGCGTGCGCCTGCATTCACAGCTGCCGGTGACCACGGTCTGGGCTTACGAGGGACAGTTCCCCGGGCCCACCATCGAGGTCCGCGGCGGAAAACGCCTTCGCGTCGCGTGGCGCAACGACATCGACGGCACGATTCCGCTCGTGGCCGTGCGGGCCCCGGTCGCGGAGGCGAACAGGCCCGGCAGCCGCGACTCGCAGGGCAACCCGCTGCCGGTCATCGACGGGGTGGCCGAGCTGCCGGCCTGGCACGTCGTGCACCTGCACGGCGCGCTGACGAACGGCGGCAACGACGGCTGGGCGCACAACGCGACGCTGCGTGGCCACGCCCAGCTCACCGAGTACCCGAACGACCAGCGGTCGACGACGCTCTGGTACCACGACCACGCGATGGCCGTGACGAGGTTCAACGTCCACGCGGGCCTGGCCGGCATGTACCTCATCCGCGACGACGAGGAGGACGGGCTGGAGCTGCCGTCCAGGGACCACGAGATCCCGCTGGTGATCACCGACCGCAACCTGGACACCGACCCGGCGACCGGCGCGCTCACCGGGCAGCTGCTGTTCAAGCCGGCGGAGGTGGCGCCCGGCGTGATCATCCCGGTCACCGGTCCGTTCAACCTGGTCAACGGTGTGATCTGGCCGCACCTGGACGTCGACGCTCGGTGGTACCGCTTCCGCGTGGTCAACACGGCGAACTCGCGGTTCTACACGCTCAACCTGATCGACGAGGCCGGCGTGCTCCACAACGACGCGGTCCGCGTCATCGGCACCGACGGCGGCCTCCTGCCGGCGCCGGCGCCGATGCCCGGCGGCGGGCTGATCCTCGCGCCGTCCGAGCGTGCCGACGTGCTGGTCGACTTCAGCCGGTTCGCGGGGCAGCGCCTGCGGCTGACGAACACCGCCGTGCCGGTGGGTGGGGCCGTCGAGCCGGACCTCATGGAGTTCCGGGTGGAGGACCGCGACCGGCACGACCCGTTCGAGCTGCCGGCGAAGCTGTCGTCCACCTATGTTCGGCTGGAGCACGGCAAGACCGTGCCCGAGGACCACGACCACGTGTTCGTCGCGCTGGTCCCGCCGGGCTCGGCTGGTGAGGCGCACCCGCAGATGTGGGAGCTGGCGGAGATCACCGGTACCGACGAGGTGCCGGCCGAATTCCCGGCGGCGGGCGTCATCCAGCTGACCGACCCGGCGGACGGGAAGGTGCGGACGTTCCGGCGCGTGGCGAGCGTCTTCGACGACACGACCACGTTCTTCATCGACCACAACCGGTGGGCGGTGTGGAACCTGGTCCACCTCGGTGGGCCGACGCACCCGATCCACATCCACATGTCGCAGTTCCAGCTGCTGACCCGCCGGAACCTCCCGCAGACCGGCGGCAACGTCACGGGCTTCGACGTGGCGGTGGGCGGCACCACCGCGCCGCTGCCCGCGCCGGGGCCGGGCCTGCGGCCGATCCAGCGCTACGAGGAGGGCTGGAAGGACGTCTTCCAGGTGCAGGCGGGGGAGTGGGTCACCGTGGCCGGGCAGTTCGCCGGCGCGACCGGTGAGTTCATGTACCACTGCCACATCCTCGACCACGAGGACGAGGGCATGATGCGGCCGTTCGTCGTGCATCCGCCCGAGGTGGCCAGGTTCCACACGCATCCGGGCCACGGGCACGACCACGCATGATGTCGGTGTGCGTCTGATCGACGACGACCGGCTGACCGGATCGTGGGTGGTCGCCAACCGCGACATGAACCGAGGACGCGGCCTGTCCGGCCGCGACGGCTACAGCCGCGTCCTCGGCGTCGATCTCCGTGCGCGCCTGGCCGTGCCGGGCACCCACTGGCTGGACCTGTGCTGTGGCGAGGGAAGGGCGTTGCGGGAGGCGGCCGGGTCGCTGCCGGCCCGGCTCACCGGCGTGGACCTGGTCGGGCCCGCCACCCCGGTGCCCGGGGTGCGGTTCGTGACGGCGCCGGTCGGCGGGTGGACGCCCGAGGAGCGCTTCGACCTGATCACGTGTGTGCACGGCCTGCACTACGTCGGCGACAAGCTGGGCCTGCTGGCGAGAATCGCGTCCTGGCTGACCGCGGACGGGTTGTTCGTGGCCAACTTCGATGCGGGGACCGTCCGGTTCCCGGACGGTGATCCGGGTGGGCGGCGCGTCACGACGGCGCTGCGTGCGGCGGGCTTCAGCTACGACGGCCGGACACACCGGGTCAGCCGCCGCGGTCCCGGTGCCGTCGAGTTCGCCTTCCACTACCTCGGCGCCGACGACCGCGCCGGCCCCAACTACACCGGCCAGCCGGCGGTCCACTCGTACTACCGGCAGTAGACCTCCTCGCCCGAGGCCGACGGAGGCGCCCGCGGCTCGTCCGCTTGACTGAACACACCGAACATCGCAAACTGGGAGCGCTCCCAAAAACAAGTCCTGGTCCTGACAACGCAGACAATAGGAGCGCTTCCAGTCATACCCTCCGTTGAGAGGCGAGCTGATGTCGAGATCAACACGGATCCCATCATCGGCCTTGCCGCGGCGTTGGCCATGGGCGGCGCGCTCGTCGCACCCGCGCCGGCCCGCGCCGAGCGGCCGGCGCCACCTACCGGCTGCTCGGCGCGAACTGCTCCGACGTCGTCGCCCGCTGCCAGAAGCCGATGCCGGACGCCCAGTACGCGGGGCAGTTCTGGACCGGCGTCGCGAACGCCTTCAAGGGCAACGACGCCGTCGTGTTCGACCTGTTCAACGAGCCGTTCCCGGACATCCCGGCCGGCAACGTCGGCGTGGGCTGGACCTGCTTCCGTGACGGCGGCACGTGCCCCGGCATCGGCCACCAGGTGGCCGGCTTCCAGAGCCTGGTCGACGCCGTCCGTCCAACCGGTGTCACCACGCCAGCTGCCGTCCGGCCCCGCTCCAGGCCGGGCGGCAGCCTCCTTTCCCGGCTTGTCCCACACCCTCGCGGGCGTTTCGGCACTGGCCCGGCCGGAGCCGGGCCATGCCGGCGTCAGACCGTGGCGCAGAGCGTGCCGTTCAGCCTGAACGCCACCGGTTGGACGTTGGGGCCCTGGTAGTTGCCGACGAAGCCGACCGTCGTGGTGGTGGCGGCGGGCAGCGGGCTGCCGCCGAGCACGGTCACGGTCGTGTCGGTCTGGGACCACGTCGCGTTCCAGCCGCTGTCCACGCGCTGCCAGGTCGTCGGCCAGGTGAACGTCAGCGACCACGGGTCCAGCGGGTGGTCGAGGTTGTTCGTGACGTCCACGTTCGCGACGTAACCGTTGCCCCAGTCGGTGGTCTCCGCGAAGCGCACCGAGCACGCCGACGTCGCCGGGGTCAGCGTCTGGAACGTCAGCGGCGGCGACGCCCACGACACCCGGCCCGCGTTGTCGCGTGCCAGGAGGTTGACGGTGTACCGGGTCGCCGGCTTCAGGTTCGTGACCGTGAACGTCTGGCCGGTGGTCTCGCCCCACTGCTCGCTCGTCGTGCCGAGCTGGCGGTGGAGCTCGTACTTGACGCCGGCGGCGGCCGGGGGCGTCCAGCTGATCGTGGCGGCCGTGTCCGTGACCCCGTCGGCGGCCGGGCGGCCCGGGCGTGCCGGCAGGTTGGTCTGCGACGTCGACGGCCGCAGCACGAGCGTCGTCAGCGAGTACGGCGCCAGCGTCACCGACCGGGCCGCGCCCGACGCGGTGGTGATGGCGGTGTCACCGTTGCCGTAGGTCAGCACCTGCGCGGCCGCGGCCGGGGAGTAGCCGGTGTAGCTCAGCGCGACCGTCTTCGCCGCGTCCGGGTCCTGGTTGACCAGCAGCACGGACAGGCCGCCGTCGGCGCGGCGCGCCGCGTGCGCCTTCACCAGGGGGTCGGTGGCGCTCGCCGCGACCAGTTGGTCCCCCGGCCGCGCGAAGCGGGACACCATCGACAACCCGAAGTACGGCGCGAACGGCGTGTTCAGCGCCGGCTCGCACACGGTGCCGTCCGCGTTGCAGGTGCCGCTCGACAGCAGCCCGAAGTCGTTGTAGTCCGGCTGTCCGGCGACGGTCGACGCCGTGTCGGGTCCATTGTGGACGTTCCACCAGTCGACGTTGAACACGCCGTTCGCCATCAGCGTCGCGTAGGAGTCGGCCGCGAACAGCGCGCCCGGCTGGGTGTTGCGGCCGTAGGACGTGTTCACCTCGGTCATCGCGACCGGGAGCTCCTTGCCCGCGTAACTGCGGCTCTGTTCCCGCACCAGGCGGACCTGGTCGGCGGTCCGGTTCGTCTTCGTCAGCACCTCGGGGCCGGACGAGCCGGTGGGGTACCAGTGCACGATCGCGAAGTCGATCACGGAGCCGGCCGTCCGCAGCACGACCTGGTTCCACGTGCCCGCGTCACCGTCGGCCGTGATGCCGTCCGGCCACTCGCCCGGCGTGGTGAGCACGGCGCCGACCTTGATCGTCGGGTCGACGGCCTTCATCGCCGTCGCGTAGTCCCGCACGAGGGTCGCGTACTGGACCGGGCTCTTGTCGGCGTGGTCGTCCGCCTCCCAGGCCGAGCCGTAGTGGCCGTTGCCGTAGTTCTCGTTGCCGATCTCCCAGTACCTGACGCCGTAGCCCTTGTCGATGTTGGCCGACCGCACCCAGTCGGCCGCCTCCTGTGGCGAGCCGGTGCCGTAGTTGGCGGTCACGATCGGCTGCGCGCCGGCCCGGCGGACACCGGCCATGAAGTGGTCGAAGTCGGTGTTCGGGGCGACGTAGCCGCCCGGCGCCGTGTGGTCGAGCCAGTGGTAGATGTCGGAGTAGGAGCCGCCGGGGTAGCGCATGGCCTTGACCCCGGCGCCCTTCAGCAGGTCCGCGACCTCGGCCGTGCCGAGGTTCGTGTCCCAGATCGCGTGGTTCACCCCGAGCGCCATGGAGCTGACGGGTTCGAGCCCGGCCCTGGCGTTGACGACGACGTCGACGCCGGCCGGCGCGGCGTTCGCGGCGGGTGGCCCGCCGACCTGTGTGGCGGCTGCGAGAGCGAACACCAGTAGCGCGGCAGGGCGCGATCGTCTCATGGCTGTCCTCGTCGACGGCGATGTCTGGGAGCGCTCCCAGCCTGACTTCGCGTCACCGTTTTGTCAACGACGCATGTCACGATGCGGGTCGTTCTGCTTTCACCGACAGGGAGACGTCATGAAACGGATCGGCGCCGTCGCCGTTCTGGCCGGCCTGTTCGCCTTCCCGGCGACGGCGTCCGCCGCGACCACCTGCACCGCCGGCGTGTTGCCGACCCCGCCGGACACCGTCGCCTACTCCGTCACCGGTACCGACGGCCACGGCACGTTCATTGGCGTGGTGCAGGGCGCGCAGCGGCAGGAGGGGGTCGTGTGGCGGGACGGCGACGCGACCCTGCTGCCCGACTTCGTTCCCTTGGACATCAACGATTCCGGGCTGATGGGCGGGTACACGCCCGGCCCGTCCAACGGACGGGTCATCGCGGCGCTGCGGCCGCTGGACGGGCCCGTACGCAAGCTGGACGCCAGCTGGACCACGGCGGTGAACGGCGTGAACGACGCCGGGGACGCGGTCGGGGACGTGTACCTCGAGCATCCGGTCGTGCACGTCTCGGCCCTGTGGCGCACGCCGGACTATCGGCTCGACGGTCTCTACCGCAGCAACGCGTCGCCGAAGGCGATCGACGACACGGGTCTGGTCATCGGCCGCCTCGACTTCCCCGACACGTCGTTCACGGTGTGGTCGGCGACGACGAGGGAGATCATTCGCGAGTACGGTCCGGAGGTGCAACTGTACGATGTGGACAACGGGGTGATCGCGGCCAGCCACAACAGGAAGATCGTGAAGATCGACGGCTGGACCGGGGCGGAGACCGTGGTCCCCGGCGCGACCAACGCCGTTCCGTTCGCCATCGAGGACGGCGTGATCGCCGGCAGCGCCCGCCGCGCCGCGATGCTGTGGCGCGACGGCGAGGCGATCCTCCTCCCGGCGCCCGCGGACACCACCACCCGCGAGGCGAGCGCGGTGAACGCCACGGGCACGGAGGCGGCGGGAATCAGTGTCTCGACGACCGGAAAGGTGGTGCCGACACTGTGGGAATGCTCAGCCGCGTGACCCGAAGAACGCGTCCAGCGCCATTCTTCCCCGGTCCGTCGCGGCCAGCCCCTGGTAGTGACCGGCCGGATCACGCAGCGCCATAGCCGCGTACTCCGGGAAGTCCATGTTGTCGACGAAGAGGTTCGCGCTCACGTCGTAGACCCCGGCCGGCAGGGCCCGGAACTCGCGGCCGTTCTCCAGCTCGTACGCGTACTGCTCGTCATCGCAGTCCTCGGCCCGGACCGTGTTCGCGGCGAGCAGCGGATGCGGTGCCACCATGGCCGCCGCGTCCGCGACGAACACGACGCGGAACATGCTCGGCACCGCGGCCAGCACCTCGTCCACGGTGGCGCCGTCCCACGCGGGGTCGTCCACGTACTGGTTCGCCGGCACCGCGCCCACGAACGGCGGGGTGTCGAGCGCCGTCACGACCGACCGCCACCCGGCGTCGTCGGCGTAGCTCGTGCGTACGATCAGGGCGACACCGCCGTCGGCGGCCTCGATGACTGGTCTCATGAACTGTCCACGGTCCCCGCCCCGCGCGAGGTTCATCCCCCGGGCCGTGGGCGGCCCCGATCTCTTCGACGCCCAACTCGGCCGGGACCACGACCTTCGTCAGGTCCGGCACGCGGGCGGCGACCGGTCTTCGCAGGTCGGCACGCCCGCGCCGGGCGGTGCGGACGCGTTCGCGCGGCTGCCGGGCCACGATGAAAGAACTTTCAACTAACAGTCGGTTGCGACCGTCGGATCGGACTGTCAGGCTTGGGGTCGTTCGAACAGGGGTTGTTACGTCGCGGACCACAACGGTTGCCGCGGCGCGGCCGCGCGGCGGGTCCGCCCGCCCGCCGCGCGGTCCGCTCCTGGGCTGATCGAGTTACGGAACGTCGGTTTTCGCTACCGAGGGCGCGAACCGGAACGCACTGAGAGGCATCGACCTGACCATTAACAGAGGACACCTGCTCGTGCTCGTCGGCGAGAGCGGCGCCGGGCTCGGCAGTGTGCGCTTACCGGCAGAGACGTACGCGAGGTCATGATCACGCACCGCCCGGGAGATCCCGGTTACCAGAAGGCACGCAAGCTCTTCATCGGCCGGCACTACGAGATGCTGCCGCAGGCCATCCTGGAGTGCGGGACCGAGGACGACGTGGTCATGGCGCTCGACATGGCGCGCGGCGGCCCGTTCGCGATCCGGGGCGGCGGGCACAGCCTCGCCGAACACTCCACATCGGACGGACTGGTGCTGGACCTCGCCGGCCTCACCACGATCGACGTCCGGGAGGGCACCGTGCTGGTGGGCGCCGGGATCCGGGTCGGCGAGCTGACCGACGTACTGGCGTCGCTGGGCCTCGTGGTGCCGGTGGCCTGGTGCCGGTCGGTCGGCGTGGTGGGCGCGGTGCTGGGCGGCGGGCACGGCGTGCTGGGCCGCTACTACGGCCTCGGCGCCGACCACCTGGTCGCCGCGCGGGTGCTGCTGGCGGACGGCCGCATCGTCTCGGCGACCGCGGAGGAGCACTCGGACCTGTTCTGGGCACTGCGCGGCGCCGGCGGCGGCAACTTCGGGATCGTGCTGTCGGTGGAGCTGCGCACCCGGCCGTCGGTGGCGCTGACGTCCCTGCAGGCGAGCTGGCCGTACGACCGGGTGGTCGACGTGGTGGCGGCGTGGCAGCACCTGGCCCCCGCCGCGGCGCGGGAGGTGAACCTCGAGCTGTCGTTGTCGGCGAGCGACCGGCCGGACGAGGAGCCGGAGATCACGTTGTTCGGCGTGGTCGCCGGGAACCTGGCCGACGCGCACACCGTGCTGGCCGGGTACACCGACCGCGCCGGCGCGACGTCGTCCGCTGCCTGCACCGTCATGTCCAAAGTGGACTCGGCGCGACACTGCGCGCATCCGGGCAACGTGGCGGAGCGCGACCTGCCCCGCCTGCCGGCGAACGAGGTGCGCCCGGCGTTGCGGCTGGCGCGGTCGGAGTTCTTCACCGGCCCCATGTCGAGGCCGGTGCTGGAGAAGCTGGCCGAGCACCTGGCGAAGGACCGGCTGGACGGCGTGTACCGGGACCTGGAGCTGATCCCGTGGGGTGGCGCGCTTTCCGAGGTGGCGGGCGGTGCCGCCGGTCATCCCCGCGCCCGGTTCCTGGTGAAGCACTCCGTGCGGACGGGATGCCGCGCCGGCAACGAGACTCGCGCGTCGGCGACGGAGTGGGTGAACGGCTCCTGGTCGATCACGAACGCCGTCGGCTCCGGCGGCAGCTACCCGAACTACGCCGACGCCGCGCTCGAGGACTGGCCCGAGGCGTACTACGGCGCCAACCTGTCGCGCCTGCAGCTGATCAAGCGAAAGTACGACCCGGGCAAGGTGTTCCGCTTCGACCAGGGCCTGTCGGCGACCTGGTAGGGGAGCGCCACGCGCCGGAGCGGGTGGGAGGTACCCGAGCCATGGTCGAGAGCGATACGGTTTCCCCATGGAGCCATTGAGGAGGGTGGTCGGCGTCGCCGCCACGCTCACGCTGGACCACGACGCCTACTTCGGGCGGACGGCCGGCGACGGGTTCGCGGTCATGTCCCACACCGGCCTGCTCACCATCCTCGACCAGCGCCTACAGGTCGAGCGGACCGTCGACCTCGGCGGCCCGGTCGGGGACCTGTCGGTCGCCGGCGGCCGCTGGGCCTGGATCGTGGCGGACCGGTTGTGGGTCGGCCATCCCGGTGAGGGGGCCAGCTCGGCGCTGCCCGGCGAGTCCGCGTGCCGGTGGGCCCCGACGGGGGAGGCGCTGTGGTCTGCCTACGGCACCGGCGACAAGGTGCAGGTCGAGCTGCGCTCCCCGGAGTCCAGGGTCACGCGCACGGTCACGGTGCCGGACGAGTTCGGCGGGTCGATGGTCCGGTTGCGCCACCACCCGCACCCCGACGCCGTCGTCCTGTGGATCGCGGCCGGTCAGGACGGTCAGCAGTCGTGGCTGGTCCGCGACGACGGTACGGCGCTGACGGCCGAGCACCTTCCCGCCGACGACTGCCTGCCCACCATGTTCGCACCGGACGGCACCTGGCTCCTGGCCGCCGGCGACGACCGGCTCACCATGGTCTCCTGGCCCGACCGGGTCGAGCAGGCCGTGCTGCACTGGCGGGACATCGACCCCGAGGCCGCGGCGGACGGCAGTGACGCGCCCGGCGGCTGCCTGATGGCACTGCCCGACGGGTTCGTGTCGTGGAGTACGGACAACGGGCGCCTGCGTACGATCGACCTTGCCACGCTGTCGGTCGTCGACGAGTTCGAGCTGGCCGGTCACCCGGTCGCCGAGCGGGACCCGAACCTGGCCGGCGACCCCGGCCCCCACGGCGACTTCGGGTACGCCGTGCCCCACCCCAACGGGTTGGTCATGTCCGTGCACGACCGCGACACGCTCGTGCTGTCGTCGCTGCGTGACTGGCTTCCGGCGCGCGGATGACCGCCTTTCTCACCTGGCCCCGGCACGTGAGCTGCTGGCCACCTCACCACGGAGGCGGCCACAGCCGCGGTGGGTCAGCGGTCGGGGAGGGCTAGCCGGTCCGGCCCATGATCTCCACGAAGTCCGAGCGGTTCAGCAGCTCACGCAGCAGTACCAGGTCGGCCAGTCCGAGTGGCGGTGCCACGGGCGCGGTCGCCGGCTTCGCCTTCGCGCCACCCATCAGGAGCAGCCGGCCCGCCGACACGTCGCAGCCCTGCTCGCTGGCGCCCCCGCACACGGGGCACTGGAACGAGCACGTGACCCGGCCTGGTTCGGCCGTGCCGGTGACGGTGACCTCACTCGCCGGCAGTGTCACCTCCCCACAGTCCGCGCAGCACAGTCGTAGTCTTCGCATCACGTCACCTCTCCGGCGTGAATTCTTCATGGGTGCCTCGGGAATCACTCATGAAAGTAGTCGGAGCGGATCACAGCCCGGTTCCCGTGGAATTACCGAAGCTTGGTGACGGAGTACCCGACTTGTCCGTGACAGATCGACGTTTGCGCACTGGAGGGCAACAGGGGCCCGCGAAAGGCCGCAACAGGGCGGGTTGACACTGGTGGCGGCCCTTGGCCAGGATCCGAAACATCACCAACGCCGGCTCCTGGTGACGCACTTCTCGCAGTCTTCTACCCCAGAAGAAGGGGAAAGCCGTCATGACCACTGCCAGGGACATCTTACAAAGCGTCACCATCGAACCGACCTTCGACATCGACGAGCTGGCCACCGTGCTCCAGGCTCTGTCGGACCTCGACCGTGACTCGACCTCGTGTGCCGTCGCCATGACGGCCGGCGGTGGTGGCGTGCTCAGCGCCACCCGCGCCGCGCTCGACGCGGCCGACATCGCCGCGACCGCCGGCCGCGTGCTCGCCCGTGGCGAGGCGTCCGACCTCACGGTCGTGCGGGCGGTTCTCGAGGCGGCCGCCGTCGCCGCCGAGCGCAGCGCGCGGGAGTGCGGCGCCCACGCCGAGCACAGCGAGCACTGCCGGATCCACTCCGAGAGCGCCTCCCGTGCCGCCGACCTGCTTCGTTCGCAGATCTCCAGCCTGGGCTGAGGTTCGTCCGTCCACAGTGCACACTGATGCGGTCCCCGGTGGGCTCTCCGGGGACCGCCTCGCACACGCTCCGGGGGCGATGACGAAATGGCCGGTCCGGACTGGCTCCGCTGGACACTCACCGCGCTCTTCCTTGCCGTGGCGGCATACTGCGTGACCCGGCTCGCCAGAGCCAGGCACGTGCCCGAGCTGTACCACGGCCACCACCGCGCGACCGACGTCGGCCACGGCATGATGAGCGCCGGCATGGCCGTGATGTGCTCACCCGTCGGCGGCCCGGTGCCGGTCGCCGGTTGGCAGACCGTCTTCCTCGTCACCACCTCGTGGTTCGCCGCGTCCTGGTGCCGGCGGCAGCGGCACACCCCCGAGCCGATCGGTTGGCACGGCGGCAACCTGCACCACGCGGTCGCCGGCCTCGCCATGCTTTACATGCTGACCGCGATGCCGACCGGCGGTGGCCACGACCACGGACTGGCCCAGCCGTGGGTGCCCGCGATGCACGACGCCCATCTCGCGCTGCCGCTGCTGGCCTGGCTGTTCGCCGGCTACTTCGTCCTGCACGCCACATTGCTCTCCCCTGGCCTGCTCCGGCCGGTGCCGGTCGGCGACACCCCGCTGCCCACCGTGCTCACCGCCCCGCGGCTCGCCGCGTCGTGCCAGGTCTTCATGGCCCTCGGCATGAGCTACATGCTCGTCGCTTGACGGAACCGGGTCCACTCCAGCAGCATCGAGTCATCGGATGACTGAGGCCTGCACCCGCTGGAGTGTGTATGCGATCGCGACCGCGGCAGTTGCTGTCCATCCTTTCTGTCTGCACGCTTCTGGCGGGAACCACGACCTCGAACGCCGCCGCCGAACCTGCCGCACCCGCCGCAGTTCCAGCGCCGGTGGTCGTACCTATCGACGCGTACTTCGACAACGACGGCATCGACTCCGCGTCCGCGCACGACGGGAGCTTCGACGGCTCCGGCTACACGTTCCCGGCCGAAGGGCTGCCGGCCGGCCAGATCACGGTCAACGGCGTGCCGTACGCGTTCCCGCGGGCCGCCCCGGGCGCGCGGAACAACGTCGTCGCCATGGGACAGCGTCTCGAGTTGCCCCATGGCCGGTACCACAGCGCGTACCTCCTGGTCGCGAGCAGCTACGGGATGGCGTCGGGCCAGGCGGTGATCCACTACGCCGACGGCGCCACGACCACCGCCACGCTCGGCGGCCCCGACTGGTACTCCGGCTCCGGCCCGATCCAGGCGCCGTTCCGGTACACGCCCGGCGGCGGCACCGACCAGCATCCGGTGTCGATCTCGGTGGCCCGCCTCTGGCTGGACGCGAGCCGCGACGCGGTGGGCGTCACGCTGCCGACCACGAACCCGGCGCGGCCCGACCTGTCCAGCCTGCACGTGTTCGCGCTGACCGTGCAGCCGGCCGCGACCGGCAGGGCGCTCGTCGTGCGTGGGGCGCGGTCGACGCCGAAGCTGTTGCCCGGCGCGGAGCAGGCCGTGGAGGCGACCGTCGTGAACCTCGGCGACGAGTGGGTCACGGCCGAGGACGGGGTCACCGTGTCCGCGGACGTGTTCGGCGCGCGTACCGTCCACCCGGCCGCGGTGCGCCGGCTGGGGCCGGGCGAGGAGGTGCGACTGCGGATCGGGATCGTCCGCACGGGTGCCCCCGTCGACACGGTCGTCAACGGAAAGGTCGTGGCACAAGGGAAGCGGTTGCGTGCCGAGCAGCAGGTCCGGTTCACGCTCGGGGTCGCGGACTACCAGGCGACCGACGCGTCGCTCGGCGGTCACGAGTCGCCGTACTGGTTCGACGACGCCAAGTTCGGCATCTTCGTCCACTGGGGCGTGTACTCGGTGCCGGCGTGGTCGCCGCCGGGGGAGCAGTACGCGGAGTGGTACTGGCGCTGGATGGAGGACCCGGACAACGCCGTCCACGCCTATCATGCGCGGACCTACGGCGAGAGCTTCGCCTACGACGACTTCATCCCGATGTTCACCGCGGCGAAGTTCGACCCGGCGGCGTGGGTGCGGTTGTTCCAGGCGGCCGGTGCGAAGTACTACGTGCTGACCGCCAAGCACCACGAGGGTTTCGCGCTGTTCGACTCCGCGGTGTCCGGGCGGGACGCGGTGGAGCTGGGGCCGCACCGGGACCTCGTGAAGGCGCTGTTCGACGCGTCCCGCCGGTACACGCCGGACCTGCGCAACGGCCTCTACTTCTCGCTGCCGGAGTGGTACAACCCGGACGGCCCGTGGATGGGGCACGGTCCGGTCAACCCGTACACCGGCGCCGCGGAGCTGTACACCGGATACCGGTCCGGCCGGGACTTCGTGCACGACTACCAGGCGCCGCAGCTGCGGGAGATCGTGGACCAGTACGACCCGGACGTGATCTGGTGCGACATCGGCGGTGCCAACGACAGCCGGTCGGTGCTGGCGGAGTACTTCAACCGCACGAAGAACCGCCCGGCGCCGAAGGACGTGACGGTCGACGACCGCTGCGGCATCCCGACGCACGACTTCACGACGCCGGAGTACACGACCTACCCGGACACGGTGGTGCGGAAGTGGGAGGCGAGCCGCGGCCTGGACCCCAGGTCGTACGGGTACAACCAGGCGACGCCGGACGAGCTATACATGACGGCGGACGAGGTCGTCGACACGCTGGTGGACGTGACCAGCAAGAACGGCAACTTCCTGCTGGACATCGGGCCGCGCGCCGACGGTTCGATCCCGGACATCATGCGGACCAGGCTGCGGGAGACCGGGGACTGGCTCCGCGTGAACGGCGAGGCGATCTACGGCACGACGTACTGGTCGCGCATGGCGGCACAGGGGCCGCTGCGGTTCACGGTGCGGCAGAACGAGGCGTTCTACGTCACGTCGCTCGACGAGCCGGGCGCCCAGGTGGTGGTCGACGCGCCGGTGCCGGTCCGCGCGGGCGACCGGGTGACGATGCTCGGCTACGGCGGGAACCTGAACTGGACGCGGCAGAACGGAAAGCTGGTGATCGACGTGCCGGCCGAGGCACGGGCGGCCGGCAGGTGGGCGTGGACGTTCAAGGTCACCTATCGGTAGCCCGGTCACGCAGGATCGCGACGGCGACGGCGGCCCGGACCCGGGAGGCGAAGTCGGGACCCTGCGCGGTGTCGACACACAGCTGGTGCTGGCCGCCGCTGGTGTCGTAGATGTCGACGACGCCGTCGGTGGCGTGTACCTGGGTGATCGTGGGCAGCCGCCAGCTGACCACACGCGGCGTCGGCGCGACGAACAGCAGGCGGCGGCCGGTCAGGACGAGCAGACAGTCCAGGATCGGCGAGGTGTGCGCGGGCGCCGCGGCCGTCGTGATCGACTCGACCGGCTCGTCCTGGGGGAGATGGGTGTTGAGGAGCTCCAGACTGGCGCCGCAGCCGAGCTGTAACTGATCCTGGACGTGCTCCCGCGTCTGGCCGATGGCTGACGTGACGTCCCTACGCATCATGCGCACTCCCCGTGGCTACGACGACTCCGAAGCGATGTTCGGAGTCGATCTTCGAGTCGTTAACGACGCCGGCAGAAGCGGCGTGTCACGATGTAGTCACGGGGCTACGCGTTGTGATGCGCGAAACGAGGCGAAGACGGGATTCGAACCCGCGTACAAGGTTTTGCAGACCTCTGCCTGTCCTCTCGGCCACTTCGCCGTGCGAGCGTCAGGACAGCGGACAGATCGCGCTCGCCCGCAGGCGGAAAGCGGCGTGCAGGCGGCCGACGAGCGTCATGCCGGAGGTCATGATCACACCATGACAGCGCCGGCAGGACACCGTCAACCGATCTCACCTTGTGGACCGGTCACATCGTGATGACCACCTTGGCGCGGGCGTGTTCGGTCTCGACGTAGCGGATGGCCTCGGCGGTCTCGCTCAGCGGGTAGGTCCGGTCGATGACCGGGGTGAGCCTGCCGGACTCGATGAGCTCCCGCAGTGCCACCAGGTTCTCGCTGCTCGGCACCTCGCTGACCACCACCATCCGGTGCCGCGCGAACCTCGCCGCCAGCTGCGCCCTGATCACCAGTCCCAGCGGGCCGACCAGGCTCCCGCCCTCCGACGTCCCGCCGCCCGACAGCAGCAGGATCCCGGTCGGCGCCAGCGCACGGCGGAGATCCCTCAGTGACCGGTTGGCCACCAGGTCCAACACCACGTCGTACCGCCGGCCGGTCCGGGTGAAGTCCTCGCGCCGGTAGTCGACGACCTCGTCCGCGCCCAACTCCCTTGCCAGCTCCGCGTTCCGCGTGCTGCACACGGCGGTCACCGACGCGCCGTACGCCTTCGCGAGCTGCACGGCGAACGTGCCGACGCCGCCGGACGCGCCGTTGACCAGAACCCGTTGGCCCGCACGCACATCGGCCACGTCCCGCAGTGCGATCAGCGCGGTGTTGGCCGCCAGCGGCACCGCGGCCGCCTGCTCGAACGTCAGCCCGGCCGGTTTGTGCGCCAGCTGAGCCGCCGGCACCGCCGCGTACTCCGCGAACGCACCGCTGGCACCGCCGAGATCGCCGAACACCTCGTCGCCAACACCGAACCCGGTGACGTGCCCGCCGGTCGCGACCACCCGGCCGGCCACGTCGCGACCGCGGATCCGCTTTCTGGGGCCACGGAGGCCGCCGAGCTCGCGGGCCATGACCCGGACCAGGTACGGATCGCCGCGCATCACGTGCCAGTCGTAGGCGTTGACCGACGCGGCGCACACCTGGACGAGCACCTCGTCGTCGCCCGCCACCGGTGTCGCCACCGTCGTGAACTCCAGCACGTCCGGTGCGCCGTACCGATCCTGCACGATCGCCTTCATCGCTGTCCCCTCCGAATGATCCGTTCCGCCACCGCGAGGTTGAACACCCACGCGGCGCCAAGCAGCAGTGCCTTCCCGGTGACCCCCACCGGGCCGGCGATCCCGGTCCACAGCCCGTAGAACACCGCCTGTGTGCCGGCCGCGACGCCGATCGCGTACGCCCGCGTCACCCACGCGCGGTGCACGACCACGTCCCGCCGCCGGATCGCCCGGAGGCCGATGCCGAGCGCGACGACCAGGTACGTGCCGAACACCAGCCGGAACACGGTCAGCAGGTCGCCGTCGAGCGGCGGGCGCGGGTAGCGGACGGTCATCCACAACGCGGCCAGTCCGCCAACCAGTCCACAGAGGACGGTCAGCCGCCCGGCACGCCGGTGCCACGCGTGCCGGCGCAGGCTCGGCACGAACTGGAACGCGCCCAGCGCCAGGAACAGCGTCGTGCCGACGATGTGGGCCAGGATGGGCACGGGCGAGGCGAAGAACCGGGCGTTCTCCTCGGTGACCGGCGCACCGGCCGTCAGCTCGGCGGTGCGGAGAGCACCGGCCGCGGCCGGCACGAGGCTCAGCGCGAGCAGCCCGGCCGGCACCCACCACCGCGATCCGGCACGCGGTCGCATCGTCGTCGTCATGCACCAGATCGTGCCGGGGCAACGGGGTCGGGCTCATCGGACGTTGGGCCGCGATCGTGGTGTCCGATGGTCCGGTTGGCGCGTCGTACTTTCGGCTACCCGCCCGGCCGGACCCGGTTCGTCTCGTACGCCCACATCGCGATCTCGACGCGGTTGCGGGCGCCGAGCTTGGTCATCAGGCTCGTCACGTGTGACTTGACCGTGCTCAGCGTGATGTACAGCTCGCCCGCGATCTCGTTGTTCGTCCGCCCGCGTGCCACGGCGGCGAGGATCTGCTCCTCCCGCCCGGTCAGCGGGTCGATCGGCTGGACGGGCGACGACGCCGGCCCGTTCGCCGCGAACGTCGCCAGCAGCCTGGCGGTGACACTGGGCGCGATGAGCGCGTCGCCGTTCGCGGCCGCGTGGACGGCCTGCGCCAGCATCTCGATGCCCGCGTTCTTGAGCAGGAAGCCGCGGGCGCCGGCCCGCAGCGCGGCGTAGACGTACTCGTCGAGGTCGAACGTGGTGATCACGACGACCGCGAGCGGGTCGTCGACCGAGGGGCCGGCGAGCTGACGGGTGGCCTCGATGCCGTCCAGCTCGGGCATCCGGATGTCGAACAGGCACACGTCCGGCCGCAGCCTGCGCGCCAGCTCGACGGCCGCCCGCCCGTCCGCGGCCGAGCCGACGACCTCGATGTCCGGCTGGGCGTCGAGGATCATGGCGAGGCCGGTCCGGACGATCTCCTGGTCGTCGGCGACGAGCACCCTCACGCGGTCACTTCCCTGGGCAGCACCGCGGAGACGGTCCATCCCCGGTCCGGGTTGGGGCCGGCCTCGCAGGTGCCGCCGAGCAGGCTGGCACGCTCGATCATGCCCGTGAGCCCGTAGCCACGCGGGCCGGTCTGGCGGGGCACGCCGTCGTCGGTCACCAGCACGCGGACCTCGCTGTCGTCGACCGTGACCCGGACGTCGATGCGGGTCGCGTGCCTGGCGTGCCGGCGGGCGTTGGTGACGGCCTCCTGGGCGAGGCGGAAGACCGCGGCGCCGACCGGTGACGGGAGGGCGTCCGCGTCGCCCGTGACCCGGACGTCGACCGAGGGGTTGGACAGCGACGCGAGGCGTTCGAGGTCGGCGACGCGGGGGCCGGGGGACCGGTCGGCCGCTTCCTGGGTACGCAGGATGCGGACCATGCCACGCATCTCGTCGAGCGCGCGGGCGGCCTCGGCGTCGATCACCTTCAACGCGTCGACCGCGGCGCCGGGATCGGCGGCGGAGGTCGCGATCCCGGCCTGGGCGCGGATCGCCATGGCGGAGACGTGGTGCGCGACGGTGTCGTGGAGGTCGCGCGCGAGCTGCTCCCGTTCCATGAGCTTGACCTGGTCCAGCTCGCGGGACCGCGCGCGGGAGCGGTACCGCAGGGCGGCGCCGACGGCCATCGCCATGGACAGCACGACGATGCCGGCGGCCGTGTCGGCGAGGCTGAGGTAACCGAGGACGGCGGAGACGCCGAGCTTGGTGAGGACGAACGCCGCGCCGAGCACCAGCTCGCGGCCTGTGCCCCACCGGAACACCGAGAACGGCAGCAGGAGAAGCGCGACCAGGACGTACTGGTCGGGGAACTCGCGCCCGGCGACCACCGCCGACAGCACACAGAGCCCGAACGCGAAGGCGACGACGGGCAGGGGTCTCGTGCGGCGCCAGAACAGGGAGAGCACGAGCAGCACGGAGATGACGATGGACGGGACGCGCGGGGAGACGTCCGGCCGGGCCGCCCCCTCGACCACGGCGGTGACCACGAGCACCCCGACGAGCGCCCGGTCCCACCACACGTGCGGCGGTGCCGCCGCGGGCCGCGGTTCCCGCCAGACGGAGCGAAACACCTGTCCATGGTACGGGCCGGACCGTCGCGTCCGGTCGCCCGAAAGTACGACGTTCAGCTACGGGGTTCAGCTACGACGTTCAGCTACGGGGGTTCAGCTCCGGGGTTCGGTGAGCAGCGGTGAGTTGCCGGCCGCCGTCTCCTCCAGGATGCGCCAGGTGTCGAGCCCGTCCCCGTCCCCGTCCTCGTCTTCGTCGAGGTAGCCGGGCGGGAGCCAGGCCGCGGCGTCCTTCGCCGTGATGGGGTCGAGGTCCGTGTCGCCGGCGAGCCAGTCCAGCACCGGTAGCCGGACCCGCATCTCGCCGGCCACCTCGTATGAGTGGTCGTCCTGCACGAACAGGTCCGCCATCAGGTCGCCGCCCACGCCGAGGCCGCCGTCGTTGTTGAAGCAGACGACCACGTCCGCGTGCAGGTCACCGAGCACCAGGTCGAACGCGCCGGTCAGCAGGGCCCGCGTCCGCACGTCCCCGGTCACCGCGAGGAAGCTCCGGTCCACGTCCCCGTCCGACAGCAGGCCGGCGACGGTCAGGTTCCCGAGGACGACCAGCGGCCCGTCCAGCACCAGGTCCGCGTCGAAGTGTGCGTCGCCGAACCAGATCACGGGCCGGCCCGACGCCACGTGCCAGCCGTCGCCGGTGCGCGCCACGCCCTCGGTGTCCCCTGCGTCCCCGGTGTCCCCGGCGGGCAGCGCCTCGGCGAGCGCCAGCGCGAACTCCACGTCGGAGTTGTAGAAGTAGTACGCCCAGTCCGGGTCCCCGCTGAGCCGGTCCAGCCACGCGCGGATCTCCGGCAGCTGGTCGGTCAGCGACCCGAGCTCGTAGGTGACGCCCGCGGCGCCGTGCACACTCAGCCGGGCCACGGCCTCCTCGAGTCGCGGCGCGGCGGTCCTTAGGTGTCCCACCTGCAGAAGCACGGGCGGATTATGGCAGGGCGCACCGACCGGTTGTTTCCGGTGCCCTGTGCGTAGGAAGATGGAAAGTCACCATGACGGGCTTTCTCAGAGCCTGCGCGGTCGCCGCGCTGGCCGTCGCCACCGCCGGGTTCGTCACCCCGGCGGAGCCCGCGCTACCGCCTCGCCTCGCCGACGGGTTCGGGCTCACCGTGGTCAGCCAGCCGGCGTGGGTCGACGACGGGCGGCGCACGTTCGCGTTCACCGTCAGGACGGCCGCGGTGCCGGCGTACGGCGTGCTCCCGGGGCAGGTCCAGGGCGAGCACGTCGTCATGGTCACGCTCCCGACCGGCTACGACAGCACAACCCGGTATCGGGTGCAGTACACGCTGCACGGCGCAGGCGACTACCCGGATGCCGCCCGCAACAAGGAGATCATCGAGCACGCGACGGCCGGCGTGCCGCTGATCACCGTGATGCCGAACGGAAGTGGGCGTGGCTGGTACACGAACTGGGCCGACGGCACGGAGAACTGGGAGACCTTTCATCTCGACCAGCTGGTGCCGTTCATCGACGCCAACCTGAGCACCGTCGCGACCCGGGAGGGCCGGGTGATCTCCGGCCATTCGATGGGTGGTTTCGGCGCGTTCCACTACGCGGAGGACCGGCCCGACCTGTTCAGCTACGTCGGCAGCTTCTCCGGCGGGCTCGACCTTCTGTACTGGGGCCAGCGCATCGCGGTCGTCACCACGGAAGTCTCGCCGCTGCACGGCATTCCGCCGGTGTCGCCCACGGCGATCTTCGGTCCGCCCGGCCCGGCGTGGCGTGCGCAGAGCCCCGCGCAGCACGTCGGGTCGTTGCGGGGCATGGGAGTCGCGATGTACGTGGGCAACGGCGGGAGCCTGGTCGGGGACCCGGTGCAGGGGGTGGTCGAGTACTGGGCCCGGCAGACCGCCCTGACCACCGCGCGGAACCTCGACGCGGCCGGGATTCCGTACTACTTCGCCGACTACGGTGACGGGTCGGGCTGGGCGCCCGGCTGCGACGGCAAGCACAACGACACCGAGTGTCTGCGGGCGGACATGGACCACTTCGTGAAGCTGGTCATGGGAAACGGGCCCTGAAGGGGTCGCCAGGGCCCGTTTCGCTCAGTAGGTGACGTTGCCGTTGCCGCCGTCGAAGACGACGTCCGCGCAGCCGTAGAAGGTCTCGGTGCTGTCGGAACGGGTCCAGACCGAGTAGATGATGTGCCGGCCCGAGATGCCTGACGGCAGCGTCGCGTTCCAGGTGTAGTAACCGTCCTCGCTGCCGACCGAGCCGGTCGAGGGCGGGTTGACCACGCTGCTGAAGGGAGTGGAGGAGAGGTTGCTCCACTTCAGCGGCTGGGTCGGGTTGTAGGTGCTGTTGGTGACGTACAGGTCGAAACGGCCCGGGTGGGCGGCCCACATGTTGTAGCGGACCTGGATGCTGCCGCCCGCGGTCAGGTGCGTCACCGGCCAGTCGGAACGGGCGATGTCGAACCCGCTGAAGTCGTAGACCACCGCGTTGCCGCTGCACAGCTTGCCGTCCGGGATGAACCCGGCCATACGGCCGGCCCCGTCGGACCGCAGTACCGCGAACCAGTTGTAGTACGGGTTCGCGCCGGCCTTCTGGAAAGCGGCCAGGCAACCCGGGTTGGTTGGTTTGATCTCCCCGGTACTCGAACGGCTGTGCTTGTAACACAGGTATGTCCGCGAACCAGGCATCATCGTCGCGCCATGCGCGCCGGCAGGAGCCGCACTGACCAGCCCCATCACCAGCCCCGCGACCATGGCGACCCCGAACAACAGAAACTTCCGCTTCCTCACCATGCCTCCTTCAGCATTGAAAGAGCAATTTGGGAGCGCTCCCAGTCCCGCCAGTGTAACTTGTCCGTTTCCCCTTGTGAACCAGCCCACCCCCGAGTCCCGCCCCCACCCACCCCGCGAGTCCCGCGTTCGCCCATGCCGAGTCCCGCGTTCGTGCATGCCGAGTTGGGGGTTCGTGCGTGCCGGGTTGCGGGTCGTGCATGTCGGTGTGGGTCGCGCGGGGCCTTGATGTGCACGAAACCGCAACTCGTACTGTGCGAACGCGGGACTCGGTGTGTTTGAACGCGGGACTCGCGGGGGCTGGGGCTAGGTCAGGTTCAGGGTGGCTAGGGTTTGGGTGGCCATTTTTGACTCGCCCAGGGCGTTGGGGTGGACTACCACTGGGTTGGTGCCCTGTAGCACTGGTTCGATCCAGCGGGTGCCGGTTGGTTGGCAGGAGTCGTGGCCTTCGGAGACCGTGCTGAAGTCGACGTAGGTCGCGCCGGTGGTCGTGGCGGCGCGGCGGACGGCGTCGTTGAGGGTTGTCTGTAGTGAGCGCAGGTACGGTACGTCGCCGGTGGCGACGGGCATCTTCGTGAAGCAGCCGACCGTCGGCGGGAGGAGCCACGGGTAGCCCAGGATCGCGACCTCGGCGCCCGGGGCCTTCGCCCGGACGGCGCGGAGCGCGGCCACCAGTGCCGGGTACGTCGTCGTGCGGATCGTGTCCTCGAAGTAGGAGCCGTACAGGTCCCGGCACGGGCTGCCGTGGCCGAGGGTCACGATGCCGGCGCTGCCGCACGCGAGGATCGCGCCGATGAACACGCCGCTGTCGTTGCCGCCGATGGTCATCGTGACCAGGTCGGTGTCCGCGTGGACCGCGTCGACCTGGGGTGGGACGCCGGGGTACTGCGCGGTCGTGTAGTGCTTGGTCTCGGCGGCGCCGCAGGTCACGTCGACCAGGTTCGCGCCGCTCGCGGCCGCGAGCACGTGCGGGTAGTTGCGGGCGGAGCGCAGGCACAGCGGCGGCGCGCCGGGATCGGACGGCAGCACGCCGGACGCGGCGCTGTAGGAGTCGCCGAGGGCGACGTAGTTCAGCGGTTCCGCCGCCTGCGCCGTGCCCGTGCCGAGACAGGCGGCGGCGACCACGGCGGCGAACGCGAGCATGCGACGTTGCATGGCTTCTCCCCGGCATCGTTGACGGTTACTCATCAGATGGTTACTCATCAGTAGGTAAGCGCCTGCTCATCGTCACCCATGCCGGCCGATCCGTCAACGGACGTTTGTGGGACGAACCGCCCGCCCGGCAACACGAACGGGCCGCCGCGGGTTACTGTCAGCCGGAGGAGGCTGGCCCATGGTGGTAGAAACTGGTTCGGTGACGGCGGTTCTGCCCGCGGGCGCGCCGTGTTGGGTGGAGCTGTCGACCGGCGACGACGAGCGCGCGTCGACGTTCTACGCCGGACTGTTCGGTTGGGAGTACACGGACACGGCAGACTCGACGGTCATGACCGGCCGCTATCTGGTCGGGCGGCGCGAGGGGTTCGCGGTCGCCGGCATCTTCCAGACGGACCGCCCGTCCGGCTGGATGCCGCACTTCTCGGTGACCGACACGGCCGCCGCCGCGGACCGGACGGTGGTCGCGGGCGGCAGCGTGGAGCTCGGTCCGGTCGACCTGCCGCGCTACGACAGCATCGCGTACGCCCGCGACCCGGCCGGTGGCCCGGTCGTCCTGCGCTGCCCGCCGGCCGGCTGGGTGTTCACGACCGGCGCCGTCGGCACCTTCGCCAGCGCCGACCTGAACACCCACGACGGCGAGGCGAGCGACGAGTTCTACTGCCGCATGTTCGGCTACCAGAGCGAGCAGATCGGCAACGGCGCCGACATCGACTACGCCGAATGGCGGCTCGGCGGGCAACCGGTGCTGTACCGGTACGTCATGGGTCCGGAGTACCCGGAGGGCACGCCGGCGCACTGGCTGCTGTACTTCGTGGCCGACCCCGTCGAGGGCACCGACGCCACCGCCGTGCGTGCGCTGCAGCTCGGCGGTGGCATCGCCGTGGAGCCCTACGACAGCCCGCTCGGCCGGGCCGCGGTGCTCACCGACCCCGGTGGCGCGCCGTTCGCCGTCATCGACCCCCTCGACTCACCGGAGAACCGGCGAGCCGAGGTCGAGGACCCGAACGACGAATGACCTCCGATCACAGCGGGATGTAGACGCCGAAGTCGCGGCTCGCGGTGCGGAAGTCCTGGAAGCCGATGCGGGCGCCGGCGGTGCGGGTGACGGTGCCCTTGGCGATCACGCCGCCGGCCGAGGAGGGGCCGTAGACCGGGCCGCCGCTGTCGCCGGGGCGGGCCGCCGGCTGGCCGTTCATCTGCTCGCCCTCCACGAGGTCCTCGCGGTCGGCGTAGAAGAACAGGACCTTGATGTTGCACACCGGGCCGCCGGTCTCCCGGGCACTCGTCACGCCGGACTGGCACAGGATCTCGTTCGTGTACACGTCGCCCCAGCCCTGCACCGGCGTCGTGGTGTTGCTGTCGCCGTTGCCGAGGTACTGCTGGTTCACGACGTTGCCGGTCGGGATCAGCAGGATGTCGTGGTCGGAGTGCTTCGCGCCGATGTTGCCGATGAACTCACCCGTCGGGTCGGTGACCCGCGCGCCAGGGTTGCCGCAGTGGCCCGCGGTCAGCAGGTACCGCGCGTTGTCGCCGGTGCGCACGGAGAAGCCCGACGTGCACGCCGCGGTCCCGCCCAGCACGATCGTCGCGCCGCCCTTCCACGGCGGGCTGTCGTTCTGGCGGGACACCGGAGCAAGCGGCTCCTCCACGACCGTCCGAACCGGCACGTCCACCAGCGTCGTGAGCTGCCGGGTGGCGGCGGTCGAGGTCGTGCCGAGCACGAGACCGCTGCCGTCCGCGGGGATCTTGATCGCGTGCACGGGGGACTTCTCGCCCCGCCGCGCGTCGATCACCGCGGCGGCGGCGCGGAGCTCGGCGTTCGAGTACCTGGCCCGCTCGATCTCCACCGGCGCCTTGGCCTCGGCCCGCTCGACGGCGTCGGTGATCTTCGCCGGCACGGCGCCCTTCCACCACAGGGCGACGTGATCCTGTTCGAGGGAGATGCCGGCGAACCCGGCGTCGGTGCCGCGGAGCACCTCGGCCTGGATCACGTCGGCGGCGTGGACCAGCGGTTGCTGGGCGAGCATCTGTTGCCAGACGGTGGGTTCTGGCGCGGCTTGCGCGGCGGGGGTGGCACCCACCGCTGTGGACACGGCCATGGCGGCCACCAGCAGGAAATTCCTACGCGCGGTCATCGATGACAACTCCCTTGCAGGGTCAGGGAACGCGGTCGTCACCGAGTGTATGGTTCAGACCACTCTGTGGTCTATACCAAACGTCTACCGTACGCGACCGGACAGATGCAGGGTGAAGTCCGGCGGGGCCAGGACGGCCGTGATGTGCGGCCGGTCGCCATGCGGCTCGACGTGCCAGCCCGCCGGCAGCCGCCGCAGCACGTCCTCGACCAGCGCGACGGTGAACGCCGCCGCCACGCAGGTTCGCGGGCCCCAGCCGAACGGGATGTACGCCTCGGCGCCGCCCGCCGGCACGCCGTCGGCCCACCGCCGCGGCCGGAACTCGGCGGGGTCGGGCCAGAAACGCTCGTCGCGGTGCACGAGGTACCCGCACACGACCACCTCGTCGGCGGTCGTGACCGGGATGTCGCCCAGCTGGTGGCGCCGGGTGGGGGAGCGGACGAAGTTCCACGTCACCGGCCACAACCGCAGTGCCTCGTGGACCACGCCGGCAGGCTCGGCCCGCTCCGGCGCGGTCCCCAGCAGGTAGATCGACCAGCCGAGCACGAAGCCCAGCGAGCCGGTGACCGAGTACAGGAAGGACAGGAACACCTCCGACAGCTGGACCAGGGCGCCGTGCGACGAGCCGTCCGGTTCCGCGGCGGCCAGGATGTCGAGCAGGTCTCCTGGCCGGTGGGGGTGCCGCGCGCGCCTGCGGGACAGCTCGGCGACCAGCGCGCGGCGCACCCGGGTGCGCAACGCGGCCCGGGACGGCGACGGGCGCGCCGCGCGCGTGCCGACCAGCACCGCGTGCCGGACCACTTGGCCGACGAGCTGGCGCAGCTCGCCGGGCGGCGCCAGTACGTCGCGGAAGAACCGGTACAGCAGGAGGTTTCCGGCGTCCGGCCAGTGGCTCACCGGCTCCAGGTCCACGGGCCGGCCGGCCCAGTGGTCGCGGAGCAGGTTCCGTGCCACCCGGCCGATCTCCTGCTGTGTCGACCGCTCGCCGAAGATGCCCTTGCTGGTGTGGAAGAAGTCCGACCGCTCTCGGTAGTGCCCCTCGGCGTCGGTGAGCACCGCCTTCGCCGTGGCGGGGTCGGCCACGTAGAGCACGCCCGGTCTGCGCAGGAAGACCGGCCCGTGCCGGGCGCGGAGGTCCTCGAGCAGCTGCAGTTCGTCCACGTGTTCAAACTAGGGCGTTCGCGCGCTTTCGCCGAGGTTCCGGTATTCCCACAACCGGTTGAAGTTCGGGTCGTCGAGGTCGCGGCCGGGGTCGGTGCGGGCGGCGAAGGGCCGCGCGGTGGTGGCGGCGGGCGACCACGGCCTCGCGGTGTCGAAGCCGGCGCCGAGGTAGCTGTCGCGGATGACGAGCTGGCCGTTCGGAGTGATGCCCGGCAGGTAGCCGGTGGTGCTCGCGCCCTGGTCCCAGGCGCGTCCGAAGTGGCCGGTCGGGGTGGTCCGGTAGGCGGCGTCGGCGGTGAGCAGGCAGTGCCGCACGAGGAAGCCGTACGGGAAGGCAGGCGCGGTGTTCGGCGCGAAGATGACGCCGCCGCTGGGTTTCCGGCTCGACACGAGGTGGAACCTGGTGTGCTCGAACACCGTCGCGGCCCGGCCGAAGACGAAGTCGGTGTCGCCCTCGACGTAGCTGTCACGGACCGAGACGCGGGCGATCCGCGCGGGGTCGTTTGCGTTGGCGAGGAAGGTGTCCTGGCGGCTGACCAGCCGCATGCGCTCGAGCTGCGTGCGGTCGTCGTCGGTGCGCAGGGCGAGCGCCTGGTGCGTGCCGCGGTCGACGGTGTCGAGGAGGGTGTTGGTGATGGTCATGTTCCTGAGCTGGAGGTCCGGGCTCTGCGCCCAGACGACGGTGGCGCAGAGGCCGACGTTCGCGGACGTCCTGGTGGCGCAGGACTGGAACATGTCCCAGGCCGGGTCGCCCGCCACGTACTGGCCCGACGGGTTGACCTGCGCCGCCCACGCCGCGGGCGTCGCGATCGCGTCGAGGGTGAACTCGATCCGCACGTCCTCGGGGCGGCCGGCGCCGTAGATCGTGAGCGGCGGGGTGCCGGCGGGGATGAACACGGTGCCGGTGTATGTCCCGGGGAGGATCTTCAGGTAGCGGCGGTGCCGGCCGCCCGCGGCGAAGGCGGCGTTGACGGCCCGCTGCACGCTGTCGCCCGCGTGGACGACGAAGTCCGGTCGTCGCGGGGTGCGGATCGGGTGCGGGTGCCAGGGGTCTTCCGTTGGGGCGGCGTAGGTTCCGGACAAGCGGAAGTAGTTGGCCTGCCGGTAGGGCGCGGCCTCGGCGGCGGACAGGACGGGCCGGTCGGCGGTGCCGGGCGCGGCGGGTGCCGCATGCGCGGTGCCCGGCAGGGCCAGAGCCGTGGCGACCATCAACAGGGCAACCTTCATGGGCGCACCTCGCAACACCGTTGAAGCGACCGCGAAGGCAGAAGATATCACGAGGAAAGCGCTTTCCGTCAAGGGTCGGGGCCGGGACGGACGCCGGCCGGGCTCAGGAGTGCGTGGCTTGGTTCGGGAGTGGGTGGCTGGGCTGGAGAGTGGGTGGCCGGGCTCAGGAGTGCGTGGCTTGGTTCGGGAGTGGGTGGCCGGGATGAAGAGTGGGTGGCCGGGCTCAGGAGTGCGTGGCCTGGCTCGGGAGTGGGTGGCCTGGTTCAGGAGTGGGTGGCCTGGTTCAGGAGTGCGTGGCCGCGGCGACGGCCAGCTGGGCCACCGCGGGCTTCTCGAAGTCGGAGTGGGCGCCCGCGAAGCCCTGCAGCTTCTCGTTGTTGATGACGCCGGCCGCGTCGACCCGGTAGAACGTGCCGGGGCGGAAGCCGTAGGTCGTGCCGCCCTCCGGCCGCATCGTCTTGTCCACCAACGGCGTCACCGCCTGGAAGCCGTCCGCGCCCATGCCTCCCCAGCGGCCCGCGACCACCGCGGACTCGTCCTGCCGCGCCAGGAACGACGCCTTCGGGTACCAGCGGCACACCGCGAAGTCGTGCGGGCTGAACGTCGCCACCAGCGGGCCCCGGACCCGGTCCGCCACCTTGTGCAGCGCACCGTCTTCGCCGAACGGGTTGTCCTGGGCGTGCGCGAACGACCAGTGCGAGAACGCGCCCTGGATCAACAGCAGCGACGCGATCGGGCTCGACGCCGCCGGCCCGACGCCCGCCAGCGCGAACGACACCAGCCGTGCGCCGAAGCTGTGCCCGATCAGGTGCACCCGCACCCCACTCAACTTGGTGAGCACCGGGCCCAACCCGTGCTGCCCGATCGTTCCCGCCCGTGCCTTCATCGTCGTGTACGAGAACACCCGCAGCGCGTCCTTCGCGCCGTTCAGGGCCTTGCCGAACCAGTCGCCGATGCCCTGCTGCGCCCCACCCGCCGGCGCGCTGCCGAAGACGTCCGCCAGCACCTGGTAGTCCCGCACCGGGTCCTGGCTCGTCAGCAGCGCCCGCTCGCCCGCGTCCTCGAAGTCGGGCACCGCAGGCGCCAGTGACCGCAGGGTCGTGTGGAACTCCTGGAACCGCCCGGCCAGCGCCTCGTCGGACGCGCCGGCATCGGCCGCGTGTGCCGCCTCGTCGAGCAGCTGTCCCAGCGACACCACGGTCTTCTGCTGCGCCGCGTCCTCGAAGCCCCGCGCCAGCGAGTCGGCGATCTCCGCGCCGGACAGGGCCTCCGTGCCGGCGCGGTCCTGGGCGACGTCACCCGCCGCCTGGCCGGCACCCGCCGCGGCCGCCGTCGTCGCCGGGGTGTCCGGGAACCACAGCGACGGCCAGAACACGCCGACGAAGCCGACCGTGCCGAGCCCGGTCGCCGCGTCGGTGATCAGCCGGGACATCTCGGCGCAGGTCTCGCGGGCGGTGGCCGCCGAGGTGTTCCAGCCGTGGCTGAACACGAAGAGGTCCGTCACACCCGCCTTCCGCACGTCGTCGGCGAACGTACGCGAAGACGGCCGCACGCCGCCCTTCTCGTCGAAGGTCAACTCGAACATGATGCTCCCCAATCAGACGTTCGACAGCATGCGCATGAGGTCGACCAGACCGGCGCCCTGCGCGTAGCGCTCCCGGCCGAGGTCGGTGGCGCTGTCCATCAGCAACTGCTTCACCTGCCGTGGCCGGCCGATGAACTCCGGCCGCGCGGACAGGAACGCCGCGACGACGCCGGACACGTGCGGCGCGGCCATGGACGTGCCGGACTGCTCGGCGTACGCCGGCGCGCCCTCCTGGCCGTCGAACCCGGCGCTGGTGGCGAGCTTCCCGGTGGCGGCCGACGAGATCCACTCGCCGGGCGCCACGACGTCCGGCTTCATCCGGCCGTCCAGCGTCGGGCCCTTGCCCGAGGTCCAGGTGACCCCGAACGCGTGCGGCGCGTCCCGGTGCGTCGAGCCGACCGCCACGCATTCCTCGGCATGCGCGGGTTCGGTGATCGAACCGAGCACGGCCGACGTGTTGGCCGCGTCGCCGGACGTGGTGCGGGCGCCGAAGTTCCCGGCCGACACCACCGCGACCACGCCGGACGAGACGAGCTGGTTCAGCGCCTGGCACAGCGGCGACTGGCCCGCCGCGTACTGCTCGGGGTGCCACTCGCAGCCGAGGCTCAGGTTCACGCCGTGCACGCGGAGCACCGCCGGATCCACGTTGACCTCGGTACGCAGGTACGTCAGCGCCCGGATGACGGCGGCCGTCGAGGTGATCCACGTGCCCGTCTCGCTGCGGCGCATGACCTTCAGGCTGACCAGCTGGCAGTCGGGCGCCATCCCGGACAGCGCGCCGACCCGCTCGCGTGCGACGTACCCCGCGTCGCCGGGCTCCTTCGAGACGGCCACCATCGGCTTGTCCGGTGCGCAGCCGGCGATGATGCCGGCGACGTGTGTGCCGTGCCCGCTCTTGTCCCGCAACGGTTCGCCGTCGGGACCGGGGTACTCGCCGTCCCGCATGGGGATCTCCGGCTGGACGAGGTTGCTGAAGTCGCGGTGCAGGCCGCTGGTCCGGGAGTTGACGTCCTGTGTCGCCAGGTCGAGTTCGGCGAAGTGCGGGTGGGTGGCGTCGATGCCGCTGTCGATGACCGCCCAGACGATGCCGTGGCCGCGGGCCGCGTAGGAGCGCCAGGCGGCGTCGGCCTTGACGGTCGGCGCGGAGCGGTCGATCTGCGGCTCGAGCGTGTAGTCGGGCCAGACCCGGAAGATCGTGTTCGGCGGGCCGGTGCGCTGGTCGTCGTTCACCAGGTCGCGCAGCTGGCGGCGGGTGAGCACGCACTGGTACAGCTTGGGCGCGATAAGCGAAAGCCCGGCCGGGACCGGTGGTTGCACGATGCTCTCGGAGACGCCGTCCGCCGTTATTCCGCTCTTATGGGTGAATTCCCGCCACAGGCCGTAGAACGCCTCACGAACCGCACCGAGACCGCCGGGAAAGAGGACGTTCAGCTCCACCAGCATGGCGACCCGCGCGTCCGGATCCGGCCAGTTTCCCGCCTGTTCTCCGTGATGGGCGGTTCTTCCCGATCCCTCGGGTGGCATGTTGAGATCGCCCACGATAGGTGATCTGCTGTCGCCCCGCGCCTCGTATGACATTCCGCCTCCGAATTCCGATACCTCCAAGGAGTGAGGAATTCCGAAGCAGATACATGTTCGGTGACCACTGTCCCGAAAGCGCGTCTTCCGGGCATTGGACAAGATCGCGCCGGGCGCCGAACCCGGTCCGCTCGGCGAGTACGACGCACCGCTCCTGCCGCGGTGCCGCGTGCTCCCACCGTTGCCACGCAACAAGATCCGGCGGTGCTCGACGGGAAGTGCCGGCGCCGAAGGAAGAACGAAGCCACTGCCCGGTGTGCGAACAGACCACCGGCACATGCCGGTGGTCTGTTCGTGTGTGCCTGGCCGGGGTCTCCCAGCCGGCTTCCTAGCCGACGCCCTGGCCGGCGAACGCCGCCGCGAGGCGCAGGAGTGGTGCGGCCTCGTCGTGGCGACCCTGGCGTTCCAGGGTGCGGCCGAGCATCAGGTGTGCGTAGTGCTCGACGGGGTCGCGGTCGATGAGCTCACGCAGCTGCTCCTCGGCGCGCCGGAGTTGGGCGGAGTGGTAGTAGGCGCGGGCCAGCAGCAGCCGGGGCGCCGTCTGGTTGGGGTGTTCCTCCACGACGGCGACCAGCAGCTTCGCGGCGCCGCTGTAGTCGCGGGCCTCGAACAGGGCCTCTGCCCGCTCCCAACGTCCGGCCGTCGTCTCCTCGTGGGACACGCCGGCACCGTCGTCGAACAGGTGCAGGGCGCTTGCCCAGCGGTCGGCCCTGGGCTCGCCGTTCGGTTGGTAGTCGTTGAAGTTCACGGGCCGTTCAACAATCAACTAACTCTGCGTATTCCACCTGCGGCGATCGCACTCCGGGTTTGACGCGTCACTCGTTCGAGTATCCCTCGTTAGCGGTGTGATGGGGTGCTGCTGGTTTGGAGGTCAGATGTTCAGCCGAAATTTCCGGATAGCCGTCCTAGCCGCCGCGTTGGCGTTCGTCCCCGCGGTGCCCGCCGCCGCGACGCCCGCCGCCGCGACGCCCGCGCCCGAGCTCGCACCGGTCTCGACCACGTTGGCCGCGACCCTCGACTCGGCCGCCGACACGATGCCGATGACCGTGCTCGTGCACGGCACCGACCTCGCCGCGGCCCGCGCGGCCGTCGAGCGGGCGGGACTCACCGAGGTCACCACCTTCCGGCGCATCGGCGTGGTCGCCGCCGCCGGCACCGCCGGGCAGGTGCGCTCGCTTCGCGCGCTGGCCGGCGTCACCTACGTCGAGGGCAACGACCCGCTCAGCCTGTTCGCCGACTCCGGCACGGTCGCCACCCGCAGCCTGGAGGCGCAGCAGACCCTCGTCGACGATGACGGCACGCCACTCGACGGCACCGGCGTGTCGGTCGCGATCATCGACAGCGGCATCGACCCCACCCACCCCGCGTTCCAGGGCCCGGACGGCGCCACGCGTGTGGTGCGCAGCCTCAAGGGCGTGTGCGTGACGGAGAACGAGCCGCCGGACGGCAGCTGCCTGGTCGACGTGCCGACGTCGGTCGACACGGACCTGCTCGCACAGGGTGGGCACGGCACCCACGTGAGCGGCATCGCGGCCGGGAGCCCGTACACCCTGCCCGGCGGAGAGGTCGTCGGCGGCTCGGCACCGGGCTCGAGGATCGTGTCGCTGTCGATGGGCGCGGCGCTGCTGATCGTCGGCGCGGACTCGGCGCTGAACTGGGTGCTGGAGAACCACGACGCGCCGTGCGGCGCCGGGGTGTCGCCGGCCGTGTGCCCGCCGATCAAGGTGATCAACAACTCGTACGGCCCGTCCGGTGGCGGTGCGTTCGACCCGAACTCGGCGACCGTACAGCTCCAGCGCCTGCTCGCCGCCGAGGGCGTGGTCACGGTGTGGGCCAACGGAAACGACGGCGGCGACGGTTCGGAGAGCCTGTCGAACCCGCCCGGCATGGACCCGACCCCGGGGATCATCTCGGTGGCGTCGTACAACGACCAGGGCACCGGCACCCGCGACGGTGGCGTGTCCGACTTCTCGTCCCGCGGCGCGGCGGCGGACTCGAGCACGTGGCCGGACATCTCGGCACCGGGCGAGAACATCCTGTCGTCGTGCCGGCTCTACCTGCCGATCTGCGCCAGCGGCCTACAGCCGGTGAACGGCCCGGGCCAGGCCGACGTCGGGACGTACAACGTCATCAGCGGCACGTCGATGGCGACCCCGCAGATCACCGGCATCGTCGCGCAACTGTTCCAGGACAAGCCATCCGCGACCCCGGCCGAGATCGAGGACGCCCTGATGTCGACCGCGTACCGCTTCACCGCGGGCGCGCCCTACCAGCAGGTCGGCCCATACCTGACCAGCTACGACAAGGGCGCCGGCCTGGTCGACACCGTCGCGGCGGCCAACGCCCTGAGCTGACCTCAGTTCTCGGCGGGCTTGCCCGCCACGATCGAGCGGTGTGACGGAGCGCCGTCCTGGCCGCCGCTACGCCCGCACGCGAACAAGCGCCTCACTGGTGGCTGTTGGCGATGGTGTTCCAGAACATCAGCTCGTAGGCCTGGAACAGGCGGCCGTAGCGGCGGGCCGCGCGCTCGTCGCTACGGCCGGCGGCCATCCCGTCCTCTACGGCGGCCACGGCGTGGTCGACGGCCTCGGGGGCGGGGGTGGCGAACAGGTCGAAGAAAGCGCATGCCTCGTCGTCCAGGTCGTACCTCGTGCGCATGGCCGTCGCGATTCGGGTGCAGTAGTCGGCCCAGGCGGCGAAGTTCGCGACGACCGCGACGATGACGTCGGTCGGTTCGGCGTGGACGGCCAGCCAGGTGAAGTAGGCGGGGTATGCCTGGCAGCCGGCCATGGGCTCGTACGCCGCCAGTGCCGTCTCGTCCATGCCGCCCGCCGCGGCCAGGGCGGGCAGTCTCGTCAGTGCCATGCCCTCGCCGCCCGCCAGGCCGGCGAAGAACTCACGGGCCGCCCCGTCGGCGCGGGACGCCAGCAGGTGCAGGCTGCGCCAGTCGCTGCGGACGATGTGGAGCTCCTCCGCGGCAATGGTGCCGAACAACGACACCGGGGCCGCGCCACGCTCCACCAACGGCACCAGGTGGTTGTCGCGCTCGGCGGGGGCCAGGTCGGCGCGGATCGACTCCAGCAACGCTCGGGCGGAAGGCACTCGCCGACGCTAACAGGGGTGGGCCCGCCCCACCAGTTGCCGGCGGCGCGGGCGGGCCCACTCCTCACGGGGTGTCGAGCGCGTCGGCGATCTGCACCGCGTTCGGGAACTTGGCGCGCGGCCAGCACGATCGCCCCGCCGTGGCCCGGTTCCGCCAGCGGATCGTCCATTACCGTCCGATGACCACTACTATCCCGGGTCGTAGGTACGATTCCCTTTGGTGGAAGTCGCTTCACCCTGGCTGCGACGACCGCTGCCGGACGCCGACCCGCTCGCTCGGCGGTCCTGTGCTGGGCGAGGCCTCCGTCGCAAGGGCCTCGCCCAGCCTTCGGGCCGTCAGCACATGATCAGGGCGGCGCCCAGTGCGACGCCGGTGCCCGCCACGAAGGGCAGGGTCACCGCCGCCGCGGCCGTCAGGCCGCACGCGAGCGCCCGGCGGGCGCGGCCCGGCGGCCGGGTGGCGACGCTGAGCCGGTCCAGCCGGAGGTCGACCGCGTGATGTGCCATGGCCAGCGCCGTGCCGGGGGCGCCGTGCCGGGTGACGGTCAGCAACGCGTTCCGCACGGCGGCCGGACCGCACGCCCGGACCGCCGCCACGTCCGCGGCCAGCTCGGCGAGGTCCCGGACCGCCGCGGGTGCCCGGCGGAACAGCGGCACGAACGGCAGCGTGGCGCGTAGTGCCTGGGCGACGGCGACGAGCAGGTGATGGCGGCCGGTGAGATGGGCCCGCTCGTGGGCGAGGACCGCGGCGACCGCGTCGGCACGCAGGTGCCGGGTGAGGCCCTCGGTCGCCACCACGACCGCCGGGCGCCCGGCCATGCTGAACGCCAGCGGCCGGTCGTGTGCCAGCCACAGCACGCCTGCGGCGTCGCGGTGCCGCCCGGCCAGCTGGAGCACGGCCAGGTTCGCCCTGCGCCGGTGCGCGCGCCGCCGGCGGCCGCGGGTCGCGACGATCGCGATGCGCACGGCCAGCGCGACCAGGACGGCGCCGCCGAGCATCCCGGTGAGGGCCTCGACCTCGGGCGGGGCGCCGTGTGCCAGCACCGCCCAGCTCTTGTGGACCGCCGCGAACATGCCGGCGGCGGGCCCGTGTTCGGGCAGCAGGAGCATGGTCACGATGGCCGCCACCGCGAGGACGACGCCGGCGATGGACAGCAGCCACGCCACGATCAGCGGCACGGGATCCCGCCGCCGGAGGTCGACGCGCCGGAACAGGCCCGGGACGAACCAGCCCACGGCCGCGGTTCCCGTCAGCAGGGCCAGCGCGACGGTCATCGGCGCCGCACCCGCTTCCTGCGCAGTGCGTCGCGCAGAGCGTCGGTCTCCTCGTCGGAGCTGGTGGCCACGAAGTGCATGAGCACGGCGTGCGGGTCGCCGGACGAGTCGAGCACGTCCCGCAGCGCCCGCGCGGCCGCCTCCTCCCTGGACAGTCGCACCTCGTACAGGTATGCCTTGCCGGAGAGCTCTCGCCGGACCCATTCCTTGCGGTGGAGGTTGTCCAGCACCGTCATCACCGTGGTGTAGGCCAGCTGCCGGCCGGTGTCGAGCCGCTCCAGCACATCCCGCACCTTCATCGGCCCGGTGGCGCGCCACAGCACGTCCATCACCGCGCCCTCGAGCTCACCAAGACCGTGCACGGCGGTCACGGTAGCGCGCGGTGGGCGCGGTGACCACGAGAAGGCCGGGATGGGCCGTGCGGTTGCGGGTGCACGGCCCATCCCGTGTTTCAGGGTCGGGGGGTCAGGGTCGGGGACGAAGGGTCAGGGACAGCGGAGCCACGAGAAGTGGTAGGTGGTGTTGATCGAGCCGTCCGTCGAGTCCATCGCCAGGAAGCTGGTGGTGGTCGCGGGGTTCGAGGTGCCGGCGCCCACCCGCAGCTCGGTGTTGATGTTGAGGTTGCGCATCGCGCCGCACGGCGCGTACTCGAGGGACGCCAGCTCGGTCGTGTCCGTGCTCTGCCAGTTGTCCTCCAACGCGCCCGAGAAGTTGTGCGTCCGGATGTCAGTGTTCGGACTGCCCTGGAAGTAGTAGGACGCCCGCTGCATGCCGGTCGCACCCGCCGCCAGTGAGGCGAAACCGCGGTAGTCGACCTCGTTGATCGCGTAGGTGAAGCCGGATGGAACGTGGACGAGCAGGTTGAGCTGGCAGTTCTTCCGGAAGTCGGTCGGCCGTGAGCCGACGCCGACCTGCGCCAGGTAGACGCTGTAGGTGACGGTGAACGCCGTGTTGTCCGGCGAGACGGCCACGGCGGCCGACCCCGGCGGGCAACCCGAGCCGTTCACGGTCACCACGTCGATGACGATGTGGTCGGTCGGGGGCGGCACCGGAAGGTCCAGAAAACCGGTCGCCGATGCCGGAGAAATTAACAGGAATTGACTGATGAGGGTCAGCAAGATAGCGCCAGCGAACAATGGGATTTTACGCATGGGGCTCCCTTCGGGCATGAATTTTGGCCCGCAGTGCGAAGAATGTTAAGAGTGTGTCCGACCGGCGGTCAATCGCCTGATTGGTCTACACCTGCATCCAGTTAAGCAACTTGGGAGCGCGTTCGAATAAAACCCCCTAGGGGTCTTGTCCAGATCCTTTGCCCGTTGCTACCTTCCGGCCGAAGGAATGGTTTTGCCTCATCAATTCGACCCCAAGGGAAGCCACATGTCAGTCAGGCTGACCACCGCGCGACTGCTGTCCCTCATCGCTCTCACCGGTGTCTTCGTGTTACCCGGGACGGCCGGCGCCGAGGCTCCGGCGGACCGGATCACGCTCGATGTCGTGAGCATAAACGGTTCCGGCTGCCCCCCGGGGACAGCCGACGTCACACCCCTCGCGGACAACACCGGTTTCCGGGTGACCTATCGCGACTTCCTCGCGCGGGCGGGCGGCAGTGCGGGCGCCACCGAATTCCGCAAGAACTGCCAGCTGAACGTTCTGGTGCATATTCCGCAGGGCTTCACCTTCGCCGTCGCGTATGCCGACTACCACGGCCGGGCCCGCCTGGAGTCCGGTGCCAGCGGCCTGCAGCGGACGAACTACTACTTCCAGGGCTCGCCCGACAACAATTTTGTGGACCATACGTTCGCCGGACCGCTTTCCGGCACGTGGTCGACCACTGACGCGACACCGGTCACCGAGCTCGTTTACGCCCCGTGCGGCGAGGCCCGCAACCTCAACGTCAACACGGAGCTGCGGGTCGACGAGGGCACGGCCAACGCCAACAAGACCAGCGCGATGTCGATGCGTGTCTCCGACGGGAACGTCGACACGATCGTGCACTTCTCGTGGAAGCAGTGCTGACCGGCACCTGACACGCCACACACGGCGGAGCCGCGGCCCACCCCGGGCCGCGGCTCCGCCGTGTGTGACCCACGCTCAGGGCTCCCGGGGCGGCGGCCCGGCCCTGCGTTCCAGGAAGGTCTCGTCGGGCTTCGCGAAGCCGAACCGCTCGTACAGGTCGTGCGCGTCGAGGGTGTGGAGCATCCACCGGAAGTGGGGACCCGGCCCCTCCTCGATCATCGCGTGGACGAGCGCCTTGCCGACACCGAGCCCGCGGGCCGGTTCGACCACGAACACGTCGGCCAGGTACGCCAGCGCCTCCCCGTCGGACACGGCACGCGCGTAGCCGATCATCGCGCCGTCCCCGACGCGGTAGGCGGCGACCACCCGCCACGCGCCGGCCAGCTGCCGTTCGACCGTGGCGCGGTCGCGGAACCGCCCCCAGTAGGCCTTTGTGGACAGGAACTCCCACAGTACGTCCCGGTCCACTCTGGTCCGGTCGTCGTCGATCTCGAATTCCGCCATAGCCGCAATCTATTCCCGGTAGGGCGCCGTGAGCAGCAGGTTTTAGCGGCTCGTAGGGGTTTGCTAGGGGATGTGTTCGCTCCGGCCGCTGATGAGACTCGGGACGAGGTCCAGGAGAGCATCTGCCCCAAGGAGCGAGTGAGACATGTCCGACTCCATCAGGCCGCTGGTCGAACTCCTCCGTGCCAACGCCACGCGGCTCGGTACGAAGACCGCCTTCGAGGACGGGGTGGTTTCGGTCGGTTACGCCGAGTTGGACCAGCGCACGGCTCGTCTCGGGGGCCATGTGGCCGGGCGCGTCGAGCGGGGCGCGCGGGCGATCCTGATGCTCGGCAACTCGGTCCGGTTGGTGGAGGGCTACCTCGCGATATTACGGGCGGCCGCCGGCGCGGTGCCGGTGAACCCGCGCTCGACCGACGACGAGCTGGCCTACCTCATCGCCGACAGCGGCGCCACGCTGGTGATCACCGACGGCAACCACCTCGAGCAGGTGCGTGCGGTAGCGCCGGAGATCCAGGTGCTCACCGACGCGGACCTGGCGCGGCTCGGCGAGGTCGAGCCGGCCCGGCCGGCGCGTGACGACCTTGGCCTCGACGAGGTGGCCTGGCTGCTCTACACCTCCGGCACCACCGGGTCGCCGAAGGGCGTGCTCTCCACGCAGCGGTCCTGCCTCTGGTCGGTCGCGAACAGCTACGCCGGGGTGCTGGGGCTGGCCGAGGACGACCGGCTGCTGTGGCCGCTGCCCCTGTTCCACAGCTTCTCGCACATCATGTGCGTGCTCGGCGCGACCGCGGTCGGGGCCGCGGTGCGGATCATGAACGGGTTCTCCGCGGCCGAGGTGCTCGCCGCGATGCGGGCCGAGGACTTCACCGTCCTGGCCGGGGTGCCGGCCATGTACCACCACATCCTCGCGAGCATCGACGGCCCGGCGGGCGACGACGTGCGCACGGACGGGCTGCGGCTGTGCGTGTCCACCGGCGCCGGCGCCTCGGTGGCACTGCGTACGGCGTTCACCGAACGGTTCGGCACCCGGCTCGTCGACAGCTACGGCAGCACCGAGACCTGCGGCGCGATCACCGCGACCACACCGGACCGCGACTGGCCGGTCGGCTCGTGCGGCGCGGTGGTGCCAGGCGTGTCCGTGCGGCTGGTCGACCCGAGGACCGGCGAGGACGGCACGGAGGGCGAGGTCTGGGTGTCCGGCCCGAACCTCATGCTCGGCTACCACGGCAAGCCCGACGAGACCGCGTGGTCCGTCGTGGACGGCTGGTACCGCACCGGTGACCTGGCCAGCGTGGACGAGGCCGGCAACTACACGATCCGCGGGCGGGTCAAGGAGATCATCATCCGCGGTGGGGAGAACATCCACCCCGGCGAGATCGAGCAGGTGGTGGCCGGCGTGGCCAAGGTCGCCGACGCGGCCGCCGCCGGCAAGCCGGACGACGTGCTCGGCGAGGTGCCGGTCGTCTACGTCGTCGGCGACGACATCGACCCCGACGCGGTGTTCACGGCGTGCCGGGCCGCGTTGAGCTACTTCAAGGTGCCGACCGAGATCCACCGGGTCGCGGAGATCCCGCGCACCGCGTCCGGCAAGGTCACCCGGCACAAGCTGGCGACGCTCGAGTCCACCCTGCTCGGCGCCAGGAACGTGGGGCACGACGGGCTGTTCCGGCCGGACTGGGTGCCGGTGCCGGTGTCGCCGGGTGCGACCGACGTCGTCCTCGTCACCGACCTGGAGACGGCCGGCGACGGCGACGTCTACCTCGAGCTGTCCACGCCGGACGACGTGGACAAGGCCGCGCGGGAGGCCGGCGCGCTGGTCGAGACGTGGCTGACCCGGCCAGCCGGCCGGCTGGTCGTGGTCACCACGGGCGCGGTCGGGGTGGTCGGCGCCGAGGGCGCCGGCACGGCGAGCATGGCAGCGGCGTGGGGCGTGCTGCGTGCCGCCGTCGGGACCCACCCCGACCGGTTCGTCATGGTGGACATCGACGACGCGCCCGCGTCGCGGTCGGTGCTCGCCGCCGCGGTGGCCAGTGGCGAGCCGTGCCTCGGCGTACGGGCGGGACTGGTCCGGGCGCTGCGGCTGGAACCCTTGCGCACCAACCGGGTCACCCCACCCGACCTGTCCGGCACCGTCCTGCTGACCGGCGCCGGCGGCAAGGCAGGCGCCGCGCTGGCCCGGCACCTGGTCGCCGCCCACGGCGTGACCCGCCTGATCCTCGCCGGCACCACCCCGGACGCCGCCGGCCTGGCCGTCGAGCTGGGGGACGCCGGCGCCGAGGTCGTGCTGGCCGCCTGCGACGTGGCCAGCGCCGGCGCGCTGCGGGAGGTCCTCGACCAGATCCCGGCCGACCGGCCGCTGTCCGCGGTGGTGCACGCCGCCGGCATGCCGGACCTCGCCGGCGGCGGCCAGGCCGACCGCGTGCTGCGCACCGCGACGGCCGGCGCCCGCAACCTGGTGGAGCTGACCGGGGACGACGTGCCGCTGGTGTTCGTCACGCCCGCCGCGGGCACCGGCGCCGCCGGCGCGGCGGGTGCCGTGCTCGTGTCGATCGCCACCGGCGCGCGTGCCGCCGGCCGCCCGGTCGTCGCCATCGGCTGGACCGGCGAGGACCGCGGCCCCGCGTCGCTCGACGCCGCGCTGGTCGCCGACGCCCCGGTCGTGCTGAGTGTCGACAACCCGGCCGGCGCCGTGTTCGCCCCGGCCCCGACGATCACCGAGGCCGCGCGGACCACGTTGTCCCGCAGGGAGCTGCTCGACCTGGTCCGGGTGGAGGCGGCGGCCGTGCTCGGCGACGCGAAGCGCCCGCCGGCCGACCGGTCCTTCGCGGACTACGGCTTCGACTCCCGCACCGCGGTCCTGCTGCGCAACCGCCTCGCCGCCGCGACCGGCCTGGACCTGCCGACCACGCTCGTGTTCGACTACCCGACCCCCAACCGTGTCGTGTCGTTCCTGCACGGCCAGACCGGGCCGGCGGCGGTGACCGAGCGGGTCGACCCGGCCGAGCCGATCGCGATCGTCGCCATGGCCTGCCGGTACCCGGGCGGGGTGACCACGCCCGAGGACCTGTGGCAGCTCGTGCTGAACGAGCGGGACGCGGTCGGCGACTTCCCGACCGACCGCGGCTGGAACCTCGCCACCCTGTTCGACGACGACCCGGACCACGCCGGCACCTCCTACGTGCGCCAGGGCGGCTTCCTCCACGACGCGGCGAACTTCGACCCGGAGTTCTTCGGGATCAACCCGCGGGAGGCACTGGCCATGGACCCCCAGCAGCGGCTGCTGCTGGAGACCTCCTGGGAGGTGTTCGAGCGGGCCGGGATCGGCATCGCCGGGCTGGGCGGCACGAAGACCGGCGTCTTCGCCGGGATGATGTTCCACGACTACGCCAGCCGGCTGACCACCGTGCCCGAGGGCCTCGAGGGCTACCTCGGCACTGGCAACGCCGGCAGCGTGGTGTCCGGGCGCATCGCCTACTCGCTGGGGCTGCAGGGGCCGGCGATCACCGTGGACACCGCGTGCTCGTCGTCGCTCGTCGCACTGCACCTGGCGGCGAACGCGCTGCGGGCGGGGGAGTGCTCGCTCGCGCTCGCCGGCGGCGTCGCGGTCCTGGCCACACCGAGCGTGTTCGTCGAGTTCAGCCGGCAGCGCGGGCTCGCGCCCGACGGGCGGTGCAAGGCGTTCGCCGAGTCGGCCGACGGCACCGGCTGGGCCGAGGGCGCGGGCATGCTCCTGCTGGAACGGCTTTCCGACGCGCGCCGCAACGGGCACCCGGTGCTCGCGGTGCTCCGCGGCTCCGCGGTGAACTCCGACGGCGCGTCCAACGGGCTGACCGCGCCGAACGGTCCCGCGCAGGAGCAGGTGATCCGTGACGCGCTCGCCGCGGCCGGACTGTCCGGCGCGGACGTGGACGCGGTCGAGGCGCACGGCACGGGCACGAAGCTGGGCGACCCGATCGAGGCGCGGGCGCTGCTGGCCACCTACGGTCAGGACCGGGACGCCCCGCTGCTGCTCGGGTCGATGAAGTCGAACATCGGGCACGCGCAGGCCGCCGCCGGTGTCGGCGGCGTGATCAAGATGGTCGAGGCGCTGCGCCACGGCGTGCTGCCGAGGACCCTGCACGTGGACACGCCGACGTCCCACGTGGACTGGTCGGCCGGTGCGGTCGAGCTGCTCACCGAGCGCCGCGAGTGGCCCGAGGTGAACCGCCCGCGGCGCGCGGCGGTGTCGTCGTTCGGCGTCTCCGGCACCAACGCGCACGCGATCATCGAGGAGTGGCGTGCGAGTGGGCCGCCGGTGTCTGGACTGACGAGCAGCGCAGCGAGCTCGGCCACGAGCGAGGGCGCAGCGCAGGAGGGAAGACACCGGGAACAGGCCCACTCGCCGGCGAGCGGAGCGAGCCAATCAGACACAGGCTGGCCGGTGCCCGTGGTGTTCTCCGGGCCGAGCGAGGACGCGGTCACTGCCCAGGTTGACCAGCTGCGGTCGGCCCCGATCGACGGGGCGGTCGCGAGCGTGGGCCGCACCATGGCCACCCGGGCCAGATTCTCCCACCGCGGCGTGGTCGTCGCCGCCAGCGTCGACGAGCTGCGCACCGCGCCGGTGGTCACGGGCGTGGCCGGCGAGCCGGGTAGGACCGTGTTCGTCTTCCCGGGCCAGGGCGCGCAGTGGGTGGGCATGGGGTTGGCGTTGGCCGAATCCTTCGAGGTTTTCTCCGCACGCCTCGACGAGTGCGCGGCGGCGCTGTCGCCCTTCGTGGACTGGTCGTTGCGGGACGTGCTCGGCGATCCCGAGGCGTTGCAGCGGGTTGACGTTGTGCAGCCGGCGTTGTGGGCGATGTACGTGTCGCTCGCCGCGCTGTGGCAGTCGTTCGGCATCGAGCCGGACGCGGTGATCGGGCACTCGCAGGGTGAGATCGCCGCCGCCGCGGTGTCCGGCGCACTGTCCCTTTCGGACGCGGCGAAGGTCGTGGCGTTACGCAGCAGGACGATCCGGGCGATCACCGGGATCGGCGGCATGGTGTCCGTCGGGCTGCCGGCCGGCGAGGTCGAGACGCGGCTGGCGCGGTGGACCGGACGGATCTCCCTGGCCGCCGTCAACGGCGCCGAGTCCGCCGTGGTGGCCGGCGACGCCGACGCCCTGGATGACCTGGTGGAAACGTTTGCGGCAGAGGAGATCCGGGTCAAGCGGATCCCGGTGGACTACGCCTCGCACTCCGCGCACGTCGAGCACGTCCAGGACGACATCCTGACCGCACTGGCCGGGATCACCCCGCGCACACCGCGGATCCCGTTCTACTCCACGGTGGACTCCCGCTGGCTCGACCGGCCGACCGACGCGGCCTACTGGTACCAGAACCTGCGCCAGACCGTCCGGTTCGCCGACGGCGTCGCCGCACTGCACGAGGACGGGCACGGCGTGTTCGTCGAGGTCAGCCCGCACCCCGTGGTGACCATGGCGGTGGCCGAGACGGCGCCGGACGCCGTCGCCGTCGGCACGCTGCGCCGCGACGACGGCGGGCCGCGCCGCTTCGTCACCTCGCTCGCCGAGCTGATCGCGGGCGGCGTCGAGCCGGACCTCGACCGGGTGTTCCCCGGCGCGCGTCCGATCGGCCTGCCCACCTACGCCTTCCAGCGCGAGCGGTACTGGCTGACCGAGACCGCCGCGCCGGCCGGGGACGTCACCGCCGCCGGGCTCGGCACGGCCGGCCACCCGCTGCTCGGCGCCGCCGTCGAGCTGGCCGGGGACGCCGGCCACCTGTTCACGGGTGCGCTGTCGCTGGCCACCCAGCCGTGGCTGGCCGACCACGCGGTCATGGGCACGGTGCTGCTGCCCGGCACCGCGTTCGTGGACATCGCGGTCGCCGCCGGCGACGAGGTCGGCGCGGACCAGCTCGCCGAGCTGACCCTCGAGGCGCCGCTGGTGCTGCCCGCCGAGGAGACCGTCACCATCCAGGTGCACCTCGGCGCGCCGGGCGCGGACGGCGCCAGGACGGTCACCGTCCACTCACGACAGCAGGGCACGGACACCTGGCTGCGCAACGCGTCCGGCAGCCTCGCCGCCGCGGCGCCGTCGGCTCCGGTCGCACTCACCGAGTGGCCGCCGAGCGGCGCCACCCCCGTCGACTTCAGCGAGTTCTACGCCGGCACCGGCTACGGACCGGCGTTCCAGGGCATGCGTGCCGCGTGGCGGCGCGGCGACGAGGTGTTCACCGAGGTCACGCTGCCGGCCGAGGCCGGCTCCGCCACGGGGTTCGGCCTGCACCCGGCCCTGCTGGACGCCGCGCTGCACGGCATGGACCTCGGCGCGATCGAGCACGCGGACGACGCGGCCGCCGGATATCTCGCCTTCGCGTGGACCGGGATGCGGCTGCACGCCACGGGTGCGACCGCGCTGCGCGTGCGCCTGGCGCCGGCCGGACCGGACGCCGTGTCGCTGACCATCGCGGACGACTCCGGCGCGCCGGTCGCGGACGCCGAGTCGCTCGCCGTGCGCCCGGTCGACGCCGCGAGGCTCACCGGCGCCGACGACTCGCTGTACACGGTGGACTGGGTGGCGGGAACCGTTGGCGCGCCGACGGAACACGGCATCATCGAGGCGGCCGGCCTCGGCGACCTGACCGAGGTGGCCGATCTCGTCATCCACCGGTTCGCCACGGAGAAGCGGAAGAAGGACCTGGCGAGGACGGTGTCCGCCGCGGCGCGGCGAGCGCTGGCCATGGTGCGGAGCTGGCTCACCGACGAGCGCTTCGCGCGGTCCCGGCTGGTCGTGGTCACCGGCGACCGCGACCAGCCGGTGACCGCACCGGTCTGGGGCCTGGTGCGGGCCGCGCAGTCCGAGCACCCGGACCGGTTCGTCCTGGTCGACTCCGACGGCACGGACGCGTCGAACGCGGTGCTGCCGGCGGCGCTGGCACTCGACGAGCCGCAGTTCGCGTTGCGTGCCGGCAAGGTGCTGGTGCCGCGGCTGGCCAGGGCCGCGACCGGCGCCGAGGAGCCGGCGCTGTCCGGCACGGTCCTCGTCACCGGCGGCACCGGCGGGCTCGGCGCGCTGGTCGCCAGGCACCTGGCGGACAAGCCCGGCGTGACCGGCCTCGTGCTCCTCAGCCGCCGGGGCACCGACGTCGACGGCGCGGCCGAGCTGGCCGCCGAGCTGCCCGTGCCCGCCAGGATCGTCGCCTGCGACGTCGCGGACCGGGCCGCGCTCGCCAAGGTGCTGAAGGGCATCCCCGACCTGACCGCCGTCGTGCACACCGCCGGCGTCGTGGCCGACGGGACCGTCGCCTCGATGACCGACGAGCAGCTCGACCAGGTGCTCGCGCCGAAGGTGGCCGGCACGCTCGCGCTGCACGAGCTGACCAAGGACCGGAACCTGGCCGCGTTCGCCCTGTACTCCAGCGCCGCCACCACGTTCGGTGCCGCGGGCCAGGCCAACTACGCCGCCGCCAACGCCTTCCTCGACGCGTTCGCGGCCCATCGCCGCTCGCTCGGCCTGCCGGCCACCTCGTTCGCCTGGGGCCTGTGGGCGGAGGAGCGCGGCATGGGTGGCCGGCTGACCGACACCGACCTGCGCCGCATGGCCCGCAACGGCACCCGAGCACTGTCCACTCCGGACGGACTGGCGCTGTTCGACGCCGGCCTCGGCGCCACCGAGCCGAACCTGGTGCCCGTCCGGCTCGACCTGGCCGTGCTGCGCAACGCCACGCACGTGCCCGCGTTGCTGCGTGGCCTGGTGCGTACCCCCGCCCGCCGGGTCGTCACCGAGCGCGTGTCCGCCGACTCGCTGGCCGACAAGCTGGCCGCCCTGGCGCCCGCGGAGCGGGACCGCACGCTCGTCGAGCTGGTCCGCGCCGCGGCGGCCGGCGTGCTCGGCCATCCCTCGCCGGCCGCCGTCGACGTGAAGAGGACGTTCAAGCAGCTGGGGTTCGACTCGCTGACCGCGGTCGAGCTGCGCAACCGCCTGCACGCGGCCAGCGGGCTGCGACTGCCCGCGACCCTGATCTTCAACTACCCCACCCCGGCCGAGCTGGCCGCGCACCTACGCGACGAGCTGCTCGGCGCCGACGCCGCGCCGGTGCCGACCGCGCCGGCCGCGGTCGCGGTGGACGACGACCCGATCGTCATCGTCAGCATGGCCTGCCGGTTCCCCGGCGGCGTCGACAGCCCCGAGGCGTTGTGGGAGCTGCTGGCCGCCGGCGGTGACGCGGTCGGCCCGCTGCCCGACGACCGCGGCTGGGACCTGGCCGAGCTGTACCACCCTGACCCGGACGAGCCGGGCCGCTCCTACGTGCGCGAGGGTGGCTTCATCTACGACGCGGCCGAGTTCGACGCCGAGTTCTTCGGCATCTCGCCGCGCGAGGCGACCGCGATGGACCCGCAGCAGCGGCTGCTGCTGGAGACCTCGTGGGAGGCGGTCGAACGGGCCGGCATCGACCCGGTCTCCCTGCGCGGCGCGAAGGTCGGCGTGTTCACCGGCACCCACGGCCAGGACTACGCGAAGCTGCTGGCCGCCGCCCCGCCCGGCAACGAGGGCTTCCTGGTCACCGGCAACGCCGCGTCCGTGGTGTCCGGCCGGATCGCCTACACGCTCGGGCTGGAGGGCCCGGCGATGACCATCGACACCGCCTGCTCCGCCTCGCTCGTCGCGCTGCACCTGGCGATCCAGGCGTTGCGCACCGGCGAGTGCACGCTCGCACTGGCCGGCGGCGCCGCGGTGATGTCCACCCCGGAGGGGCTGGTCGCGTTCAGCCGGCAGCGTGGGCTCGCGCCGGACGGCCGGTGCAAGGCCTTCGCCGAGGGCGCCGACGGGTTCGGCATGTCGGAGGGCGTCGGCGTGCTGCTGGTCGAGCGCCTGTCCGACGCTCGTCGCAACGGCCACCCGGTGCTGGCGGTGGTCAGGGGCACGGCGATCAACCAGGACGGCGCGTCCAACGGCCTCACCGCCCCGAACGGCCCGTCGCAGGAGAGGGTGATCACCGCCGCGCTGGCCGACGCCGGTCTGTCCACTTCGGACGTCGACGTGGTCGAGGCGCACGGCACCGGCACGAAGCTCGGCGACCCGATCGAGGCGCAGGCACTGCTGGCCACCTACGGCCAGAACCGGACCACCCCGCTGCTGCTGGGCTCGGTGAAGTCGAACCTCGGGCACACCCAGTCCGCGGCGGGCATCGCCGGCGTGATGAAGATGGTCATGGCCATGCGCCACGAGGTGCTGCCCGCGACGCTGCACGTCGACGCGCCGTCGTCGCATGTGGACTGGAGCGCCGGTTCGGTCGAGCTGCTGACCGACAGCCGGCGGTGGCCGGCCGGCGACCGGCCGCGCCGGGCCGGGGTGTCCTCGTTCGGTGTCTCCGGCACGAACGCGCACGTGATCATCGAGGAGCCCGAGCGGACACGGGACGACGAGGTCGTGTTCACCGACGTGGCCGCCGACGGCCCGGTCCTGCCCTGGCTGGTGTCCGGCCGTACCCCGCAAGCGCTTGCGGCGCAGGCCGAGACGCTGCGTGCCTTCCTGACCGCCAACCCGACGGTCGACCTGGCCGGCGTCGGCGCCGCACTGGCGGGCACCCGCGCCGAGTTCGCGCACCGCGCGGTGCTGGTCGGCCAGGAACGCGCGGAGTTCGTCGACGGCCTCGCCGCGCTGGCCGCCGGCACGCCGGCTCCCGGCGTCGTCACCGGCGCCGTACAAGGCAACGGCCGCACGGTCTTCGTGTTCCCCGGTCAGGGTGCGCAGTGGGCCGGCATGGGCCTGGCGCTGGCCGAGGCGTCCGAGGTGTTCTCGGCGCGGCTCGACGAGTGCGCCGCCGCGCTGGCGCCCTTTGTGGACTGGTCGCTGCGCGAGGTACTGGGCGACGCCGAGGCCTTGCGGCGGGTCGACGTCGTGCAGCCCGCGTTGTGGGCCATGTACGTGTCGCTGGCCGCGATGTGGGAGTCGTTCGGGGTCCGGCCGGACGCGGTGGTCGGGCACTCGCAGGGTGAGATCGCCGCGGCCGCGGTGTCCGGCGCGCTGTCCCTGGAGGACGCCGCACGGGTCGTCGCGTTGCGCAGCAGGGCCATCAAGGCCATCACCGGGATCGGCGGCATGGTGTCGGTCGCGCTGCCGTCCGACGAGGTCGAGTCCCGGCTGACCCGCTGGGCCGGCAAGATCTCCCTCGCAGCCGTCAACGGTCCGGCCGCCTGCGTGGTCGCCGGCGACGCCGAAGCCCTCGACGAGCTGGTGGAAACGTTTGCGGCCGAGGAGATCCGGGTCAAGCGGATCCCCGTGGACTACGCCTCGCACTCCGCGCACGTGGAGCGCCTCCGCGACGAGCTGCTCGACGTGCTCGCGCCGATCCGGCCGCGCCCGGCCAGCGTGCCGTTCTACTCCACGGTGGACAGCGCGTGGCTGAACACCAGCACGCTGGACGCCGAGTACTGGTACCGCAACCTGCGCGCGACCGTGCGGCTGGAGCCGGCGGTGCGGGCGATGGTGGCCGACGGCTACCAGTTCTTCGTCGAGACCAGCCCGCACCCGGTGCTCACCATGGCCATCCAGGACACCGCCGGCGCCGCCGCGATCGGCACGCTGCGCCGCGAGGAGGGCGGTCTGGCCCGCTTCTACGCCTCGCTCGGCGAGGCGAAGGCGGCGGGGGTGCCGGCCGACCTCACCCCTGCCTACGCGGGGGCGGCCACGGTCGCGCTGCCCACCTACGCCTTCCAGCGGGACCGGTACTGGCTGGACACGGTCGCGCCGGCCGGCGACGCGGCGAGCCTCGGGCTCGGCGGCGCCGACCACCCCCTGCTCGGCAGCGCGGTCGCGCTGGCCGGTGACGACGGCGCCGGCGACGGCATGCTGTTCACCGGCAGGCTCTCGGTCCGCACCCACCCCTGGCTCGCCGACCACGTGGTGCGCGACCAGGTGATCTTCCCGGGCACCGCGTTCGTCGAGCTGGCGCTGCGGGCCGGCGACGAGGTCGGCTGCGACCAGGTCGGTGAGCTGCTGCTGCACGCGCCCCTCGTGCTTCCCGCCGACGGCGCCGTCCAGCTGCAGGTGCTGGTCGGGGACGGGGACGAGACCGGTCGCCGTGCGGTCGCCGTCCACGCCCGCCCCGCCGGCACCCAGACCTGGACCAGGCACGCCAGCGGCGTCCTCACCGCCGGGGGAGCGGCCGGCGCCGGGCTGACCGCGTGGCCGCCGCCCGGCGCCACCGAGATCGACGTGACCGGCGCGTACGACCACCTGGCCGGCATCGGCGTCGACTACGGCCCGACCTTCCAGTGCCTGCGCCGCGCCTGGCGCGACGACACCGCGACCTATGTGGAGGTGTCGCTGCCCGCGGACGTGCCGGTGAGCGGCTTCAACCTGCACCCCGCGCTGTTCGACGCGTGCCTGCACGCGTTGGGCGCGCAGGACTCGGGCGAGGGCAAGCTGGCGTTCTGCTTCACCGAGGTCGCCGTGCACGCCACCGGCGCGACCGCGCTGCGCGTGAAGCTGGCCGGTACCGACGAGCTGACCCTGACGCTCGCCGACACCGACGGCGCCCCGGTGGCCACGGTGGGGTCGCTGCTCATCCGCCCGGTGGCCGCCGCGGCCCCGAGCACCGACTCGCTCTACCGCGTCACCCAGACGCCGGTCACCGTCACCGCCGGCCAGGTCGCGGCGGCCTGGCAGCCGCTGAACCTCACCGGCGAGGCCATGCCGGACCTGCACGACCTGACCAGCTCGGTGCACGAGCGGCTCCTCGCCCACCTCGAGACCGGCGAGGGCCTGCTCGTCCTGCTCACCCGGGGACCGGACGACCTGACGCACGCGCCGATCTGGGGCATGGTGCGCTCGGCGCAGTCCGAGCAGCCGGACCGCTTCGTGCTCGTGGACATCGACGACGACGCCGCGTCGCACGAGGTCCTGGCCGCCGCCGTCGCCACCGGCGAGCCCCAGCTGACCATCCGCGCGGGCACGGTGTCCGCGCCACGCCTGACCCGCGCACAGTCCACAGAGGACGAACCGCGTGTCGACACGTCCGGCACGGTCCTCGTCACCGGTGCGGTCGGCGGCCTCGGCGAGCTGGTCGCCCGGCACCTGGTCACCCGGTACGGCGCCGCGAACCTGCTGCTGGTCAGCCGCCGCGGTCCCGCCGCGGACGGCGCCGCGGCGCTGGTCGAACAGCTGACGGCCCTGGGCGCCACCGTGCGCGTCGAGGCCTGCGACGTCACCGACCGCGCCGCGCTCGCCACCCTGCTGTCCACAGTGGACGACCTCACCGCCGTGCTGCACACCGCGGGCGTCGTCGACGACGGCCTCGTCACCGCGCTGACCCGTGAGCAGTTCGACCGGGTCCTCGCGGTCAAGGTGGACGCCGCGCTGCACCTCCACGAGCTGGCGCCGAACGCCCAGCTGGTCTTCTTCTCCGCCGCGGCCGGCGTGCTCGGCAACCCGGGCCAGGCCAACTACGCGGCCGGCAACGCCTTCCTCGACGCGCTCGCCACGCACCGCCAAGCCCTTGGCCTGCCGGGCAAGTCGCTGGACTGGGGCCTGTGGGCGGAGCGCACCGGCATGGCCGGCAGGCTGACCGACACCGACATCGCCCGCCTCCGGCGCGGCGGCGCGGTGCCGATGACCGAGGCCGACGGGCTCGCCCTGTTCGACGCGGCCATGGCCGACCCGAACCCCGTGCTGGTGCCGATCAGGCTGGACCTCGCCGCCATGCGGGACAACCAGCACCCGCTGCTGCGTGGCCTGGTCCGCGCCCCGGTCCGCCGTGCGGTCGCCGCGGCCGCCGCCGAGCAGGGCGGCCTGGCCGGCACACTGGCCGCGCTCGCCCCGGAGCGGCGCGTCGAGATGTTGCTCGACCTGGTCCGCGACAACGCGGCCGGCGTCCTCGGTCATGCCGCGGCCGGCGCGATCGACCCGCACCGCCCGTTCAAGGACCTCGGTTTCGACTCGCTCACCGCGGTCGAGCTGCGCAACCGGCTCAACGCCGCCACCGGCCTGACCCTGCCGGCCACCGTGGTGTTCAGCTACCCGGACGCCGCCGCGCTCGCCACCCACCTGGCCACCGAGCTGGTCGGCGGCGAGACCGAGACGGCGGCCGCGGTCGTCGTGACCGAGCCGGACGAGCCCATCGCGATCGTCGCCATGAGCTGCCGGTTCCCCGGCGAGGTGCGCACCCCCGAGCAGCTGTGGGACCTGCTGGTCGACGGCACCTCGGTGATCGCCGAGTTCCCCCGCGACCGCGGCTGGGACACCGACGGCATCTACCACCCCGAGCCCGGCACGCCCGGCAAGACCTACACCCGGACCGGCGGTTTCCTCTACGACGCCGCGGACTTCGACCCCGGCTTCTTCGGCATCTCGCCGCGGGAGGCCATCGCGATGGACCCGCAGCAGCGCCTGCTGCTGGAGACCTCGTGGGAGGCCGTGGAGCGGGCCGGCATCGACCCGACCACGTTGCGGGGCAGCAAGACCGGCGTGTTCGCCGGCACCGTGTACCACGACTACGCAGGCCGGGTGCACGACGTGCCCGACGACGTCGCCGGCTACCTCGGCAACGGCTCGGCGGCCAGCGTCGCCTCCGGCCGGGTCGCCTACGCCTTCGGCCTGGAGGGCCCGGCGATCACCGTGGACACCGCGTGCTCGTCGTCGCTGGTGGCACTGCACCTGGCCGCCCGCTCGCTGCGGGCCGGCGAGTGCGACCTGGCGCTGGCCGGCGGCGTGACGATCATGTCCACCCCCCACCTGCTCATCGAGTTCGCCCGCCAGCGCGGCCTGGCCGCGGACGGCAAGGTCAAGGCGTTCTCCGACACCGCGGACGGCACGGGCTTCGCCGAGGGCGTCGGCATGCTGCTGGTCGAGCGGCTGGCGGACGCGCGCCGGCTCGGCCACCCGGTGCTGGCCGTGGTCCGTGGCTCGGCGATCAACTCCGACGGCGCGTCCAACGGCCTGACCGCGCCGAACGGCCTGGCACAGGAGCGGGTGATCCGCGCCGCGCTCGCCGACGCCGGACTGTCCACCTCGGACGTGGACGCGGTCGAGGCGCACGGCACCGGCACGAAGCTCGGCGACCCGATCGAGGCCACCGCGCTGCTCGCCACCTACGGCCAGAACCGGGAGCACCCGCTGCTGCTCGGCTCGGTCAAGACCAACATCGGCCACACCCAGGCCGCGGCCGGCGTCGCCGGCGTGATCAAGATGGTCGAGGCGCTGCACCACGGCGTGCTGCCGGCCAGCCTGAACATCGACACGCCGACGTCCCAGGTGGACTGGACGTCCGGCAAGGTCCGGCTGGCCACCGAGAACACCGGCTGGCCGGAGGTCGGCCGCCCGCGCCGGGCCGGCATCTCCTCGTTCGGCATCAGCGGCACCAACGCACACGTCATCATCGAGGCGCCCGAGGCCGACGAGATCCAGGACGACCGCGAGCTCCCCCAGGTGGCGCTGCCGTTCGTCCTCTCCGGCCGCTCCGACACCGCACTGCGTGCCCAGGCGGCCCGCCTCCTGTCCGCCGTGGACACCGCACCGCTGGTGGACATCGCCTACACCCTGGCCACCGCACGGCCCGGCCTCGCGCGGCGGGGCATGGTCACCGCGGCCGACCGGGACTCGCTGCGCCGCGGGCTGCAGGCGCTGGCCGACGGGCGGGCGGGCATCACCGGCTCGCTCACCCCGGGCAAGGTCGCGTTCCTGGCCACCGGGCAGGGTGCCCAGCGCGTCGGCATGGGCCAGCAGCTCGCCGAGACCTACCCCGTGTTCGCCGCAGCGCTCGACGAGGTGTGCGCTGAGCTGGACAAACACCTGTGCCTGACGGCCTCGCTCCGCTCGGCGGTTCGCGGCCTCGACCCGGCCGCTCACCTGGACCGGCCACTGCGCCAGGTCATCGCCGCCGAGCCGGAGCTGCTCGACCAGACGGCGTGGACGCAGCCCGCGTTGTTCGCCATCGAGGTGGCGCTGTTCCGCCTGCTCGAGGCGTGGGGCGTGCGGCCGGACAGCGTGACCGGCCACTCCATCGGCGAGATCGCCGCCGCGCACGTCGCCGGCGTGTTCTCGCTGGCCGACGCGGCCAGGCTGGTCACCGCGCGCGGCGCGCTCATGCAGGCACTGCCGGCCGGCGGCGCCATGCTCTCGGTGCGTGCGCCGGAGTGCAAGGTGGCGCCGCTGCTGGGCGAGGGTGTCGCGATCGCCGCGGTGAACGCGCCGAACTCGGTGGTCATCGCCGGGCCGAGGGACGCGGTCGCCATGGTCGGCGACTCGCTCGCCGCGACCGGGCACAAGACCAAGTGGCTGGCGGTGAGCCACGCCTTCCACTCGCCGCTCATGGACCCGATGCTCGCCGAGTTCCGGACCGTCGCGACCGGACTGACCTACCACGAGCCGGCCATCGCCATGCCCGGCGCGGTCACCGACCCCGAGTACTGGGTGCGGCACGTGCGGGAGCCGGTCCGGTTCGCCGACGTGGTCACCGAGCTGTCCGCGGCCGGCGTGACGACGTTCGTCGAGATCGGCCCGGACGGCGTGCTCACCGCGATGACCAGCGAGACGCTGGCCGACGAGCAGGACGTCCTCGCGGTGCCGCTGCTGCGCCGCGACCGGCCGGAGCCCGCGACCATCGTCGCCGCGCTCGGCCTGCTGCACACCAGGGGCGTGCGGGTGGACTGGCAGGCGTTCTTCGCGGCCTACCAGCCGCGGCGGGTCACCCTGCCCACGTACGCGTTCCAGCGCGAACGCTACTGGCTGGCGCCGAGCGCGCCGAAGATCGAGGGTGGACGGTTGGCCGCCGACGACATCGACGCACGGTTCTGGGACGCGGTGGAACGCGAGGACCTGGAGGCCCTCGCCGCGACGCTGGACGTGCCCGACCCGAACACCATCGGCGCGGTGCTGCCCGCGCTCTCCCGCTGGCGCAGGACCCGCCGCGACGAGTCCGTCGTGGACACCTGGCGGTACGGGATCGACTGGGCACCGGTCGCCAAGGTGCCGACCGCGCGGCTGCGGGGGACCTGGCTGGTCATGGTGCCGGCCGGTCACGGCGAGGACTCGTGGGTCCGCGACGCGGTCGCGGCGATCGCCGAGCACGGCGCGACCGTGCGCGAGCGGGTGCTCGGCCCGCGGGACGGCTCCCGCGAGGATCTCGTCGCGTTCCTGTCCGAAGTGGACACCGAGGGACTGTCCGGCGTGCTGTCGCTGCTGGCGGCGGACCGGCGCCGGTTCCGCGACCACATCTCGGCCGGCTTCGCGCAGAACCTCAGCCTGCTGCAGGCCATGGACCAGACCGACCTGGCGGTCCCGCTGTGGTGCCTGACGAAGGGCGCGCTGTCCGTGGCGCCCGATGACGAGATCCTCGACCCGGGGCACGCGCAGATCTGGGGCCTCGGCCGGGTCGCGGCCCTGGAGCACCCGCGCTGCTGGGGCGGTCTGATCGACCTGCCGCCGGCGCTGGACGCCACCGCCCGCGCCCGGCTCGCGGCCGCTCTGTCCGGTGTGGACGGTGAGGACCAGCTGGCGATCCGCGCCTCCGGGCTGCTCGGCCGCAGGCTCAGCCGGGCCCCGCTCGGCGCCGTCGAGCCGGAACAGGCCTGGCGCCCGCGCGGCACCGTGCTGGTCACCGGCGGCACCGGCCAGGTCGGTTCGCGCATCGCCCGCTGGCTGGCCGAGAACGGTGCGGAGCACCTGGTGCTGGCCACCCGGCACGGCACGCGGTCGTCCGGCTTCGAGGACCTGGCCGCCGAGCTGACCGCGCTCGGCGCGCGGGTCACCGGGGTGGCCGCGGACGTGTCCGACAAGGCGGCCGTGAGCAGGCTGCTGGCCGAGATCCCCGGCGAGCTGACCGCCGTGGTGCATGCCGCGGGCACCGGCTCGCTGCGGCCGATCGCCGAGATCGAGCTGCCCGAGCTGGCCGAGTCGATCATCGCCAAGGCGGCCGGCGCCGGGTACCTCGACGAGCTGCTCGGCGACCGCGAGCTGGACGCGTTCGTGCTGGTCTCGTCCGCGTCCGGGGTGTGGGGCAGCGCCAGCCACGGCGGCGCCGCCGCGGTGGACTCCTACCTGGCCGCGCTCGCCCGGCGCCGGGTCGCCCGCGGCCTGACCGCGACCGCGATCGCCTGGGGTCCGTGGCTGGCGGGCCGGCTGCTGGTCGACGCCGAGCTCGCCGAGCAGATCAACCGGCGCGGTCTCGCCCCGCTCGCGCCGGCCCGGGCGCTGACCTCGCTGCAGCGCGCACTCGACCACGGCGAGCAGTTCGTCGCGGTGGTGGACGTGGCGTGGGAGAAGCTCCTGCCGGCGTTCCTCGCCGCCCGGCCGAGCCGGCTGCTGTCCGGCCTGCCCGAGCTGGCGGAGCTGGTCGCGGCGGCCACCGCCCGGCCCGAGGACGTGGACGCGCCGGAGAGGTTGCGGCAGCGCCTGGTGGGCGCCACCGAGACCGAACGCGCCGACGTGCTGGCGGACCTGGTCGCGGAGCACACCGCCGAGGTGCTCGGGCACGCGTCCGTGCTGGCGGTGGCCACCGAGACCGGCTTCCTGGAGCAGGGCTTCGACTCGCTGACCGCGATCGAGCTGCGCAACCGCCTCGGCGCGGCGACCGGCCTGCGCCTGCCGAGCACGTTGATCTTCGACTACCCGACGCCGGCGGCCCTGGCCGGCTGGCTGCTCGCCGAACTGACCGGCATGCCGGACGAGGAGCCGGAAAGCACGCCGGTCGAGCTGGACAGCGCCGAGATCGACTCGGCGGACGTGCTCGACCTGCTGCGGATGGCCCGCGAGGCCCTCGACTCCTGATCTCTGAGAGGACTTTGTTGATGAACACAGCCGGTCAAGAGTTAGCCGCCGCGCTCCGCGACTCGCTCAAGGAGATCCAGCGCCTGCGTCAGCGCAACACCGAGCTGGAGGCCTCGGCCAGCGAGCCCATCGCGATCATCGGGATGGCGTGCCGGTACCCGGGTGGCGTCACGTCACCGGAGGACCTGTGGCGGCTGGTCGCCGACGGCGACGACGCGATCTCGTTCCTGCCGGAGAACCGGGGCTGGGACACCGACGCGCTGTACGACCCGGACCCGGACCACGCCGGCACCTCGTACGTCCGCGAGGGTGGCTTCCTGCACGACTGCGCCGACTTCGACCCGGCGTTCTTCGGGATCTCGCCGCGTGAGTCGCTCGCCATGGACCCGCAGCAGCGCCTGCTGCTGGAGACCTCGTGGGAGGCGATCGAGCGGGCCGGGATCGACCCGGCCTCCTTGAAGGGCACCAAGGTCGGCGTGTACGCCGGCATCGCGACCTACGACTACGCCGCCCGGTTCCGCACGGTGCCGGCCGAGGTCGAGGGCTACCTCGGCAACGGGTCGGCGGGCAGCGTGGCCTCCGGCCGCATCGCCTACACGTTCGGCTTCGAGGGCCCCGCGGTCACCGTCGACACCGCGTGCTCGTCCTCGCTCGTCGCGCTGCACCTGGCGATCCAGGCGTTGCGCAAGGGCGAGACGCGGCTCGCGCTGGCCGGCGGCGTGACCGTGCTGTCCACCCCGGCCGGGTTCATCGAGTTCTCCCGGCAGAAGGGGCTGGCGCCGGACGGGCGGTGCAAGTCGTTCGCCGCGGCCGCGGACGGCACCGCGTGGGGTGAGGGCGCCGGCATGCTGCTGGTGACCACGCTTTCCGAGGCGCGGCGCAGCGGATACCCCGTGCTGGCGGTCGTCCGGGGCACGTCGATCAACCAGGACGGCGCGTCCAGCGGGCTGACCGCGCCGAACGGGCCGGCGCAGCGGAAGGTCATCCGCGCCGCGCTGGCCGACGCGGGACTGTCCACTTCGGACGTCGACGTGGTCGAGGCGCACGGCACCGGCACCACGCTCGGCGACCCGATCGAGGCGCAGGCCATCCTGGCCACCTACGGGCAGAAGCGGGAACGCCCGCTGCTGCTGGGCTCGCTGAAGTCGAACATCGGCCACACCCAGGCGGCGGCCGGCGTCGGCGGCATCATCAAGATGGTCGCGGCGATGCGTACGGGCGTGGTCCCGAAGACCCTGCACGTGGACGAGCCGACCCCGGAGGTCGACTGGTCGGCCGGCGCGGTCGACCTGGTCACCGAGGCGACCCCGTGGCCCGAGGCCGATCGCCCGCGCCGGGCCGCGGTGTCCTCGTTCGGCGTCTCGGGCACCAACGCCCACGTGATCATCGAGGGCGTGTCGCCGGTCGCGGAGGAGGTGCCCGCCGCGCCGGTGGTGACCGAGCCGGCGTGGCCGGTGCCGTTGCTCGTGTCGGCCAAGACCGGCGCGGCGCTGCGTGACCAGGCCGCTCGCCTGCTGCCCGTCGTGGCCGAGGCCAACCTTGCCGATCTCGCCTTCTCCTTGTCCACCAACAGGTCCGCGTTCACCCACCGGGCCGTCGTGCTCGCCGAGGACGCCGAGGCCGCCCGTGCGGGGCTCGGTGCCATCGCCGACGGCGACGACGCCGCCGTGATCCGCGGCGTCGCCGGCCCCGGCAAGACCGCCTTCGTCTTCACCGGCCAGGGCGCGCAGCGGGTCGGCATGGGCAATGAGCTGTACGAGACGTTCCCGGTCTTCGCCGCCGCGCTCGACGAGGTGCTCGCCCACCTCCCCGAAGGCCTGCGGGAGGTCATGTTCGAGGGCGCCGGCGACCTC
>Ga0164298_10000034_pt1 | contig 73866 bp, 61 predicted proteins | sample Whisoiple_216_MG_FD_109713 | JGI IMG/M metagenome (GOLD analysis project Ga0164298, IMG submission 109713) | Unamended control soil microbial communities from upstate New York, USA - Whitman soil sample_216_MG | ecosystem: Environmental > Terrestrial > Soil > Agricultural land ...
CCCGGACCCGGATGACGGCGGGCGGGCAGGTCTTCACCCCAAGGCAGTATCCAACCAGCTGAGCGCGTGGTCGACGGTGGCGACGGTGGGAACGTCGGGCACCGCCGGCCGCCGCACGATCACGACGGGCTTCCGGAGCAGCCGAGCGGCATGAAGCTTGGCGACGGTGTGCTCGCCGCCGCTGTCCTTGGTGACGAGGACGTCGATGCGGTGCGTACGCATGAGGTCGAGCTCGCCGTCGAGCGCGTAGGGGCCGCGGGAGAGCAGGAGCCGCATCCGCTGTGGCAGGGGTGGCGTGGGTGCGTCGACACACCGAACGAGGAACCAGAGGGGCGAGCCGGCGAAGGCGGAGAGCCCTTGCCGGCCGGTGGTGAGAAAGACACGCTCACCGAGTCCGGGCAGCAGCTCGGCGGCTTCGTCGAGGGAGTCGGCCCACCGCCAGTGGTCCCCGTTTCCCGGCGACCACCCGGGACGGCGCAGCAGAAGAACCGGCACCCCGGCAAGCCCCGCGGCGACAGCGGCGGACTCGCTGATCCGCGCGGCGAACGGATGAGTGGCGTCGACGACGACGTCGGCACCTTCGGCCCGCAGCCAGTCGGCCATGCGCTCGGGCCCGCCGAACCCGCCGACCCGCACCTCGCCGACGGGAAGCCGAGGCTCCCGCACCCGCCCGGCAAGCGTGGAAACGACCCGCACTCCTTGGCGATCCACGAGATGCGCGGCGAGTTCCCGAGCCTCCCCGGTCCCACCGAGAATCACGACACTCCTGGTCACGGGCACCCACCCTCCTGCGAACGAGTGTCCCTTTCGCTCGCACTCACCGAGTGAAGATTATCCACACCCCCCGTTGACCAGCCGTTTTGTCCGCATCGGCCAGTATGATGGGACCGGGGCCGGCCCCCTGGGTTGGGTGGGGGACTGCCCACCCAACCATCTGTGTTCGCGTTGATCTTGAAACACGGGCGTGGGTGCTGGCGAGGTCGCAGAACCGGTGGTCAACGGGTGCGCGAAGGCCCGGGTCGGGGTTCTCTCGGCCGGCATGGCGGGTGGGCAACTCGGGAAATCGCGAACTTCACGCTTTTGCCTCGGTGCGCCGGGCTGGTCCGTAGGGGTCTGTACGCGAGCCGAAAGGCTGGAACCGCAGGAACTCGACCTTGCCGGGGCCCTCTGGGTTGCGCGGGAGAATGCCCAACCAACCACCTGCGTTCAGGTCGATCTTGAAACATGCGAACACGGGCGTGGGTACTGGCGAAGTCGCAGAACCAGTGGTCGACGGCTGCGCGAAGGCCCGAGTCGGGGTTCTCCCCGTCCGCTATGGCGGGTCGGCAACTCGGGAAAGCGCCGAACTTCACGCGTGTTGCTTCGCTGGGCCGGCCCGGCCCGGCATGGTCGATACGCTAGCCAAAAGGCTCCCTGGAACCGCGGGAACTCGACCTTGCCGGGGCCCTGCGGGTTGCGCGGGAGAATGCCCAACCACCACCTGTGTTCAGGTCGATCTTGAAACGAGCGAACACGAGCGTGGGTACTGGCGACGCGCCCGAACAGCACACAGACGCCCCCTGCTGGCTTGCGGGACTACCCACGCGACCACCCACGTTGGCGTCGATCAAGAAAGCCCCGGTCGGTGGGTTGCGGGCGGGGCTGGCACGCTGAGGCCGTGAGTTCCTCGCTGCGGCGTGGGTGGACGACAGGCGCCTGTGCCACCGCCGCCACCAAGGCGGCCGTCATCGCGCTGCTCACCGGCGAGTTCCCCGACCCTGTCCAGATCACCCTCCCCAAGGGACACACCCCCGCCTTCGCCCTCACGCAGACCGAACTCACCGGCGACACCGCCATGGCCGCCATCGTCAAGGACGCCGGGGACGACCCCGACGTCACCCATGGGGCGACCATCCGGTCCACCGTCCGGCACGGTCGGCCCGGCACCGGGGTCACCTTCCGTGCCGGTCACGGTGTCGGGACCGTCACCAAGCCCGGTCTGCCGCTGCCCGTCGGCGAGCCCGCCATCAACCCGGTCCCGCGCCGGCTCATCCGCGAGGTCGTCGCCGGCGCCGGAGCCACCGACATCGTCGTCGAGATCTCGGTCGACGACGGCGAGGAGATCGCCCGGCACACCTGGAACCCACGCCTCGGCATCCTGGGCGGACTGTCCATTCTGGGCACGACGGGCATCGTCGTCCCCTACTCGTGTTCGGCCTGGATCGACAGCATCCGCCGCGGGGTCGACGTCGCCCGTGCCGCCGGCCACCGGCACGTGGCCGCCTGCACCGGCAGCACCTCCGAGAAGGCCGTCCAGGACCTCTACCGCCTCCCCGACGACGCCCTCCTCGACATGGGTGACTTCGCCGGCGCCGTCCTCAAGTACCTCCGCCGCCACCCCGTCCCGCGCCTCACCATCGCCGGCGGTTTCGCCAAGCTCTCCAAGCTCGCCGACGGCCATCTCGACCTCCACTCCGGACGGTCGCAGGTGGACCTCGCCAACCTGGCGAGACGCACCGCCGACCCCCGGCTCGGCGCCAGGATCGCCAACGCCAACACCGCGCTCGAGGCCCTCCAGCTGGCCCAGGCGGCCGGCGACCCGCTCGCCGACGCCGTCGCCGAGGCCGCGCGCGCGAAGGCTCAGGACATCGTCGGCGACACCACCGTTGACGTCCTCGTCATCGACCGGACGGGGCGGACTGTCGGTCGCGCGCCGCGGAGTACAGGTGACTGTCCGGGAACTCCGACGCCGTGAGCACCGCGCCCACGATGATCACCGCGGTCCGCCGCACGCCCGCCGCGTGCACCTGCGCCGCGATCGTCGACAGCGTCCCGCGCAGCACGACCTCGTCCGGTCGTGACGCGTACGCCACCACCGCCACCGGGCAGTCCGGCCCGTAGGACGGCACCAGCTCGGCGACCACCTGGTCGATCCGCTGCACGGCCAGGTGCAGCACCATCGTCGACCGCGAACGCGACAACGACTCCAGGTCCTCCCCCGGCGGCATCGCCGTCGCACGAGCGGACACCCTGGTCAGCACCACCGTCTGCCCCACGCCCGGCACCGTCAGCTCCCGCCGCAGCGCAGCCGCGGCCGCCGCGAACGCCGGCACCCCGGGCACGATCTCCCACGGCACCCCCGCCGCGTCCAGCCGGCGCGCCTGCTCGGCCACCGCGCTGAACACCGACGGGTCGCCGGAGTGCAAGCGCACCACGTCGTGCCCCGCCGCGTTCGCCGCCACCAGCAACGCGATGATCTCGTCGAGCGTCAGGTCCGCCGTGTCCACCAGCCGCGCGTCCGCCGGACACGACGCCAGCAGCTCGGCCGGCACCAGGCTCCCCGCGTACAGGCACACCCGCGCCGCCTCCAGCAACCGCAACGCCCGCACCGTGACCAGGTCGGCCGCCCCTGGCCCGGCACCCACGAAGTGCACCGTCATGTCTTCACTACCTCCCACTGGGTCACCGGCATCATCGGCTTCCACCCCGTGAAGCCGCCGATCGGGGCCGCCCTGCTGACCTCGATCCTGGTCAACGCGCCCCCCACACCTGCCTGCCACCGCGTGAGCACGGACTCCGACTCGAGCGTCACCGCTTTCGCGACCAGCCGCCCGCCGGCACGCAGCGCCTCCCAGCACGCCGCGAGCACCCCGTCGCCGGACACCCCGCCGCCGACGAAGATCGCGTCGGGGCGCGGCAGGGTCGACAGGGCGGCGGGCGCCCGGCCGTGCACGACGGTCAGCGCGGGCACGCTGAGCAGTTGCGCGTTCCGCAGGATCGCCTCGGCGCGCTCGGCCCGCGACTCGACGGCCACCGCCCCGCAGCTCGGGTGGGTGCGCATCCACTCGATCGCGACGCTGCCCGAGCCCGCGCCGACGTCCCACAGCAGCTGCCCCGGCAGCGGCGCCAGCGCGGCGAGTGTCACGGCCCGCACCTCGCGCTTGGTGAGCTGGCCGTCGTGGTCGAACGCGTCGTCCGGCAGGCCGGGTGTGCGGCCCAGCGGCGACACGCCGGGCGCCAGCAGGCAGTCGAGCGCGATCACGTTCAGCCCGCCCACCCGCGCGGACCACGTGGCCGCCGTGCCGTCGTGCCGGCGCTCCCCCGCGCCGCCCAGCTCCTCGAACACGACCATCGGCGTCGGCCCGTACCCCCGGGTGCTCAGCAGCTCCGCCACCTCACCGGGTGTGGCGGCACCGGCGCTGAGCACCAGGAGCCGCCGGTTCGGCTGCGCGAGCAGCGACTCGACCGGACGCCCGACCAGGCTCACGACCTCGACCTCCTCGACCGGCCAGCCCAGCCGCGCACACGCGAGCGACACCGACGACGGGTGCGGCACGACCCGCACCGCCGCGGCCCCGAGCAGTCGCACCAGCGTGCCGCCGATGCCGAACATCATCGGGTCACCGCTGGCCAGCACGCACACCCGCTTCCCGCGGTGCTCGGCCAGGAGCGGCTCGACCGCCGGCAGCATGGGCGAGGGCCACGGGACCGCGAGCGCGTCGGACGCCGGCAGGAGCGCGAGCTGCCGGCCACTGCCGATGATCACTTCGGCGCCGCCGAGCTCGAGCTGGGCGGACAGCGAGAGCCCGTCCCAGCCGTCCGCGCCGATCCCGACCACGGTGATGGTTGCCACGGGTCCAGCACGGTAATCGACAGCCGGGCCGCCGTCTGACACGATGCGAGAACACCTACAGCAGGGTGTCCGAGGAAATCCAGTGTGAATCTGGTGCGGTCCCGCCACTGTGACCCGGAGCGATCCGGGGAGCCAGACACTCGGCCCCAAGCTGGTTGCACCGACTCGGGCGCGGACCCGGGGAAGGATTCGCGGATGACCGCCGGTTACCCCTTCTCGGCCGTCGTGGGGCACGACGACCTTCGCCTGGCGCTCCTGCTCAATGCCGTGCACCCCGTCATCGGCGGTGTGCTCGTGCGTGGCGAGAAGGGCACCGCGAAGTCCACTGTGGTCCGTGGGCTCGCCGCGCTGCTGCCGTCCGTGACCGTGGTCGAGGGCTGCCGGTTCAGCTGCGACCCCGCCGCACCGGACCCGGCCTGCCCGGACGCGCCCCACGATCCCGTCGCCGCGACCCGCGGCGCGCGGCTGGTCGAGCTGCCCGTCGGCGCCACCGAGGACCGGCTCGTCGGTTCGCTGGACCTGGAACGCGCGCTGACCGAGGGCGTGCGCGCGTACCAGCCCGGCCTGCTGAGCACCGCGCACCGGGGCGTGCTGTACGTCGACGAGGTCAACCTGCTGCACGACCACCTCGTCGACCTGCTGCTGGACGCGGCGGCGATGGGCCGCGCGCACGTCGAGCGCGAGGGCGTGTCCGTGTCGCACGCCGCGTCGTTCCTGCTCGTCGGGACCATGAACCCGGAGGAGGGCGAGCTGCGGCCGCAGCTGCTCGACCGGTTCGGGCTCACGGTCGAGGTGGCGGCGTCGCGGGACGTGGCCACGCGCACGGAGGTCATCCGCCGGCGGCTGGCGTTCGAGGCCGATCCGGCGGGGTTCGCGACGGCATGGGCCGCGCAGGACGCGGAGCTCGCCGCGCGGATCGTCGCGGCGCGGGCCGCGCTGCCCTCTGTGGTGCTGCCGGACGTGGAGCTGCGGCGGATCGCGGCGCTGTGCGCGTCGTTCGGGGTGGACGGCATGCGCGCGGACCTCGTGGTGGCGCGTGCCGCGATGGCGCACGCGGCATGGCGCGGTGGCGAGGCGGTCGAGGAGAAGGACGTCGAGGTGGCCGCCCGGCTGGCGTTGCCGCACCGGCGCAGGCGCGACCCGTTCGACGAGCCCGGCCTCGACGAGGAGCAGTTGCAGCAGGCGTTGCGGGACGCGGCCGAGAGCGCGGAGCCGCCCGGCGACGGGCCGCCGGACGACGGACCGGACGGACCCGACGGACCCGACGGACCGCCCGGTGGCGGCGAGGCTCCCCCGGAGTCCGAGGTGGACCAACCGAGCCCGCCGGCGGCGGGCGGCGAAGAGGCGCCGAAGCCCGCGGCGGCACCGGATCCGGCCTTCCGCGCCCGGCTGCTGGCCGTGGACGGCGTCGGCGAGGGCGCGCCCGGCCGCCGGTCGCGGGCACGCGCCGGCTTCGGCCGGACGCTGCGGGCCACACAGTCCCACGGCCACGGGGTCCACCTCGTCGGCACGCTGACCGCGGCGGCACCCCACCAGCTGGCCCGTGGCCGCACGGACACGCCCATCCTGTTGCGCCGCACGGACATCCGGCAGGCGGTACGCGAGGGCCGGGAGAGCAACCTGGTGCTGTTCGCGGTCGACGCCTCCGGCTCGATGGCCGCCCGCAAGCGGATGTCCGCGGTGACGGGCGCCGTCGTGTCCCTGCTGCTGGACGCCTACCAGCGACGCGACAAGGTGGGGCTGATCACCTTCCGCGGCACGCAGGCGGACCTGGCGCTCCCGCCGACGTCGTCGGTGGAGGCGGCCGTGATGCGGCTGCGGCGGCTGGGCACCGGCGGGCGGACCCCGCTGGCGGCCGGCCTGCTGCGCGCGCACCGGACGCTGGCGATCGAACGGCTGCGTGACCCACGCCGGCGGCCGCTGCTGGTGGTGGTGACGGACGGCCGCGCCACGGTGCCGCTGCGGACGGACCCGGTCGAGGACTCGTTGCGGGTAGCGGGTTTCCTGGCCGCGCAGGGGGTGGCGAGCGTGGTCGTCGACTGCGAGCGCGGTCCGGTGCGGCTGGGGGTGGCGGCCCGGCTGGCGGCGGCGCTGGACGGGGCGTGCGTGCGGCTGGACGAGCTGTCGAGCGACGTGGTGACCGGAGTCGTACGCGCGGCGAGGAGTGTGGCCTGATGCCGCAGGGACGCGTGGAGAGCACGCCGGAGGACGGGCTGACGACGAGGCAGCGCCGGAACCGGCCGCTGCTGATCGTCCACACGGGCGAGATGAAGGGCAAGTCGACGGCCGCGTTCGGGCTGGCGCTGCGGGCGTGGAACCAGGGCTGGCCGATCGCGGTGTTCCAGTTCGTGAAGTCGGCGAAGTGGAAGGTGGGCGAGGAGAACGCCCTGCTGGCGCTGGGTGAGGTGCACGAGCGGACCGGTCAGGGCGGTCCGGTCGAGTGGCACAAGATGGGCGCGGGCTGGTCGTGGTCCAGAAAGCAGGGCACGGAGGAGGACCACGCGTCGGCGGCCGCCGAGGGCTGGCGCGAGATACGGCGGCGGCTGGCGGAGGAACGGCACACGCTGTACGTGCTGGACGAGTTCACCTACCCGATGGGGTGGGGCTGGGTCGACGTGGGCGAGGTGGTGGAGACGCTGACCAACCGCCCCGGCCACCAGCACGTGGTGATCACCGGCCGCCGCGCCGCGCCGGAACTGGTCGAGGCCGCCGACCTGGTCGTGGAGATGGCCAAGGTCAAGCATCCGATGGACACCGGCGCCAAGGGACAGAAAGGGATCGAGTGGTAGGGCGGGTCGTCGTCGCGGCACCCTCCTCCGGCAGTGGCAAGACCGTCGTCGCCACCGGGTTGATGGCGGCGCTTCGACGGGCCGGGCACGCCGTCGCACCCTTCAAGGTCGGACCCGACTACATCGATCCCGGCTACCACACGCTCGCCGCCGGACGTCCCGGGCGCAACCTCGATCCCGTGCTCGTGGGCGAGGACCTCGTCGGACCCCTCTTCGCGCACGGCTGCGCCGGCACCGACATCGCCGTGGTCGAGGGCGTCATGGGTCTGTTCGACGGGCGCGTCGGCAGCGGCGCCGGATCCACCGCGCACGTCGCCGAGATCCTCGACGCACCCGTGCTCCTCGTCGTCGACACCCGCGGCCACAGCACCAGCCTCGCCGCGCTCCTGCACGGGTTTCGGTCCTGGCGCCCCTCTACCCGGCTCGCCGGGGTGATCCTCAACCAGGTCGGCTCCGACCGGCACGAGGCCGTCCTCCGCGATGCCTGCGACGAGGTCGGGCTCGACGTCGTCGGCGTCCTTCGCCGCCACGCCGCCGTCGAGGTGCCCTCCCGCCACCTCGGGCTCGTCCCCGCGGTCGAACACGGTGCGGCGGCACGGAAGGCCGTCGAGGCCATGGCCGGGCTCGTCGCCGACGGCGTCGACCTCGCCGCCGTCGTGGCGCTCGCGGGACAGGGCAGGACAGGCGAACCCTGGGCGCCGGACGTCGAACGAACACCCGGCAGACCCGTGATCGCCATCGCCGGCGGCCCGGCGTTCACCTTCGGGTACGCCGAGCACGCCGAGCTACTCCGCGCGGCCGGCGCCGCGGTCGTGACCGTGGATCCCTTGCGGGACAGCACTTTGCCGGACGGCACGGCGGGCCTCGTGCTACCCGGCGGCTTTCCCGAGCAGTACGCGCCCGAGCTGTCCGCCAACGCCGCGCTCCGGCGGGCTATCAGCAGGGCCACGACACCGATCCACGCCGAGTGCGCCGGGCTGCTCTACCTCACGAGAACCCTTGACGGCCAGCCGATGTGCGGGGTCCTCGACGCCGAGGCCACCATGACCGACCGGCTCACCCTCGGCTACCGCGACGTCGTGGCCACGAACGACACGGTCCTGTACCCGCGGGGAACCCGGCTCACCGGACACGAGTTCCACCGCACGACCGTCACCCCGAGACACGGCGAGCCGCCGGCCTGGCGCTGGCGCGGTGGATCGGACGGGTTCGTCACAGACCGGGTCCACGCGTCCTATGTGCACATTCACCCGGCGGCGGCGCCCACCGCCGTCGCCCGGTTCGTCGCCCGGTGCAGCAGCGCGGCGAACCCGACGCCGATCGTGGCCCACAGCACCACCTGCGTGCCCAGCGAGGCGAGCCGGAAGTCCCACAACGTCTGAGCCGGGAAGTCGTGCGGCACCTCGTCGAAGGTCGGCAGCAGCGAACCGGCCACCGACACGAGCACCAGGTAGGCGAGTGCCGCCCCGAGCGCGGCGAGCCAGCCGGCGCGGCCCACGTACACGGCCACGACCGCGAGGACCACCGAGATCGCCATGATGCCGAAGAACGCGGCCGTGCGGTCGCCGATGGTCTCGGCATGCCCGACGGCGGGCGGGTTCGGCGGGTAGCTGACGTACGGCACGAGCACCACGGCCACGAACCCGATCGCGATGACCGCGGCCACGGTCGTCCGCGGCGTGCGGGTGCCCAGCCGCCCGTTGGCGAAGGCGAACAGCAGCGCGACGATCCCGCCGAGGGCGGTGCCGAACGCGCACGTCGCGACCGCGAGCCCGATCGTGCTCTGCACGTCCCGGGACACCGGCTCCGGCTCGGCCGAGCCCGACTCGGACTCGTGTTCGTGGCCGGCGCCCTGTTCCTCGATCGCGATGGCGGTGTCGACCGACGGCTCGCCGTACACCGACGCGAACCCGAACGCGAGCACACCGCCGAGCAACCCGGCGAGCAGACCCCACACCAGGAGGGAGCGTATGGACATCGGCGTCAGTGGCAGGGGAAGCCGAGCAGGTGACGGCCGTCGTGCACGAACTCGTGCACGTTCGCCCCGCCGAAGATCGAGAGCGCGCCCTGCTCGGTGCTGACGAAGTACATCACCAGCAGCAGGAGCAGACCGGCGAACACGGCCCACGGCAGGAGCTGCCGCACCGGTATCGCGGGAATGACAAGGGGAGTGGGGGCGTCGACTGCGTGCGACATGTCGCCTCCTCGGGCTCGTGCGACCCGTTCGGTGGAGCGGAAAGACGGTACAGGGTCTGACTCGTGCCGGAACGGCACATACAGCGGCGCGACCGTGCCGGAATCTCACCGGCTTCCTCGTACCATCAAGGTCCTTCGGAACCTACCACCCGCGGGAGCCCCATGACCAGCCGTGTTGTCCTGCTGTGCCACGCCGCGACGTCGGCGACCCGCCGGGCCGCCTTCCCCGCCGACGAGCCGGTCGAGACGGACCCGGCCCCGCTCCCGCTGCGCGCCGACACGTACCTGACCGCCCCGGAGACCAGCTGCCGGCAGACCGCGACGGCACTCGGCCTGCCCGCGACCGTCCACGAGGCCCTCCGCGACTGCGACTTCGGCGCCTGGCGCGGCCGCACCCTGGACGACGTCACGACGTCGAGCCCCGAGGACGTCGGCCGTTGGCTCACCGACCCGTCGGCCAACCCGCACGGCGGCGAGTCCACACTGGACCTGCTCGACCGCGTGGGCGCCTGGCTCGACACGCTGTCCGACGGCAGGACCGTCGCGGTCACGCATCCCGCGGTCGTCAAGGCGGCGGTGGTGCGGGCGATCCTGGCCACCCCGCAGTCGTTCTGGCGCATCGACGTGCCCCCACTGTCCCAGACCATGCTCTCGGGACGGGCCGGCCGATGGACCCTCCGCCTCGGCTCGGCCGCCGGGGCGACGACCCGACCAACGCCGTGACGTCGCGCCGGCTCGGCCGCTCCCCCGCGACCACACCGCCCGCCGTCGCCACGATCCCGTCGACGGTCCACCGGCGTTCCGACCCGGATCAGGCTCGCGTCCGCCCCACGTAGACGTTGCGGGCGCGGTAGACCGTGTCGCCGGACGGCCCCGGTGAACCCGACGAGCCCTCCATCTGCAGGTTGATGATCAACCACATCGGCCTGCCGACGAAGTTCGCGCCGCGGTGCTGCCCCACCCAGCCACCGTCGAGGTAGTAGTGGATGTCGACGTCCGTGGCGTTGACCTTCGCGATCCAGGCGCGGTAACCGTGCCAGCCACCCGGGTTCGACACCGGGACGATGGTGTTCGACCAGCCGCCGCTCGCGTTCTTGTAGGTGTTGAACCAGTTCCGGCCGTCGCCCTTGAACTCCAGGATGTCGCTCTCCGGCGGCCAGCTGCTCGCCCCGGTAAGCCAGAAGGCCGGCCAGGTGCCCCGGGCCGACGACGCCTGGAACTCGCCCTTCACCTCCCAGTTGGGGAACTGGTCGTTGACGACGATCTGCGGTTTCGCGTGGATGGCGCCCGAGTGGTAGTGGATCGGCAGGTGCGGGTCGGACGAGCTGGTGCCCTCGTCCCAGGTGATGCGCGCGGCCCTGATCGCCAGCACGCCCGGGCTCTCGAGGTAGAGGTGGTTGATGTCGCTGGAGCTCGCGTACATCCTGGCGCTGCCGTTGTGGTCGGAGCCCCAGGGGTACAGGTAGTGCCACGACGCCTCGAGCGCCGGCCGGTGCGCGAACGAGCCCTCGAGCACCGTCTCCCACGTCGCCCCACTCGCCGCACCGGATTCGAGCGCGCTCCCAAAGACACCGGCCGCACCCGCAACCAGCAGTTTTCTTCGGTCGAACCGGTGAGGTCGGCCATCATTACCGCCAGGCGGAGCCACGGGTAGAGGCATCGTTGCCACCCCTCGCTCGAAATTGCGGAGCTACTGCCAGGAAAGCGCTTGCCTTAGCACGTTAGAGCCGTCCGGCGACCCTCGTCAACTGGTCGGGCCGGTGCGCGATCTTCGCGTGATCGTTAGCGAACTTTATGAGAACGCGCCGAGCTGGGAATACTTGTTAACGTTCACACCCCTGTGGCACACTTCAAAAGCCAGGAAAGCGCTTCCCTGTTGACACCCCTCGCACCCGAGTGCTAACAATTTGTTCCACCTCGGCTGGGAGCGCTCCCAGCCCCGCGCCGGAGCGCGCCTCCCGAATGATCCTCAGTGGACATCGAGCGGCTCCCCCTCCCACGCCGACCGGCAGCACGCCCCCGGCGAACGATCCCACAAGGAAGTGGTCGATCATGCGGACAACCCACGCACTGGCCGCGGTGGCGATAGCCGCCGCGGCCCTCGTGGCACCTCACGCGAACCCCACCCCCGCGGCGGCGGCAGCTCCCGCCGCGGAGACCTACTCATGGCGCAACGTGGAGATCGCCGGCGGCGGGTTCGTCCCCGGCATCATCTTCAACCGCACCGAACAGAACCTGATCTACGCCCGCACCGACATCGGCGGCGCCTACCGGTGGAACCAGAGCACCGGCAGATGGGTCCCGCTGCTGGACTGGGTCGGCCAGAACAACTGGGGCTACAACGGGGTGGTCAGCCTCGCCACCGACTCCGTCGACCCGAACCGGGTCTACGTGGCGGCCGGCATGTACACCAACAGCTGGGACCCCAACAACGGCGCCATCCTGCGCTCGACCGACCGCGGCGCGAACTGGCAGGTCAGTGCGCTGCCGTTCAAGCTGGGCGGCAACATGCCCGGCCGCGGCATGGGCGAGCGGCTGGTCGTCGACCCCAACGACAACCGGGTGCTCTACCTCGGCGCCCCGGAGGGCAACGGCCTGTGGCGCAGCACCAACTCGGGCGTCAGCTGGTCGAAGGTGACGAGCTTCCCCAACCCGGGCAACTGGGCACAGGATCCCAATGACGCCAACGGATATCTCTCGCACCGGCCAGGTGTGGTGTGGGTGAGCTTCGACAAGTCGAGCGGCACGGCCGGCAGCCCCACGCGGGCGATCTACGTCGGCGTCGCGGACCTGCAGAACACCGTCTACCGCAGCACCGACGCGGGCGCGACGTGGACTCGCGTCGCCGGCCAGCCGACCGGCTACATCGCGCACAAGGGTGTGCTTGACGAGACCAACCACGTGCTGTACATCGCCACGAGCAACACCGGTGGCCCGTACGACGGCGGCAAGGGCGACGTCTGGAAGTACAACACCCAGACCGGCGCGTGGACGCAGATCAGCCCGATCCCGTCGTCCAGCGGCGACGACTACTTCGGCTACAGCGGCCTGACCATCGACCGCCAGCACCCGAACACGATCATGGTCGCGACGCAGGTGTCGTGGTGGCCGGACGCGATCTTCTTCCGCAGCACCGACGGCGGCGCGACGTGGACCCGGATCTGGGACTGGGCGAGCTACCCTAACCGCACCACCCGCTACACCCAGGACATCTCCGCCGCGCCGTGGCTGAACTTCGGCACCAACCCGCAACCACCCGAGGTGACACCGAAGCTCGGCTGGATGAACGAGTCCGTGGAGATCGACCCGTTCAACTCCAACAGGCTCATGTACGGCACGGGCGCGACCATCTACGGCACGACCAACCTGACCGCGTGGGACGCCGGCCAGAAGATCACCATCCGGCCGATGGTGTCCGGGCTGGAGGAGACCGCGGTCCTCGATCTCGTCAGCCCGCCGTCCGGCCCGCCGCTGGTCTCGGGGCTCGGCGACATCGGCGGCTTCCGGCACGACAGCCTCACGGCCGTGCCGTCGAAGATGTTCACCCAACCGGTGTTCACGACCACGACGAGCCTGGACTACGCGGAGAAGAGTCCCGGCGTGATGGTCCGCGCCGGCAACTTCGCCGACTCCGACCGGCCGAACGACAGCCATGTCGCGTTCTCGACCGACGGCGGCGCGAACTGGTTCCAGGGCACCGAACCCGGCGGCATCAACGAGGGCGGCACCGTCGCCGCCGCGGCCGACGGCAGCCGGTTCGTCTGGGCGCCCAAGGGCCAGCCGGTGTTCTGCTCGGTCGGCTTCGGCAACTCGTGGACCCAGGCACAGGGCCTGCCCACCGAGTCCATTGTGGAGTCCGACCGCGTCAACGCCGGCAAGTTCTACGGTTTCAACGGCGGCCGGTTCTACGTCAGCACCAACGGCGGCGCGAGCTTCACCCAGACCGCGGCGAGCGGGCTGCCGTCGACCGGGAGGTTCAAGGCGCTGCCGGGCGTCGAGGGCGACATCTGGCTCGCCGGGGACACCGGTGTGTTCCACTCGACCAACTCCGGCGCCTCGTTCACCAAGCTGTCCACCGTCACCAAGGCGACCAGCATCGGCTTCGGCAAGGCCGCGAGCGGCAGGACCTACCCGGCGCTGTACTCGCTGGCGACGGTCGGCGGAGTGTCCGGTGTGTACCGGTCGGACGACACCGGCGCGACCTGGGTGCGGATCAACGACGACAAGCACCAGTACGGCAACGCGGGCGACGCGATCACCGGCGACCCTCGGGTCTACGGCCGCGTGTACCTGGGCACCAACGGCCGCGGCATCGTCTACGGCGACCGCACCGCGACCGCGGCGAGCGTCACGGCGGCCAACGGCACCACCGAGAGGCTCGACCGCGGCCTGATCAGCGTCCGGTCGGACAAAGGGAACTTCGTCAGCTGGCGGCTGCTCACGTCCGACCCGACCGGTGTGGCGTTCAACGTGTACCGCGACGGCACACTGGTCACCCGGGTCACCGGTGTGACGAGCTGGCTCGACGCGGGCGCGACGGCGGACGCGAGGTACAGCGTGCGCCCGGTGGTGAACGGCGCGGAGCAGAGAACCGCGGCGGGCGAGGTGACCCCGTTCGCCACCTCCATGGACGTGCCGCTGCAGGTCCCGGCCGGCGGCACGACACCGGACGGCGTGGCCTTCACCTACAGCGCCAACGACGCGAGTGTCGGCGACCTGGACGGCGACGGCCAGTACGAGATCGTGCTGAAGTGGGACCCCAGCAACGCCAAGGACAACTCGCAGTCCGGCTACACCGGCAACGTGTTCGTCGACGCCTACCGGCTCAACGGCACCCGGCTGTGGCGCATCGACCTCGGCCGCAACATCCGGGCCGGGGCGCACTACACGCAGTTCCAGGTGTTCGACTACGACGGCGACGGCCGGGCCGAGGTCGTGATGAAGACCGCGGACGGCAGCAGGTCCGGCACCGGCCAGGTGATCGGCAGCTCCAGCGCGGACTACCGCAACTCCTCCGGCTACATCCTGTCCGGCCCCGAGTTCCTGTCCGTGTTCCGCGGCACCGACGGCGCCGTGCTGGCGACCGCGGACTACGTGGTGCCCCGCGGCACCGTGTCGTCGTGGGGTGACAGCTACGGCAACCGGGTGGACCGGTTCCTCGCCGGTACGGCCTATGTGGACGGTTCGCGGCCGAGCATCATCATGGCCCGCGGCTACTACACCAGATCGGTGGTCGTCGCGTGGGACTACCGCAACGGCGCGCTGACCAGGCGGTGGACGTTCGACTCCAACTCCTCCACCAACGGCTCCGCGTGGACCGGCAAGGGCAACCACCAACTGTCCATAGCGGACGTGGACGGCGACGGCCGCGACGAGATCATGTACGGCTCGATGGCCGTCGACGACAACGGCGCCGGCCTGTGGCAGAACAACACCCACCACGGCGACTCCTACCACGTCACCGACCTCGTCCCGTCCCGCGCGGGCCTGGAGGTGTTCAAGCCGACCGAGAACACCACCGACCCGGCTGACTTCGTCGCCGACGCACGCACCGGCCAGCTCGTCTGGAGCTCGCCGTCGTGCGGCTGCGACAACGGGCGTGGCGTCGCGGCGGACGTCTACGCCGGCAACCCCGGCGCCGAGGTGTGGTCGTCGGGTGTCGGCGGACTGCGCAGCGCCACCAACGGTGCCCAGGTGTCCAGCCGTAAGCCCGGTTCGGCGAACTTCGTGATCTGGTGGGACGGCGACGCCCAGCGCGAGCTGCTGGACGGCACGCACATCGACAAGTACGGCACGGGCGGCGACACCCGGCTGCTGACCGGTTCCGGTGTGGCGTCGAACAACGGCACCAAGTCGACCCCGGCGCTGACGGCCGACATCCTCGGCGACTGGCGGGAGGAGGTGATCTGGCGGACGTCGGACAGCCGCGCACTGCGGATCTACTCGACGACCGACAGCACGAGCATCTCGCGCCCGTCGCTGATGCAGGACCGCCAGTACCGGGAGGCGGTCGCCTGGCAGAACACCGGTTACAACCAACCACCACACCCGAGCTTCGCGATCAGTTGATCAAGAAGGATCCCTGCAACCAAGGAGTGGTACGCGTCATGCGTAAGACAGTTGTGAGAAGAGGGCTCGCCGGAATCGCGGCGGTCGCCGCCGCCTCGGCACTGACGGTGGCCATGCCGGGCGTGGCGTCGGCGGTCGGCTCGCCGACCGGGTTCGGCGCGGGCACCACCGGCGGCGGCAGCGCGTCGCCGATCACGGTGACCAGCGGCTCGGCACTGGTCAGTGCGATGAAGGCGAGCGGCGCCGCGGTCATCCGCGTCCAGGGCATGGTGTCGTTCACCGGCATGCAGGACGTCACGTCGAACAAGACGATCATCGGCGTCGGCGCCAACTCCGGCATCCAGGGTGGTGGCGGCATCGACGTCGACGGCGCCACCAACGTGATCATCCAGAACCTGAACTTCCGCGGCGGCAGCGACGACCTGATCAACGTCCAGGACAGCTCGACGAAGATCTGGATCGACCACAACAACTTCTTCGACAGTGCCGACGGCGCGCTCGACATCAAGCGCGGCTCGGACTTCGTCACCGTGTCGTGGAACAAGGTCCAGAACCACGACAAGTCGTTCCTGCTGGGGCACAGTGACGACAACGGCAGCCAGGACCGCGGGCACCTGCGGGTCAGCTACCACCACAACTGGTTCGCCGGCAGCACCCAGCGCCACCCGCGGGTGCGGTTCGGCAACCCGGTGCACGTGTACAACAACTACTACCAGGGCGTCACCTCCTACGGTGTCGCGTCCACGGTGGAGGCCGGCGTTCTCGTCGAGGGCAACTACTTCGAGAACACCAACCGCGCGTGCGACCTCGGCCAGGGCGACTCCCCGGCCGGCAAGCTGGTGCAGCGCAACAACACGCTCGTCAACTCGGGTGCCTGCGCGGCGACCGGGACGGTGAACGCCATCCCGTACTCGTACTCGCTGGAGCCCGCGGCGACCGCGAGGACGAACGTCATCAACGGCGCCGGCGTGGGCAAGATCGCCTGACCGGCGCGACCCACGAGGGCGGCTCCCACTCCCTGCCTCTGGGGAGCCGCCCTCCTGGCGTACCTGCGGATGTCGTACCCCCGGGTTACAGTCAGCGCCGTGGCTGACGTAGAGGTGCTCGAAGTGGCCGGCCGGTCGGTGCGGATCACCCACCCGGGCAAGGTGTTCTTCCCAGAGCGGGGGAACACCAAGCTGGACCTCGCCCGCTACTACCTCGCGATGACCGAGCCGCTGATGGCGGCCATGGGCGGCCGGCCGGTGCTGCTGCAGCGTTTTCCCAACGGAGTCGACGGCTCCTCGTTCTTCCAGAAACGGGTCACGCCCACCAAGGCCGACCCGTGGCTCACCACGACGGTGGTGTCCACGCCGAACGGCACGACCGCCGACGCACTCGTGGCCGTCGACCTCGCGCACGTACTCTGGGCCGTCAACATGGGCTGCCTCGGCTTCCACGTCTGGCCCAACACGGCGGCCGACCCGGCACACGCCGACGAGCTGCGCATCGACCTCGACCCGAGCCCCGGGGTCACGTTCGCCATGATCCGGGAGGCCGCGGCCGAGACCAGGACCCTGCTGGACGAGCTGGGCGCGGCGAGCTTCCCGAAGACGACCGGCAACCGTGGCATCCACGTCTACGTCCGCCTCCTCCCCCGCTGGGACGGCATCGCGGTGCGGGCCGCGGCCGTCGCGGTGGCCCGTGAGCTGGAGCGCCGCCGGCCGGACCTCGTGACCGCGGCGTGGTGGAAGGAGGAGCGCGGCAGCCGGGTGTTCGTGGACTTCAACCAGAACGCCCCGCACAAGACGGTGTTCGGCGCGTGGTCCGTCCGCGCCAACCCGCACGCACAGGTCTCGGCACCGTTCGCCTGGGACGAACTGTCCACTGTCGAGCCTCGCGAGCTGACCATCGACACCGTCCCGGCCCGCGTGGCCGAACGCGGCGACCCCTGGGCGGCCATGACCCCGCAGGACCTCGACCCCCTGCTGGCCCTCCACGAACGCGACAGGGCGGACGGCCTGCTCGACGCCCCGTGGCCCCCGGTCTACCCGAAGATGCCCGGCGAGCCACCCCGCGTCGCACCGAGCCGGGCCAGGAAGGTGCCGCCGGAGGAGACCTGAGCAGGACGACCGCACCGCACCGGCACGCGGCCAGCACTCAGGAGGCCTCGGGCGGCGGACTGGGCACCAACATGCCGTGCCGGACGAGGTCGCGGACGATGGCCAACGCGGAGTCCCACTCCACCGGGCCGATGGCGTACTCCAGCAACGCGAGCAGGTCCTCGAGCGGCACCCTGCCCCGGCAGCCGGCCAGCAGCTTCGCCGTCGGCTCGTCGATCTCGTGCTGCCAGCCCGGCCCGTCCATGCGGTGCAGCCGCCGCACGACCGGCTCCCAGCCCTCCTCCCCCGAGGACGAGACCTCCTCCAGCACGACCGTCGACGCCATGGTGAACCGCGTCCGGAGCAGGGACTTCTCGTGGTCCCGCAGCCACGCCACGTTGTCCAGCCACCGGGTGGACTCCGGGCCGAGCGGGTCGTCGTAGGCGTGCCGCAGGTCCTCGCACACCACCTCCGCGTCGGCCGAGGCGGTGCGCCGCAGCGTCACGTACCCGAACCCGACGGCCTCGACCCGCTCCGCCGCGAACCAGTCCAGCCACGCGTTCGCCTTCACCCGGCCCTCGTCGGACCGGGGATCGATGCCGGCGTCCCGCAGCCACGTGCCGACGTACAGCCCGGGGTCGGCGATGTCCCGCTGCACGAACCACGCGTCCACCCCGTCGGGCAGCCACGCCTGGACACGCTCCGCCCAGTCCTCGCCCTCGCGATGGAGCCAGGACGCCAGCAGCTGGCCGACGCCACCCTCGGCGAGGTAGGCGGGAAGCCGCCGGATCATGAGCGCGCTGGCCCCGTCGCCCTCGATGCCGGAGTCGCGGTAGGTGTAGTCCACCCGTGCCGGCCCGACGACGAACGGCGGGTTGCACACGATCTGGTCGAACCGCCGCCCGTCGACCGGGTCGAACCACTCGCCTTCCAGCAGCTCGACGTCCAGCTCGTTGAGCCGGAACGTCGCCTGTGCGAGCGCGAGCGCCCGCGCGGAGAGGTCGGTCGCGGTGATGGTCCGCGCGTGGGTGCTGGCGTGGAGTGCCTGGACGCCGCAGCCGGTGCCGACGTCGAGCAGCGTGCCGACCGGTCGGCGGGCCGTGGCCCTGGCCAGGTTGATGGACGCGTGGCCGACGCCGAGCACGTGGTCGGCGGGCACCGCCCCGCCACGCAGGTCGGAGTCGAGTTCGGCCACGACCCACCAGGCGTCCTCGTACGGCCGGATGTCCAGCCCGGCCCGGCCGTCCGGTGTCACCACCGAGGCCGCGACCGCCGCGTCGAGGTCCACCGGCCCGAGCGCGGCGCGGACGGCGGCGTCGGGCTCGGCGTCCCCCAGCAGGAACAGGCGGATCAACGTGCCCAGCGTGCCGGCGTCGCGCGTGGCGCGGCGGGCCGGCTCGGGCTCGCCGCGGCCGAGCGCGGCGTGTGCCTGACCGCCGAGCGCGCCGAGGACACCGTCCGCGGTGTACCCGGCGGTCAGGAACGCGTCCCGCAGGCGGGCGCAGAGGTCAGCGGAAAGGTCGGGAACCACGCCCGCATGCTTTCACGCCGACCCCGGTCCCGCCCCCGGGCGGTGCGTCGCCCCGCTCAGGCGGAGGTCAGGACGGTGTCCGCGGTCACCGGCGCCGACCAGTCGATGCGGTGCCGCTGCACCGGCCCGAAGGTCCGCTCCGGCCGCATGGCGGTCATCAGCATCAACCGCATCATCAGCGGCATCATGGCTCGCACCACCGGACCGGGCGCCTTGACGTGGTTGATCCTCGCCGCGTTGGCGGCGATGCGTTCGACCCGCGTCCGGCGCAGCCGCTCGTACGCGGCGAACGCCGACGGCGCGTCGGGCAGGTCCCGCAGGCAGCGGGCCAGCTCGATCGCGCTCTCGACGGCCAGCGACGCGCCCTGCCCCGAGCTGTTCGACGGCGCGTGCACCGCGTCCCCGACCAGCACGGCACGCCCGCGGTGCCAGTGCGGCACGCTCGGCATGATGTGCGTCGAGCCGGTGACGACCAGCTTCGCGGCGTCGATGTGCCGGACCAGGTCACCGCCGGGATCGTCGTCGCCGTAGGCGTCGCGCAGCCGCCGAAGCCACTCCTCCGCCGGCACCGCCCGCGCCTCGGTCAGGCTCATCGGCCGCTCCTGGGGCAGGTTGGCGCCGAACTCCGTGGTGCCGTCGGGCCGGCGCCAGTACAGGTAGTACGCCCGCTTGCCGAAGGTGAAGTGCATCGTGCCGGTCTCGCTGGGCACGGACCTGTCGACGATCGCCCCGAGACCCAGCAGTCCGGTGTAGCCGGCGCCGGGCGCGTTCGGGTCGATCAGGCGTCGCACGGTCGAGTGCACGCCGTCCGCGCCGACCAGCACGTCGGCGGTGGCCTCGGCGCCGTCGGCGAACCGCGCGGTCACCCCGCCCGGACCGTCGTCGTAGGACACGAGCCGCCTGCCGTGCTCGACCCGGACCCCGCCGGCGACCGCGACGTCGTAGAGCGCCCGGTGCAGGTCGCCGCGCTGGACGAGCCGCATGGGCGGCAGGCCGGACAGCTGGGGCAGCTCGACCTCCTTGTCACCGAAGGACATCACGGTCTCCGGGATCGGCATCCCGATGTCCTCGACGGCCTTCCTGGCGCCGACGATCTCCAGTGCGGCCAGCCCGTTCGGCGCGATCGCGAGCGAGCCGCCGATGCCGTCGGCCGTCCGCGGGTACGCCTCGTACACCGTCGCGTCGATGCCGGCCTTGCGCAACGCCAGCGCCGCGACCGGTCCGGCCACCCCGCCGCCGATCACCAGCGCTGTTCGAACCTTGGACATGTCCCCCTCCTCGAGGGTTCGGGCGCGAACCGACCCCGGGAGACGGCTACCCTCGTGGTTGCCACACCTCGGGGATCGGGTCTCCTGGCTCGGTTCGCGGATTGGCGGCCCCGGCGGGGATGCTGCAACATCGCCGCCGGGGCCCTGATCACTCGGTACTCCCCCGGTCTGCCAGCTCGGCGTACTCCGATGGGATCTCCCCGGTGGCGTGCCAGTGCCGCCACGCCGCGAGTCCGGGGAACGTCTCGTTGGTCAACTCCGCCAGCAGCCCCCGCACCCAGGTCAGCTCCGCGTGGCGGACGGCCAGCTCGTACTCGTTCTCGATGAGGAACAGGCGCGGCACGTCCTCGGTCGCGGCCTCGGCCTCCTGCGCGGCGATCATCGACTCCAGGGACGCGATCCGCTCCCGCAACGCCGCGGCCACCTCGCCGGGCGGGAGCGCGGGCAGCATCGACAGGCCGGCCTTGAACCGCGGATGCTCGGGCTGGGGCGTCGCCACGAGCTCACGGGTCCAGTCCCGCAGCTCGGCCACGCCGACGTCGGTGATCCCGTAGATCGTGCGCTCCGGCCGCGCGCCCTCGCGGCGGCTGTCGACGACCTCGATGAAGCCGTGTTTGGCCAGGTTGCGCACCACCGTGTAGAGCGAGCCCCACTTGATCTCCATGTCCTCGTCCTTGCCGCGGGCACGCAGCACCGACGCGATCTCGTAGGGGTGCATCGGTTGCTGGACGACGGTGCCGAGCACGGCCAGCGCCAGCAGGTTCGACACCTTCCGCGGCTTGGCCACGTCCACCTCCCTCGCCGACAAGTACTTGCGGACAAGTATACGCAGACGAGCATCGCGTACAACAGTCGTTTTCGACGGTCGACAGGGGGAGGTGTGACGCCGTCCCTAGACTGGGCGGGTGACCGACCCGGACGCCGAGCTGCGCGCGTGGGGACCGACTCCTGGCGAGCAAGCCGCGCAGCCACCAGGCGACGAACCCACCGGTGTGATGCGACTACCGGGGTACAGCGACTTCCAGCGGATCGCCGAGGGCGGCGAGGGGGTCGTGTACCGGGCGCGGCAGGACGGGCTGGACCGGTTCGTGGCGGTCAAGGTGATCAACGTCAGCGACCCGTCGCGGGTGGCGCGGTTCCGTCGGGAGCTGGAGATCACCGTCCGGTTGGGGCGCCAGCACCCCCACATCGTGACGGTGATCGACACGGGCACCACGGCGGACGGCCGGCCGTGCATCGTCATGGAGTACTACGACAACGGCTCGCTGCAGGACCGGCTGCGGGAACGCGGCCCACTGCCGGTGGAGGATGCCGCCGCGGCGGGGACCGCGGTGGCCGACGCGCTGGCCTTCGCGCACTCGCAAGGGTTTCTGCACCGGGACGTCAAGCCGCAGAACATCCTGGTGCTGCCGACGTCGTACGTGCTGGCCGACTTCGGCATCGCGCGGATGGCCGACGCCGGGCACACGACGTCGCTGCAGATGGTCAGCTACCGGCACGCGGCCCCGCAGACGATCAACGGCGGCGACCCGTCCCCGGCCGACGACCAGTGGTCGCTCGGCTCGACGCTGTTCACCCTGCTCGACGGCGCGCCGCCGTTCTCGTCGGACAACCCGGACGAGGACACGGTGCTGTCGTACCTGGAGCGGGTGCGGGCGACGGAGCCCCGGCGGATGCGGCGCTCGGACGTGCCGCCGGACCTGGCCGCGATCATCGGGCGGTGCCTGAGCAAGCGCCGCGAGGACCGGTTCCCGGACGCCGGGGCGCTGCGTGCGGCGCTGGCGTCGGTCCGGACCGGGGGTTCGTGGATGCCGGCGCTACCGGTGGACTTCGGCCCGCGCCCGGCACCACCACCGCCGCCGGAGCCGCCGGCACCGTCCACAACGGACACGGACCTGACGGTCGCCGGCCCGTACAGCCAGCTGGCGGGGTTGACGGTCCGCATCAACGACCGGCCTCCGCTCCCCGACTTCGGCCCGACCCCGACGCCCTACGACGGCGGCCCGGTGCCGCCGGTGAGCGAGCCGCCGGTGGTGGCGGTGCTGCCGGCGCCGACGCCCTGGCGAGTAGAACCGTACGAGGACCCGGACCCGACGACGACCATCAGGCGACCGTCGCCGCCGAAGAAGAAGGGGCGGCGCGGCCTGCTGCTGGGCACGGTCGCGATACTGGCGGGCGCCGCGATCGGCGTGTTCGTGGTCCCGAGGTTCCTCGACAAGGACGACCAGGCGACCCGGTCACCGGCCTCCACCCACGCCTCGACGCGGACCACGACGACCACGACCACACCCCTCGCGACGGGTGACGACGCGGCGTTCGCCCCGAACCTCGACCCGCTGGACGACCAGGGGGCGAGCATCACCCTGACGTGGGCCGACCCCACCAACGGCAAGGCCCAGTTCGTGGTGGTGGACGTGACGGACAACGACCACAAGGCACTCGCGACGGTGGCGCCGGGCACGAACACCTACACGGTCGCCGGCCTGGACCCCGCCGCGGACCAGTACTGCTTCCAGGTCATCGGCCTCGGCCTCGACGACCCGGCGACCCAGCACGGCGCCTCGGACCCGGCCTGCACCACCCGCTGACGGCACCCAGCCCGGCGCACCCCGAACCGCCGCGCGCCGGCACCTAGCGACGCCAGAGCGGACGCGGATCCACCGCCCAGAAAACCCTGCGATACCAGGGAACCCGCCGCCGCAGCACTGCCCGTACCCGCAGCGCCAACGACCACGCCGCCTGTCCCGACTCCGCCGGCGCCGGATCCGGCGCGAAGGCCGCCCGGTCCGCCAGCACGGCCAGTCGGGAAGCGGCCGGGTCCGCCAGCTCACCCGCGATCTCCGGCGCCGGTCTCGCCCGCGGCGGCGTCCGCCCGGCCAGCAGCAGCGAGTCCAGCACGTACGCCCACGCCCCCGTCGGCCCAGCCCTGCGCAGCCGTGCCCGCCGACCGGCCCGCAGTCCGCCGAGTACCACGAACACCAGCACCGGCACCGCGAGAAGCACCAGATACCAGTGGTTCCGCGCGACGACCGCCGGCGCGGCCGAACCGTGTGCCGGCGCTCGGGACGGCATCGGCGGCCCCGAGGCCGCGGGCACGGATGGCGTCGAGGTCGGCGTCGCTAGCCGGTTGATCACGTCGCGCCGGGACGCGGACGTCGCCCCGTCGTCCGTACCCGGCTCGGGGTCGAACGGCACCCAGCCCCAGCCCGTGAAGTACACCTCCGGCCACGCGGTCGCGTCCGCGCCCCGCACGACCGCGACCCCGTCCGCCCCCGGCCTGACCGGGGAGAACCCGACGACCACCCGAGTCGGCAGCCCGACCGCCCTGGCCAGCACCGCGTACGCCGAGGCGAACTGCTCGGCCGTGCCCTCGTTCGCCCCGGCCACGCCGGGAGCGCCGAACAGGAAGGTCTCCAGCCGCGCGTAGGACGACCCGACCGGCGCCTCCGCGTTCGGCTTCCGCCCGGCGCGGACGACCTCCTCGACGGCCACCGCCTTCTCGAACGGCGTCCGCGCGTCGGCCACGGCACGCCGGGCGTACTCGGCGAACGCGAACGGCAGCTCGGGCAGTTCGAGGTACCGCCGCGCGGCCCCACCCTCCGGCACGGTCGCCGCCAGCAGGTCCGCGTCCTCCGGTGCGTCCACAGTGGACGAGACGGTGTAGCCGAAGCCCTGTCGCGCACCGGTCGGCAGGACCATCGAGCCGGAGCTGGCGTCGACGACGGCGTCCTCGGCGGACGTGCCGGTCGGCCGGCCGGCGGTGGGCAGCCACGGCCCGGTGAGCCTGCCGATCGTGACCTCGACCGTCGAGCCTGCCTGCCGGACACCGGCCGGCAGGTCGAGCCGGGAAACCGTGCCGATCGGCCCGTACAGGGTGGACGCTCGCCAGGTCGCCCCGGTGTAGTCGGCGAGCGCGATCAACCGCATCGGGGTCTCCCTGCCCCGCACCCGGAACAGCTCGGTGTCCCCGGCGGCCGCCCACGACGACAGCTCCGGCAGCGGACTCGCCACCGGCAGGTCGTTCACCGGTGGCGTGACCAGGTCCCGCGGCTCGAACGGCCGGCCCGCCGGCAGCAGCGCGGTCGCCCCCACCGCGGCAGCCGCCAGCCCGACGACCAGAACCGACTGCGGCACAACGGCTGCCCGCCGCCTGCCGCGATCGACGAGCACCCAACCGAGACCGGTCACCGCGAGCAGCGCCAACGCGCCAAACCCGCGCGGGTCCGCCTGCCCGGCCGTCAGCAACGCCGTCGCGACGTACAGCAAGGCGCCGCCGGCCGCCGGCACGATCGAGGACCTCGCCCGCAAGGAAAGCGCACACACGAGCGACACGACGGCGACCAGCAGCACACCCGGTACGAGCAGGCCCGCGGTGACGGGTGCCGGCCGCGGCGCGGTCAGCAGCCGCGGCACGGAGTCGACCACCGCCTGCATGGGACCGGACGCCGGCGCGGCGTAGTAGGCACCGACGACCGAGGCGGTCAGCACCGCGAGTACGGCGAAACTCGCCGGCACCCGCACGGCCCGCGCCCCGAACACCACGCCATAGGTGGCGACCACGGCACCGGCGAACACGAGCGCGGCCACCGGGGACGCCCAACCGGCGGCGAGCTGCCAGCAGCCGACCATGAGCACGGCAAGGGACCACACGACCTTCGGCGTGGAGGTCCCGCTCATCGCGCCACCACCGTGTCCCACAGGGCGACCAGGTCCTCGACCCGGGCGCCGGTGAGGACCAGCGCGCCGCCGACGGCATGCGTCGAGGGCTTCTCGGTGGCCCGGTCGACGACCAGCACCACACCGACCGAGGCCCGCCCGGCCTCCAGCAGCAACGACGCCCGTTCGGCACCGGCCCCGGAGATCACCGCCACCACGTCGAGATCGCGGACCGGCAGCGGCAGCGGAGCGTCCACATCGGACACCGGTTGGACGTCCGCCAGTGCCGCCAGGGTGGTGTCGTCCTCGAGCGTCCCGGCCGCGACCTCGAGATCCACCCCGCCCGACGCCGACATCAACCGCACCGGATGCCCGCCGGCCACGGCCGCGGTCAGCAGCGACGCGGCGGTCTCGACGGCGTCCTCGAACCCGTCCTCGTCCGGATGGCTGCCCGCCCGGTCATCCAGCAGCACGGCCAGATGCGGCCGGGCCGGGTCGGCATCCTCGCGCACCATCAGCACACCGGTGCGCGCACTGGTCGCCCAGTGCAGCCTGCGCAGGTCGTCGCCCGGCACGTACTCACGCAGCCCCACCAGATCCGTGCCGCCACGCTCGACCCGCTCGTCCGCGCCGACATGCCCGCGCCGCACCCCGGACGGCAGGCCGCGCACCGGCAGCACCCGCGGCACGACCCGCACCTCGGTCACGCCCCCGAGCGACATCCGCGCCCCGGCCAACCCGGCCAGCCCAGGCCGGCGCAACTCCAGCGGTCCGACCGGCAACACCCCGCGCCGCGTGGTCGGGATCGGATAGTCCACAGAGGACTCGGTACCTGGCTTCAGCGGCGGCACCTCGATCCCGATCGGCGTGCCACCGATGAGGTCCACGGCGTCGAGCCGCACCGGCAGGCGACGACTCGTGCTGGTGAGCGTGAGCGTCCCGGCACACGCGCCGAGCCGGTGCACGGTTCGCGGCCGGACGGTCCGGGCCGCGTCGACCGGCGCGGGCAGCAGCACCGACCCCACCGCCGCCACGACGAGAAGGACGAGCGCGGCACCGAACCCGACCATGCCCGGGTACCGCCACCACACCCCGAGAACGAGCAGCGACACACCGAGCACGAGCGCACCCACCCCGCGCGCGGTGAGGCGCAGGCGGCCTTTCATTGCCCCTGCGGCCGGGGCACCGGCACCCGCTCGACGACCTCCGCGACGACGTCCTCGGTCGTGGTGCCGGCCAGCAACGCCTCCCTGGTGAGCACGAGCCGGTGGGCGAGCACGGGCCCGACCAGGCGCTGCACGTCGCCGGGCACCACGAAGTGCCGTCCCTGCGACGCCGCGTACACCTGCACGCACCGGACCAGCGCCCGCAACCCGCGGGTGCTCGCGCCGAGCCGCAGCTTCGCGTCCTCGCGGGTGGCCGTGCCCAGATCGCTGACATACCGCAGGATCGGCTCGGCGACGTGCAAGGTGGACAGGAGTCGCCCGTACTGCGCGACGACCGGCGGACTGGTCACCGTCGGCACCTGCGCCACCCGGCCGGCGGTGCTACCCGGCCGCAGCACGTCCAGCTCGAACTCGACGGCCGGGTAACCGATGGAGGTCCGGACCATGAACCGGTCGAGCTGCGCCTCGGGCAACCGGTAGGTGCCGTCCAGGTCGATCGGGTTCTGCGTGGCCACCACGAGGAACGGGTCGGGCACCGCGTGCGCGACACCGTCGACGGTGACCGTCCGCTCCTCCATCACCTCGAGCAGGGCGGACTGGGTCTTGGCGGCCGCACGGTTGATCTCGTCGGCGAGCACCACGTTGGCGAACACCGGCCCGGCACGGAAGTTCACCTGTCCGCTGCGCGGGTCGTACACCGAGGTGCCGGTGACGTCGGACGGCAGCAGGTCGGGGGTGAACTGCACGCGGCGGGACAGCCCGCCGAGCGCACCGGCGACCGCTCGCGCGAGGGTCGTCTTCCCCGTGCCAGGCACGTCCTCCAGCAACACGTGCCCACCGGCGAACATGGCGACCAGCACGAGGTCGACGACCTGCCGCTTACCACGCACGGCGGTCTCGATCGCGTCACCCACCTGGGTGTGCAGGTGGCGGAAGGCCGCGATGTCCCGCTCACCGACTCCCGACCCGACGACGGCGGTCATCGCTCACCGTCCTCAGTGGACGGAGCGGATTCCTTGCGCCGCCCGACAACCTGCACGAGCACGGCGACGACGAGGAACCCGAGCCCGGCGCCGGCCTGCCCGAAGTCGATCGACTTCTGGGTGGGCGTCAGCTCGACGAGCTTGCCGGAGCCGAGGCAGGCGTACTTGCCGCAGGTGGGTTCCTTGGGCCCCCGGACGTTCTTCGCCGCGGAGTCGACGGACTGGCTGCCGTCCCGCGCGGTGGCACGAACCACGATCCGGTTGGAGCCGGTGTCGACGTCGACGTCCACGGTGGACGCACCGCAGGCGACGGTCGCGCCGTAGCCGAGGGTGGTGTTGAGGACCTGACAGGTGCCGTCGTGGCCGGCCCAGTCAGCGGGCCAGGTCATGTTGACGTGGCGGGTGTAGCCGTTGCCCGTGATGCTGGTGATCACGGTGGCGCCGGCGGTGGGCACCGTGGCCGCCGGCGGCTGGGTGGTGGTGGTCGTCGTCTGCGGCGGGGGCGGCGGATCGGTCGTGGTGGTGGTCTGCGGAGGCGGGTCGGTCGTGGTCGTCGTCTGCGGCGGCGGGTCGTCCGTCGTGGTCCCGGGCACCGGCCACGACCGGGTGCCGGCGGCGCTCTCCCCGACCCGGTTGAGGGCCTTGACCGCGACGTCGAGCTGCCCGCCGGCACAGAACGTGCTGCCACCGCAAGGAATGGTGAGCTGGGCGTTGGTCCCCGTGGTCTGGGCGCCGCGGGTGCCACCGGCGAAGTCACCGCTGGCCTCGACCGTGTAGCCGGTGACCTTCTCCCCGTTGTCCTCGGCGGCGCCCCAACCGACGTCGACGACCAGTTCGGTGGCGGACCGGCTGACCAGTGCCACGGTCACGCCGGGCGGCGCCCCGGGCACGTTCCCACCACCGGGTGTCTCGACGCCACTCGGCACACCGGACCCGGGCACGTCCGGCCCACGCTGCTGCTCACCGCCCCGGTCGTTCGTCTCCGGCCGGGGACTCGGCCGCGGCGGCGACGGCACGTCGACGGTCGGCGGCCGGTCGGGATCGACGACAGGCAGCGAAGGACTGCGAATGGTGACCGGCCGAGTCGACCCGTCCTGGTCGACGATCACACCACGCTCGGCACCAGGCGCGCTGATGAAGAGCTTGCCGTCGTCGAAGACGATCTCCGGATCACTCCCGGGAGTCCTGACGTCGGCTCCGCCCCGCCTGCCGGCCTTGTCGAGCACGATCACCTTGGCGTCACCACGGCACGGCACGTAGACCTTGTCCCGGAACACAACGGGCCGGCCGGGCGTGGCACACCCGAGGGCGGCGACATCGACCCGCACGACCCGATCCCCGGCGACGATGACGACGGTTCCCTGTCCGGGCACCGAGGCAGGCGCGAGCCCGGCGGGACTGCTCTGCGCCCCGAGCACCTCACCGGGAAGCCGCGGCGTGGAGCCGTTGACGTCCGCACCGGTCCCGACCTGGCGGACCACACCACCGTCGAGCCCGAAGAGGGTGACCCCTTTGGCGTGCGGCACAAGGATGGTGGCAGGCCCGGCCCCACGAACCCGCTCACTGGCCCGCTCCCGGAACTTCCTGGCGTCGGAGAGCCATTCGAGCGTGTGCAGACGCCCGTCGTGGTCGGCGGCCCAGACGACCCCGGCCTCGTCCGCGACGACGTCGGCAAGCGGCCTGCCGGCCCGCCATGGTTTGCCGATGTCGGCGAGCGTCACGGGATCGGCGTTCGCGATGGTCCCGGCAGGCCGGTCGACGACGTAGATGCGGCCCTCGGAGACGAGCACCTTGGTAGCCGGCCCAGGCTGGGCCTGACGGCGCCCACTGGCGAGCAGGGTGGCGAGATCCATGACGGTGATCTGCCCGTTCCGCCGGTCAAGGATGACGAGCAACCCGTCCCGCTGGGTGATGTCGAGGCTCGCGTCCCCGCCGGAAACCCGCAGGCGAACCTCCGGCCGCCCAGAAGCCGGGTTGACCTGGACGACCTCGCCACGAGGGTTGTCGGGCAACCAGGTCAGCCCGTCCGAGACGTCGACCGCGGTCCGGGCGACCCCGGTCCCCAGCGCGGCACCGACCAGAAGCAGGACCCCCAACGAGGCGGCCCCGAAGCTGGCGGAGTCCCGAACCCGCCGCCGCCGCCGAACCAAGCCAACAATCCGCTGCCACACGACAAGATCCCCAACTCTCCCGACCCGCGCGAGATAGTAGCCATCGGAACCGATCGTCAGTCACCCAACCGAAGAGGGCTTCGTCGCCCACGCCACACCGGATTGGCCACCCCGACGGCTTCTTGCCATCCCCGAACACACCATCGGATCCGACCATCATAACGACGCGCCATCACCGCCAGGCGGCCGCCCAAGCCCCCGGCATGTCATACCCACACTCGGCGACGGCCCACCGAGCCCGAGTCATCAACTCGGGCCGAGCCTCCCGCACCACCCCCGGATCAAGCACGTCGAACATGGCGGGCGCGGTGGCCAGAAACCCCTCGACAACGTCGAGCAACCCGACCTCGACCACCCGCAACCAGGCCTCCAACGCGACCGCGGGCTCAGCGGCCGCCCACTCCGGATCGACGAGCGCCTGCAACTTGGCCAGCAGTCCCGTGTCACTGGCCGGATCTCGACCGAGCACCGTCACGACACACGAGACGAGCTGAGTACGCACCTCACGCCGTGGCATCAGGTACGAGAGCACCTCATCGACCACGGACGCGGTGACCCGCCCATCACCCCGCACCCGGTCGAGCAGCAAGGCACAGTACCGATCTCGCACCACGCCACTCCACGGCAACCGATCGAGCACCGCGACCTGTGCACATCGCCGGTACACCTGCGCCACCGCCTCACCATCCGCCGTATCCGGTGGCGACAGCACCGCCCGCATCAGCAGGTACGCGGCGGACCGCATGACGTCATCCGGCCACTTCACATATGAGTTCATCGTCTCCTTGAGCACCGCGACCAGTGGTTCCAGCAGGTGGTGAACCACGGCATCGTTCCTGGCCTGCGTGAACAGCGCGGTCCGCCGAAGTCGGTCGGGATGGTGATCGGTCGCGACGAACACCGCGGGGTCGCCCTGCAGGTTCGGTTGGTCCCGGTAGGTCTGGTGGAGGTTGATCTCCGGCGGCGCGTAGGTACCGTCGTCCAGGGTCAGCAACAGTTCGCCCCCGGGTCCGTGCCGCACGGCCAGCGAGTCGACCAGCTCCTGGTACTCGGATCCGCTCATCTGGGACCGCCACAACAGCGCGTGCTGATACCAGGCAAAGCCCGGATTGCCGACGCCGAACAGCTTGGCAACCCGTGTCTCCGCCTCCGAGATCACGACGAGGATCACCAGGTTGGCGGTATAGACGGCATGCCGGGTGGGAACGGGTAGGCGACGGGGCTCGTAGTCGAGATGGCTCCGGTCATCACGTCCTTGCCGGGCCAGGGTGCACAGCTTGCTCAGCAGAGCCGCGAGCGACACACGGGCGGAGTCGGTCGCGCGGCTGGCGAACTCGGCGAGGAACCCGATGATGGACGGACGCGAGCTCAATGGTGCGAACGACAGCAACACGAACAACAGCCCGTCGTCCTGAGGATTGGCGCCGAGTGGGCTCAGCGCGGTAGCTTCCTCGCGCGCCACCATGCCGTTCAGGACCTGCCACGTATGTCGCGCCACCAGGAACTCACCGAACGTGGCATGCAGGAACTCGTACGTGTGCAGCCGGTGGTCGCCCCGAAACGCCTGTGACTCCTGAATGAAGAAGAACTGGCCGAGCACCAGCTCCGCGGCTCCCAACGGGGCACGAAAGCCCTGAGCCTCGCCCGACCGCCAACGACTCCCGAGCAACGCGGTCAGGTCGCGGTCCAGGTCCGCCTCCGTGACGAACTGGCTCGCCCGGTTGAACATGGCAAAGGCGACGATGGACAACCGGAGCAGTTCCTCTTCGACCGCCTTGTCCAGGCTCGCCACCCGGTCGGGCTCGCCGGCCTTGGCCACCTCGCGTCTGGCGAACCGCACCAGCAGTCGCTCGTAGAGGTCGGCCCGACTGAACTTGCTGGTGCTGTCCTGCAGGACGTTGTTGTCCGCGTCGTACAACGCGAGCATCAACAGGAGCAGCGGCTGTTCCGCGAGATCGGAGAAGTTCAGCGCCCTCTGCGCGGGAAGCGCCGTCATCCCACGCTCGCGGAAGTACCTCTCATTGGCTTCGCGCCACATGTCCAGCCACTCGGTCACCTGGCTCGGGCTGAACGACTCGAGCCGCACCGCGACGGTCTCGTCAGGAATGCGTGCCCGGTTCGCGACCGTGATCCTGCTGGTGACGACCGCTGCCACCGGCCGCCCCTGAGCGAACTCCCGCTGCTGGAAGGCACGCACCTTCACCAGGTAGTCGGTCTGGCTCACACCGGTCGCCTGCAGCATCTCGTCGAAGCCGTCCAGAAGCACGACCGGCAACGCGTCCTGCGCGGACCGGCAGAGAGCTGGCCACTCGAGCCGCTCCCCGGTGGTGCGCCGGATCGCCTGCTCGACCTGGTCCTGCAGGTCCATGTCCGCGGGGATCTCGCGCAGGACGACTCGAACCACGAGGAAGTCACTCGGCGGTAATCGCGCGGCGAGAACCCTTGTCAACACGGACTTTCCCGACCCGGGTTGGCCGAGTACCAGCAGCGGCGCCTGGGTCGCCTGAGGTGAGGTCAGGTAACCAGCGAGAAAACCGTTCATGTCCTCCCGGATCGGCACGTCGTGCCACCAGGATTCCTCGCTCGGCGTCGAGCCCGTCGGCACGTCGGCGACCCGGAACCGTGGGTCGATGTAGGCCTCGCCGAGCGTCGGTATCTCCAGGTCTTCCGGCACGTCACCCGGTTCGACGATCTGCCGGTCGAGGTCCGCTCGATATGCCCTGGTCAACGCCACGAGCCGATCATCGGGCACGGTGCCGTCCGAGACGTCTCGCAGCAACGTCTCCAGACCTGCAAGCGCGGTCCGCAGCTCCCGGATCTGATGCCGAGTCGCCTGATGGTCCTGCAGGTTGGCCCAGTTCGCCACCTCTGGGAAGGCGACCGCGAGATCACGCAGGAGCAGTTCGTAACGTTCACATGCCGTCGCGGGGACGGCACGCACCATGCGGGTGAACAGGGCCCGGTCGGTTTCGTTGCGACGATCCCACGCGGCCAGTCCCGTCGCGAACTGGACGAGCCGCACGGACAGGCTCTCGTAGAACAATCGGAGCGCGCGAACCGTGTCCTCGCGGGGACGCTGCGGCGTCGGGAGAGGAATCGCCGTGTCGAGCAGCTCGCTCACCAGCGCTCCGGCCCGGCCACCCTGCGCGGACCTCTCGACCACGAGTGTGATTTGTTCGCCTCGTGTCAGTTCGAGTTGATCGAGGCTGAACGGAAGCTCCGCGGAACCGAGCGCCTCGAAGTACGCCGTGATGACGACGATCGAGTGCGCGGCCTGGATTCGCTGCGTCCGATCGAAACGGCTCAGCCCTCGCTGCCGGTCGGTGACGTTCTGGACGAGATCCCGGCCCAGTCGGAGCAACTCGCTCCGTACCCCGAAACAGCTCAGCACGTCGGACATGCCGATGGTGAGACCACGCATCGTTCCCGTCGTGAGCCGGTCCATCCAGTCGACGCCGGTGACGCCACCCCCGCCAAGAAGTCGAACCGCGTCGGCGTAGGTGAATGTCCTGGTCACCGAGGAGGTCCTCTCATCCAGATCCCACTCGTTTCAGCGGTGGGAGAACCATTCGACCAAGGTGACCGGATCGGGCGGTGTGCCACCGATGGTCGCGATTCGCCGGTAGGTCGCCGACACGACCTCGGGAGGTGGTGGCTCGTCGCCGCCGTGAACCGTCATCGAGAGCAGTAGACCGATCCACCCTCCGTCGTCGTCGGGATCCTCACGAACTCGGTCGGCGAACGCCGGCATTGCCTCGGCGCCACCGCGGTCGACGAACTCACGTTCGCCCGAACGTGCTTCGGATGCGATGGCTTGACCATCCGGGTCGAGTGCTCGGGCAACAAGGAGCCCCGCCAAAGCGGATCCCGCGTCCGACCGGTGGAATGGTCGCAAGGTCGACTGGACAGCGCGGTCCGGGAACGATTCCCCGGCGCACCAGTGGACCGCGAGCTGCGCTACCTTGTCGGCGGCAGGCTCGAGGTGCTGCATACGCCAGGCGAGCCGGCTCTCCACGCTCAGCGCGGCGGCCAGTTCGCGGATGTCCGTCGAGACCTGGCTTGCGTCACACGCGTCCAACCGCGCCGAGGCGACCTCCAGCAATCTGGTGCCGACCTCTGTGAGCTCGTCCGCGGGCCCCAGAGCTCGTAGCGCCTCGCGCACCTGGTTCTGGTGGTGCACGAAATGAAAGGCAGCTGTGCGATCACCCGGACGCGGCTGCGAACACCACCTGCGGTACCAGTATTCGGTGACGCCGGCGAACGCGTAAATGCCGTGGAGCAGACCGCCCAATGGTCGCGGATCCCGCCGCCACGGCGCATAGCAGAGCCGGTCCGGACCAGGACGCTGTAATGGCACCAGATCCAGCAACGCGTTCAGCTTCGAATGCTGTATCTCATGGAGCACGGTCTCGGCCATGGCCGCCGGCGTCTCCGGCTTCGCCACACAGATCGCACCGAAGGACGCGGACGACGATGAGGCGACGAAACCGCCGCCCTGAGTCATCGGCACGATGACGGGGTCAGCGGCCAGCATTTCCGCCACGTAGTCCCCATGGTCCTCGACGAGGATCTCCCACGCGCGATCCAGCTTGCGGCGCCAGCTCTCGAGGTCCGCTGAGCCGAGTCGCTCAGGGGGCGACACGGAGTCGAACTTCCGGTACGGGTCCGTATCGTCCAGCGTCCACCGCATCGTGTGACCGCCCGCCGTGCTGTGATGCACGCGGACGGGAATTGACCGAACCGCCACGGAATTCCAGATCTCGTCCCCGGACTCGAGAAAGACGGTGGAATCCTTCGCCCACAAGCGCACCACACGAGTGGAGTCGTCCTCAGCAACCTCGAACTGGCCCACGGTCGGAAGGTTGAGCCGGCCGTGCCACACCGGAGCTGTGGTCCGCACATCGATACCAGCCCGAACCGCCGCCGCGACCGCTATCGAACTCAGGTAGCCCATATCCACCCAGATTGGGACGTCGTCGTGAACGATACCTCGTATTCTGCGGATCGCACGGACCAGCCAGGTACCTACAGACGGGTACAACAAGATTTGCCGCACGACGTCAGGGGCATGTTTCTCCGCCTCGACAAGGATGTGCCACGCCTCGTCGAGGGTGCGGCGGTTTCCCGCCTCCGCGGGACCCGACAGGGACTCGCGCAGGATCTTCAGCAGCAGAAGCCGGCGGCTGTACTGACCGTCCCAGAGCGCACCCATCGCGGACGCGTCAACCGGACCAGCGAATACCTGCGCGATCAGCTCCCATGAGACGCGGTGTCCGGACAACGCGGGGCGCGGCTCGACCATGTGACTCGGCATGCGACGACCGCTCAGTTCTGCTGGACCTGCTGGTCCTGAGCCGGATGCTCTATCGCCCGGTCGAGCACGGTGGATGCCTGTGGCACCAGGACAGCGGGAAGGTCTGCCAGCGAGACGTGCGTGAGGTCGGGCAAGTCCGACTCCACGTAGCCGTCGAGAACCTCCGCCATCAAGCCTGCCTTTCCTCACACGTCAGTGCCGGCTCGTCCCGTGTCCGAGTCGGTATGCGGCACCTTACTGAGACCGACCTCCAGATCCGATCACATTGTGGACACGTCATCGGTCCGTTGGTCCTGCCCCATTCGGGTGATGTCCCATCTGACTACGTACGGTGGCGACAGTCTGGTTCGCTCGGTGGACGTGGCCCATCGGAGCCCGGCCGCGCGGCCGGGAGATGATTGATCTGTGGATATCGCGGCTGAGTTTGTTGCGCTGGTGGTGGCGGTGCTCGTCTTCACGGCGATGGCGCGGCGGCTGGACTGGTCGGCGCCGTTGTGCCTGATCGGGGTTGGCGTCGCCGCCTCGTTCGTGCCGGGGGTGCCGGAGTACCGGCTGTCGCCGGAGGTCGTGCTCGTCGGGTTGCTGCCGCCGCTGTTGTACTCGGCGGCCATCCAGACCTCGCTCCTCGACTACCGCAAGCTGCGGGGACCCATCACGCTGCTCTCCTTCGGGCTCGTCGTCTTCACGACCGTCGCCGTCGGGCTGGTGACCTGGGCGGTCGTGCCGGGGCTGCCGCTCGCGGCGGGCATCGCGCTCGGCGCCGTCATCGCGCCTACCGACGCCGTCGCGGCCAGTGCGGTCGCCCAGCGGGTGGGCATGCCGCGCAAGCTCATCCGCCTCATCGAGGGTGAGTCGCTGTTCAACGACGCGACCGCGCTCGTGGCCCTACGGACGGCCATCGCCACGATCGCCGGGTCGGTCACGATCTGGCAGGTCAGCCTCGACTTCCTGCTTGCCGTCGTGGCCGGGGTCGCCGGGGGCGCGGTGGTCGGGATCGCGGCCGGCTACGTGCGGGGACGGCTCACCGACCTCGTCAGTGACACCGCGCTCTCCTTCGCGGTGCCGTTCGTCGCCTACCTGCTGGCCGAGGTGGCGCACGGGTCCGGCGTACTGGCCGTGATCGTGGCCGGCATCATTCTCGGGCACAAGTCGCCGCTCATCCTGTCCGGGTCGGCGCGGATCGCGAGCCAGCACAACTGGCAGACCATCCAGTTCCTGCTCGAGAACATGGTCTTCCTGCTCATCGGGCTACAGCTGCGGTGGATCATCGAGCAGGTCGTCGACAGCGGCGTCTCACCCGGCCTCGTCATCGGCATCTGCGCCGTCGTCCTCGCCTCCACGATCCTCTCGCGCATCATCTGGATGATCGGCATCGGCACGATCAAGCGGGTCATGCGCAAGGTCCGGCCGGGGAAGAAGCGCCACGTCTGGCCCTGGAGCTACTCCACCGTGCTCGCCTGGGCCGGCATGCGGGGCGTCGTCACCCTCGCCGCCGCCTTCATCCTGCCCCCCGACACACCCCAGCGCGCCGTTCTCCTCCTCGCCTCGTTCGTCGTCGTGGCCGCCACCCTGCTCATCCAGGGCATGACGCTGCCCAGGCTCATCAGGCGCCTGCGGCTGCCCCGGCCCGACCCCGCCGAGGACGCGCTGCAGGAGGCCGCCGTCCTCAACGACATGACCCGGGTCGCGCTCGTCAAACTCGACGAGATCCGTACCCCGGACGACTCGGAGGAGGTCGTCGCGCGCCTGCGGGACCGGCTTCGGGACCGGTCCGACTCCGCGTGGGAGCAGCTCGGCCGCCGCAGCTCGCTTCCCGAGACGCCCAGCGACACCTACCGCCGCCTCCGGCTCGCGCTGCTCCAGGCCGAGCGCGAGGAGTTCCTCCGCGCCCGCGACAGCGGCACCGCCGACGACATCGTGCTGCGCCGCGTGCTGGCTCGCCTCGACATCGAGGAGTCGATGCTCGACCGCGACGACGACGAGGACCCGGAGATGGAGCGCGAGCTGCACACCCCGGTGGCCACCGCGGGCTCGTGCAAGCACCTCGACCACCCGTGGAAGGACGTCGACCCCAACTCGCCGGACACGTGCGCGGCCTGTACCGCCGAGGGCCTGACCTGGGTGCACCTGCGCATGTGCCTCAAGTGCGGCAACGTCGCCTGCTGCGACTCCTCCCCCGGCAACCACGCCACCAAGCACTTCCACGACACCCGCCACCCGGTCATGCGCAGCGCCGAACCGGGCGAGACCTGGCGCTGGTGCTACGTCGACCAGCAGCTCGGCTGACCCGCGGGTCAGCCCTGGCGGAACCTGTCCAGCACGCGCCGGTCGCGCTTGGTCGGGCGGCCGGCGCCGCGGTCGCGGCGGGCCACCGGGACCAGCGCGTCGGGCGGTGGCTTCGGCGTGCGGTCGAGGAAGCAGGTCGCCGCGTCGGGCGCGCCCACCCGTTTCTGGATGATCCGGACCACCTCGACCACCTTCGTCACACCACCCGAGCGGACGCGGACCTCGTCGCCCGGCACCACGGTGGTCGCCGGTTTGGCAGGGCGGTCGTTGACCCGCACGTGTCCGCCGCGGCAGGCCGCCGCCGCGTCCGAACGGGTCTTCGTCAGCCGGACCGCCCACAGCCAGCGGTCAACTCGCGTCGACTCCACACCTCAGAAACTAGTCGGTAGCGACGGGTGCCGTTGCACCTGGAACGCGCTCCGCACGACCGTCTCCTTGTACAGCGCGGCCAACCGGCCCGTGAGCACCCGCTCCACGGGCTGGTCGAACCGGTTCACGAACTGGACCAGCCCGTCGCGCCGGCCCAGGCTGATGCACTGGTTCACGTACCGGAACCGGAACGGCTTGACCGGCTTGCCGTCCCGCCGGGCCAGGATCGCGCGGACCGCCAGCTGCGCCACCGGCATCCCCGTCGCGCACGCCATCCGCAGCTCCTGCCCTCCCGGCATCCGCATGGCCGCCGCGTCACCCACGCCGTAGACGTCCGGGCACGACGTCGACCGCGCGGTCTCGTCGACGATCAGCCTGCCGTCGCGGTCGACCGCGAGGCCCGCCTCCTCGGCCAGCGCCGGCACGGTGAAACCGGTCGTCCACACCACCATGTCCGACGCGATGTGCTCGCCGCCGGTCAGCACGACGCCGTCCGCGCGCACCCGCGCGACCCGGGCGTCCTCGCGGACCTCGACGCCCAGCCGGTCGAGCGTGCGGCGCAGGTGGCGGCGCCCCTTCTCGGACAGCCGCGCGCCCAGCGCGCCGTCGGTCACCAGTCGGACCTTCAGCTCCGGGTTCCGCTCGGCCAGCTCCGTGGCCGACTCGATGCCGGTCAGCCCCGCCCCGACGACCGTGACCACGCCGCCCGCGCGGACACGCGCCCGCAGCCGCGCGGCCTCCTCGGCGATCGCGACCGTGTACGCGTGGTCGGCGACGCCGGGGACCGAGTCGACGTCCATCCGGCTGCCGAGCGCGTAGACGAGCGTGTCGTACGGCAACGTCTCGCCCCCGGCCAGTACGACCGACCTGGCCTCCGGGTCGATGGCCGTGGCGCGGTCGATCACCACCCGGACGCCGGTGCCCGCCATCAGCTCGGTGAGTGGCCGGTCGCGCAGTTCCTCCCCGGCGGCCAGCTGGTGCAGCCGGACCCGCTCGACGAACTGGTCGCGCTCGTTGACGAGCGTGACCTCCACGTCGCGGGCCCGGGCCAGGAGGCGCGCCGCGGGCTGTCCCGAGTAGCCGGCGCCCAGTACCACGATGCGAGTGACCATGGTGAATCTCCCTTCCTCGCTGGAAGGACTGGGCGCGGGAGAGTTTCGTGACACCAGGAGCGCGAGACTCCAGTCACACCGCGTACGGTCATGGTCGTTCCCGCTCTGACAGGAGGTACGAACGATGCGGATCGTCACGGACACCGGACGTTGTGTCGGCGCCGGGCAGTGCGCCCTCACCGAGCCGAGGGTGTTCGACCAGAGCGACGAGGACGGCACGGTCGTGCTGCTGACCGACCGGGCCGAGGGCGACACGCTCACCAACGTCCGCGAGGCGATCGACCTCTGCCCGAGCCAGGCCCTGTCGCTCGAAGAGGACTGACGCCGGCAGGCCCCTCCTTCGTTCCGGTCGGCACCGGAGACCTTTCCGATCCGCGGGGAGCTCCCGTGGCCCCGCGGCGCGCCTAGGCGTCGAAGTCGAGGTCCGCGCGCGTCAGCGGCCGGCCCGGCAGCTCCCCGGGCGCAGGCGCCCGCAACCCGTCCATCATGATCGCCAGCGCCCTGACGGGTGCGACCCCCGCGGCCTCCGCCGTCAGGTTGTGCGGCTGTTTCACCACCGACATGAACAACACCGCCAGGTCCCCCACCCCGACGTCCAGCCGCAGCGACCCCTCCTCCTGCGCCCGCCGCACCACCTCGTCCAGCGTGTCCAGCACATGATCACGCATGCGCGACGTGTCCGGGTCCCCCTTCACCACCGAGGTCACCAGCTCCGACTTCGCCTGCACGCTCACATGTAGCCACGCCGACTGCCGCATGATCCGCATCAGCGCCGCCCACGCCGTCGGCTCCTCGGCCAGCGCCGCCCGGGTCTCGTCGGCCACGACCTGGAACGTCTCCCGGAACACGGCCCGGATCAGCGCCTCCCGGTCGGCGAACCGCCGGTAGAGCGTGCCGACGCCCACGGACGCCCGGCGCGCGATCTCCTCCATCGCGACGTCGGCGCCCCGCTCGGCGAAGATCTCCCGTGCCGCCGCCAGGATCTGGTCGCGGTTGCGGCGCGCGTCCGCCCGCAGCGGAGTGTCCGGAGTGGTCATCCGCGGATTATCCCATTACGCCCGATTGTGGACGCAGTGCTGCGAGTTGACTACTCTCGATACAAACGGACGAGATTCTTCCGGATGGAGTAAGCATGGAGACATTCCCGCCACGGGTGTGCCCGTTCCACGGCGACGCGTCGACGACCGAACCGGGCCCCATGACCAGGGTGACGTTGCGCAGTGGCCAGGAGGTGTGGGCCGCGTCCCGCCACGCCGACGTCCGCGCCGTGCTCACCGACCCCGCCTGCTCCTCCAACCGCGCCAACCCGAACTTCCCCCTGCCGTTCGGGCGCCGGGTCCGCCGGGGCGAGGGTCTGAAGCCGTCCCTGATCGCGATGGACGCGCCGGAGCACGGCCCGGCCCGGCGGCTGGTGCTCGGCGAGTTCACGGTGAAGCGCCTCGCCACGCTCGGTACCCGGGTGCAGGAGATCGTCGACGAGCACCTCGACGCCATGCTCGCCGAGGAGTCCCGCACGGCCAACCTCGTGCCGGCCCTCTCGCTACCCGTGCCCTCGCTCGTGATCTGCGAGCTGCTCGGCGTCCCCTACGCCGACCACGAGTTCTTCCAGTCCCGCTCCCGCACCCTCATCTCCCGCGCCTCGACGCAGGAGGAGGTCAAGGCCGCGTCCGACGGCCTGCGCGGCTACATGGACGAGCTGGTCACCGCCAAGGAGGCCGACCCGACCGACGACCTCATCGGCCGGCAGATCGTCAAGCGCCGCGAGGAAGGCATCGAGGACCACGAGGCGCTCGTCAGCCTCACCATCCTCCTGCTCATCGCGGGCCACGAGACCACCGCCAACATGATCTCGCTGGGCACGCTTGCGTTGCTCCAGCGTCCCGACCAGCTCGCCGAGCTGCGTGCCGACCCGTCGAAGACTCCCACCGCGGTCGAGGAGCTGTTGCGGGAGTTCACGATCGCCGAGTTCGTCACCTCACGCGTCGCGGTCGAGGACACGGTCGTCAACGGCACCGAGGTCAAGGCAGGCGAAGGCGTGTTCACGCTCGGCAACGCCGCCAACCACGACCCGGCCGTGTTCGCGGACCCGACGCAGGTCGACATCGACCGCGGCGCGCGCAACCACCTCGCGTTCGGGTACGGCGCGCACCAGTGCCTCGGCCAGAACCTGGCCCGCGTCGAGCTGCGGGTCGTGTTCGACACGCTGTTCCGGCGGGTGCCGACGCTGCGGGTGGCCCGGCCGGTCGCCGAGCTGCCGTTCAAGAACGACGCGTTGATCTACGGCCTGCACAGCCTGCCGGTCAGCTGGTAATCGTCACGATCGTCCGACCGCCGGTGCCGAGCCGGTCGAACGCGTCGTTGACGCCGGCCAGGTCGGTGGTGGCCGTGGTCAGGGCGGCGAGGTCCAGCTTGCCGTCCTCGACCAGGCCCAGCAGCCGCGGGATCTCGACCTCCGGGTCACTCGACCCGAAGACGCAGCCGTGCAGCGTGCGGCCGAACCAGTACAGCTCCAGTGCCGAGAACTCCACGATGTTGGCCTTGCCGCCGACGCCGACCACCGTCACCGAGCCGCCACGCCGGCTCGCCGACCACGCCGTGCGGATCGTCGCCGGCAGGCCGACGCAGTCGAAGGCGTGGTCCGCGCCGCGCCCGCCGGTGAGCTTGCGGACGGCCTTGGCCGCACCATCGCCGGACACGACGAAGTCCGTCGCACCGTGCTGTGACGCCAGCTCGGCCTTGGCCTCGGTGACGTCCACGCCGATGATCGGCCCGGCGCCGACCGCCCGTGCGGCCTGCAGCGCGGACAGCCCGACCCCGCCGAGCCCCACGACCGCGACCGACTCGCCGGGGCGCACCCGTGCCGTGTTGAGCACCGCGCCCGCGCCGGTCTGCACCGCACAGCCGAGCACGGCGGCCTGCGCCATCGGCACGGAGTCCGGGACCCTCACCACGCCCGCCGCCGGCACGATCGTCTCCTCGGCGAACGCGCCAGTGCCCAGCCCGGGGTACACCGGGGTGCCGTCGTCGAGCCGGGCGTACGGCGCACGGGCGACGTCCTCGGCGTGCACGCACAGCCAGGGCTCGCCGCGCAGGCAGAACCAGCACTCACGGCACGCGGGCGCCCAGTTCAGGATGACGTGGTCGCCGGGCGCCACCCGGTCGACGCCGTCCCCGACCGCGGTGACGACGCCGGCGCCCTCGTGCCCGAGCACGGCCGGCACCTCCTGCGGCAGCGTGCCGTTGGCGAGGGACAGGTCGGAATGGCACACACCGGCGGCATGCACGCGGACCTTCACCTGACCGGGGCCGGGATCGCCGAGGGAGATGTCCAGCACCTCGAGTTGTCCACCCTGCCGCGTCAGCACCGCTGCCTTCACCATGCAAGCGACCCTACTAGGGCGGGGTCCTGGGATCTTCGTGTGAAAGTCGGCACCACCCCGGGGCAACGTGACGGCGCCCCACCACCGTTCACGCGCTAGTCAGGCACCCCGAGTCCACCCGCGATGTCCAGCTCCTGGCTGGTGAACTCGCCCGTCAGCAACGGCATCGTCTTCGCGATGGCCGCCTTGACCTCGGGCAGTTGCAGCGAGTCGTCGTGGGCCTGCTTGCTCACCCAGACCTCGCTCACCCAGACGGTGTCCTTGTCACTGTCGGAGGTTCCCACCACGTAGAGATCGCAGCCGGCGGCCTTCAGCCCGTCCGCCCCGCCGACGAGCGTGGCGACGACCTCGTCGCGGTGACCGGCCTTGACCCGCATGGTCCCGAAGTATCCGTATCGCACGGCGCGATGCTCGCACACGACCGGCACCAGTTGATTGGACGAACGCGACACTAGGCTCGGAAGCATGACCAGGATCGCGTTCATCGGGCTCGGGATCATGGGCCTGCCCATGGCCGTCAACCTCGTCCGCGCCGGCCATGAGGTGACCGGCCACAACCGGAGTCCGGCGAGGACCGCGCGGTTCGCCGAGCAGGGCGGGCGCGCGGCCGACAGCGTCCGGGACGCGGTGGCCGGCGCGGAGATCGTGATCACGATGCTGCCCGACTCCCCGGACGTCGAGGCCGTGGCGGCGGACGTGCTGACCGCGCGCCGCGCGCTCTGGGTCGACATGAGCACGATCTCGCCGGTCACCGCCAGAAGCGTTGCGGCACAGGCGCGGGACGCGGGTCTCCGCACGCTCGACGCACCGGTCAGCGGCGGCGAGCAGGGCGCGGTGGACGGCACGCTGTCGATCATGGTGGGTGGCGAGGCGGCCGACGTCGAGGCCGCCCGGCCGGTGCTGGAGGTCGTCGGCAGGACGATCGTCCACGTGGGACCGGCCGGTGCCGGCCAGACGGTCAAGGCCGCGAACCAGCTGATCGTCGCCGGCACGATCGGCCTGGTAGCGGAGGCACTCACGCTGCTGGACGCGCAGGGCGTCGACCTGACACCGGCCGTCGAGGTCCTTTCCGGCGGCCTCGCGGGTAGCGCGGTCCTGGACCGCAAGTCCGCCAACATGCTCCGGCACGAGTTCGCGCCGGGCTTCCGCGTCGACCTGCATCACAAGGACCTGGGCATCGCGCTCGGCACGGCACGGGAGTCGGGTGTGCCGCTCCCGCTCGGCGCGGTGGTGGCCCAGCTGATGGCCGCGGCCCGCGCACAGGGCCATGGCGACCTCGACCACTCCGCTCTGCTGCTGGTGCTGGAGAACCTCGCGGGAGGGTCCCGCCACGGCCGGTAGGTGTGACGGGACCCCGCGCCGGCACGACGCTCCGACAGACCGATCCTGCGACCTCGACCTAACCGGAGGCCAAGCCCGCCGCCCGGCGCACGTCCGTCACCAGCGCGGTGGCGCCCGCGCTGGGCGGGGCCGAGGTCACCGTCACGGTCTCCCACTTCGGCACCCGGTCGGCGAGCCCGATGAACTGCACCCTGTCGGTCTTCACCGAGAACGACTGTGGCACCAGCGCGACCCCGAGCCCGACCGCAACCATGTCCAGCAGCGAGTGCACGTCGGTCACCTCCAGCGCGACATGCCGGTCGCCGACCACCGAGTCCACCAGGTCCCGCGGCCCCCAGTCGGGCGCGAAGTCCACGAACCGCTCACCGGCCAGCGCGGCCAGGGGCACCCGCGCCGACGAGGCCAGCGGGTGGCTCGGCGCGCACGCCAGCACCATCGGCTCGCTGGCCAGATGTGTCACCACGACGTCGTCCGGCCGCACGGCGGGCCGCGCGACGAACGCGACGTCCAGCTTTCCCTGCGCCACCTGGCCGGTCAGCTCCCCCGACCCGCCGGTGCGCAGCTCGATGTCCAGCCTGGGGTAGGTGGACACGAACGTCGCCAGCACGGTCGGCAGGTGCACCACGTGCAGGCACTGCAACGTCCCGATCGTGAGGCTGCCCCGCAGCAGCCCCTGCACGGCGGCGACCGCGTCCACACAGGCCGTCGACGCCGCGAGGGTCCGCCGTGCCTCGGCCAGCAACGCGGTGCCGGCGGGGGTCAGCCGGACCTGCCGGGTGTTGCGCACGAACAGGTCGGCGCCCAGCTCCCGCTCCAGTGACCGCACGGACGCCGACAGCCCGGACTGAGCCACGTGCAGCCGTTTCGCGGCCCGCGTGAAGTGGCACTCCTCGGCGACCGCCACGAAGTACGAGAGTTGCCGCAGCTCCACGACTCATCACCCAAACAGATCAACCCGATCGAAGACTTCTGTTGGACAGCTTAATCGAGTCGGGGAAGGCTGGCGGTACACAACCAGACGGAGGAATCCACGATGCAGTCTCGTCGAATCGGCGACACGCAGGTCAGCGCCATCGGACTCGGCGAGATGCCGATGTCGTTGCGGAGCAGGCCACCGGAGCAGCAGTCGATCGACACCATCCACGCCGCGCTCGACGCGGGGGTCACGTTCATCGACACCGCCGACGCCTACTCGCGCGACGGCGGTGACTTCGGCCACGGCGAGTCGCTCGTCGCGAGGGCGCTCGCGAGCTACGGCGGCGACACGTCGAACGTGCTGGTCGCCACCAAGGGCGGCCACACCCGCGAGGCCGACGGCGAGTGGTCGCTGAACGGCTCGCCGGACTACCTCAGGCAGGCGTGTGACGCGTCGCTGAAGCGCCTCGGCGTCGACGCGATCGGCCTGTACCAGTTCCACCGGCCCGACCCGAGGGTCGACTGGGCCGACTCCGTCGGCGCGATCCGTGACCTGCTCGACGCGGGCAAGATCCGCTACGCCGGGGTGTCCAACGCCGACCCGGACCAGATCCGCCTGTCGAACGAGATCCTGGGCGGGCGGCTCGTGTCGGTGCAGAACCAGTTCTCGCCGGCGTTCCGGTCCAGCGAGCCGGAGCTGGCGCTGTGTGCCGAGCTCGACATCGCGTTCCTGCCGTGGAGCCCGTTCGGCGGCATCAGCAAGGCCGGCGACCTGGGCTCGCGCTTCGCCCCGTTCGCGAAGGTGGGCGAGGCACGCGGGGTCAGCCCGCAGCAGGTGTGCCTGGCGTGGATGCTCGCCAAGGCGCCGGTGGTGATCCCGATTCCCGGCTCGTCCCGTCCGGAGACGATCCGCGACTCGGCCGCGGCGGTACACCTGAGCCTCACGGCCGAGGAGATCGCGGAGCTCGACGCCGCCTAATGGCGGGTCCTACGCGGGTTCGTAACGGGTCACCGGCTGACTGCCCCGGATGAGGGACCGCAGCTGGGCGAGGTCGCCACTGACCGCGCCCAGCGCGCGGGCCTGGACGAGCACGTTCCCGAGCGCGGTCGCCTCGACCGGTCCGGCCAGCACCGGTAGCCCGCACGCGTCCGCGGTCAGCTGGCACAGCAACGAGTTCCGCGCGCCGCCGCCCACGACGTGCACCACGTCCACCTCGCGCCCGGACAGCTCCTGCGCCTCCTGGACCGCCCGGCGGTGCGCGTCGGCGAGACTGTCCACAATGCACCGGACGATCGCCGGACGGTCCGCCGGCACGGGCTGGTCCGCCCGCCGGCACGCGTCGGCGATCCGCGCCGGCATGTCGCCCGGTGGCAGGAAGACCGGGTCGTCCGGGTCGATCACCGCGCCCCTGGGGCGCGCCGCCGCCGCACGCGACAGCTCCGCGGTGTCGGCGCCCCACTCCCGCGCGCATTCCTGCAGCAACCACAGTCCCATGACGTTGCGCAGGTACCGCACGGTCCCGTCGACGCCGAGCTCGTTGGTGAAGTTGGCCTCCCTGCTGGCATCCGTGAGCACGGGCCGGCTGAGCTCGACCCCGACCAGCGACCAGGTCCCGCAGGAGATGTAGGCGAACCGCTCGCCGGCCGCGGGCACCCCCACGACCGCGGACGCGGTGTCGTGCGAGCCGACGGCGATGACCGGCGTGCCGCCGTACGACCCGATCACCGTGCCCGGCTCCCGCAGCGGCGGGAGCAACGCCGGATCGACGCCCGCCTTCTCGATCAGCTCCGTCGCCCACGCGCGGGTCCGGACGTCCAGCAGCTGCGTCGTGGACGCGTTCGTGACCTCCGCGCCCTGCTCTCCCGTGAGCCAGTACGCGAGCAGGTCGGGGATCATCAGCAGCCGCCGCGCGGCACCCAGCCGGGTCTCGGCCATCAGCTGGTGGATGGTGTTGAACGGCAGGAACTGCAACCCGGTCGTCGCGTACAGCTCCCGCGCGCCAAGGCGTTCGAGGTTCTCCCGCGCGCCGGACGTCCGCTCGTCCCGGTAGTGCACGGGGTTGCCGAGCAGCCCGCCGGACGCGTCGAGCAAGCCGTAGTCCACGGCCCACGAGTCGATGCCGATCCCGTCGACCGGCCCGGCCTTCCGCAGACCGTCCAGCATCTCCTGGTACAGGCTCAGGATGTCCCAGTGCAGCGTGCCGCCGGCCCGCACCGGCCGGTTCACGAACCGGTGACACTCGTCCAGGGTCACCGAGGACGGCCCGACCTCGCCGACGATGACCCGCCCACTCGCCGCGCCGAAGTCGACGGCGCCGAACCTGGCCACTCGCACGCTGGTCATCGGAGGAAGGCGGCCGCCACCCCGGCGTCCACCGGCACGTGCGACCCGGTCGTGAGCGACAGGTCACCGGCGCAGAGGGCGAACACCGCGGCCGCGACATGTTCGGGCAGCACCTCACGCTTCAGTAGCGTGCGCTGGGCGTAGAACGCGCCGAGGTCCTCCTCCGGCACCCCGTACACGGCGGCCCGCTGCGCCCCCCAGCCGCCGGCGAAGATCCCGGAACCCCGCACGACGCCGTCCGGGTTGACGCCGTTGACGCGGATCCCGTACTCGCCGAGCTCCGCCGCCAGCAGCCGGACCTGGTGGGCCTGGTCGGCCTTCGCGGCCCCGTAGGCGACGTTGTTGGGCCCGGCGAACACCGAGTTCTTGCTCGCGATGTACACAAGGTCACCGCCGATGCCCTGCTCGACCATGATCCGCGCGGCCTCGCGGGACACCAGGAACGAGCCCTTGGCCATCACGTCGTGCTGGCGGTCCCAGTCTTCCTCGGTGGTCTCCAGCAGCGGCTTCGACACCGACAGTCCCGCGTTGTTGACCACGAGGTCCACGCCGCCGAACGCCAGCACGGTCGTCCGGAACGCCTCGGCGATCGCGTTCTCGTCGGTCACGTCGACGGTCACCGCGAGCGCGGTCTCGCCCAGCTCCGCGGCCACCTGCTTGGCCGCGTCGGCGTCCCGGTCAGCGACGGCCACGCACGCGCCCTCGGCATGCAGCCGCAACGCGGTGGCCCTGCCGATCCCCGACCCGCCGCCGGTCACGAAGGCGACCCGGGTGGCGAGCGGCCGGGGCCTGGGCCGCCGCTTGAGCTTCGCCTCCTCCAGCGCCCAGTACTCGATGCGGAACTTCTCGCGCTCCTCGATCGGCTCGTACGTGGACACCGACTCGGCGCCACGCATCACGTTGATGGCGTTGACGTAGAACTCGCCGGCCACGCGCGCGGTCTGCTTGTCGGCACCGAAGCTGAACATCCCGACGCCGGGCACCAGCACGATCGCGGGGTCCGCACCGCGCATGGGCGGGCTGTCCGCGTCGGCGTGCCGCTCGTAGTAGGCGCGGTAGTCGGCCCGGTATGCCTCGTGCAGCTCCCCGAGCCGCCCGAGCAGCTGGTCGAGCGGGGTGGTCGGCGGCACGTCGAGGACGAGCGGGCGGACCTTGGTGCGCAGGAAGTGGTCCGGGCACGACGTGCCCTTGGCTGCCAGCTCGCGCAGGCGTTCGCGGGCGAGGAAGTCGAGCACGCCCGCGGCGTCGGTGAAGTGGCCGACCTGCGGGTGGTCGGTGGACGCGAGGCCGCGGACGGCGGGTGCGATGCGGGCCGCGAGGGTCGCCCGGTCGGCGGGCGCGAGGGTCTCGACGACGAGCTCGCCGAACGGGTCCGGCCGGCCGTGCTCGTCGAGGAACCGCTGCGCGGTCGTGATGATCTCGAGGGAGTTGGCCTCGCACTCGTCGCTGGTCGCGCCCCACGCGGTGATCCCGTGGCCGCCGAGGATGACGCCGATGGCCCGCGGGTTGCCCTTCTGGACCGCCGCGATGTCCAGACCCAGCTGGAAGCCCGGCCGCCGCCACGGCACCCAGAGGACCCGGTCCCCGAAGCACCGCCGGGTCAGCTCCGGCCCGTCGGCCGCGGTGGCGAACGCGATGCCGGCGTCCGGGTGCAGGTGGTCGACGTGGGCCTGCTCGACGAGGCCGTGCATGGCGGTGTCGATGGACGGCGCCGCGCCCCCCTTGCCGTGCAGGCAGTAGTCGAACGCGGCGACCATCTCGTCCTCGCGGTCGACGCCCGGGTAGACGCCGGTCAGGGCGCGGAGCCGGTCGAGCCGCAGGACGGCGAGGCCCTGCTCGGTCAGCGTGCCGAGGTCGCCGCCGGAGCCCTTGACGTAGAGAAGCTCGGTGTCCGTGCCGGTCACCGGGTCGGTGGCGGTGGTCGTGGCGGAGGTGTTGCCCCCCGCGTAGTTCGTGTTGCGCGGGTCCGCGCCGAGCCGGTTGCTCCGGCGCAGCAACGCCTCGACCTGTCCAGTCATGACCGCCTCGTCGCGTCGGTTATGGAACGTTTCAATCCGCCTGTGGCCAGCATGCTTGGGCGGCTGCGGGGTGTCAAGCGACCGCCGGGCGAGGGCCGGCACGGCTCAGCGCCGGATCCCGGTGGACGCCCGCACGACGAGCTCCGGTGAGAAGCGAACCTGTTGGTGGGTATGCACGATCTCGTCCGACGCCTCCTCGAGCAGCAGCCGCGCGGCGGTCCGGCCGAGCAGCTCCCGCGGCTGGCGCACCGAGGTCAGCGGCACGGCGGCCGCCTCGGCGAACTCGATGTCGTCGTAGCCGACCACCGCGAGGTCGCCCGGCACCGACAGCCCGAACCCCCACATGGCCTGCAGCAGCCCGAGCGCGAGCAGGTCGTTGGCGCAGAACGCGGCCGTCGGCCGTTCGTCGCCGGACATCGCCACCAGCCGCTCCCCCGCCCTACGGCCCTCCGCGACGACCAGCGCCTCGGTGTCCAGCACGACCAGCTCGGCCTTGCCACCGGAGCGTTCCAGGGCGTTCCGTGCGCCCTGGTGCCGGTCCCGCACCTGCTGCACCGACATCGGCCCGCCGACGAACGCGATCCGCTCGTGCCCTGTCTCCAGCAGGTGGTCGAGCGCCAGCTCGCCGCCGAGGACGTCGTCGACGGCGACCGAGCACTGCGAGTCGTCCCAGGCGTGGCAGTCGACGAGCACGACGGGCATGCCGCCGCTCATCTCCGCGATCCGCTCGGCGTTCGAGTCGATCGGGGTGATCAGCACGCCCTGGACCCGCTGCTCCCGCAACCGCTCCAGGTACTCGCGCTCACGCACGCCGTCCTGGTTCGAGTTGCACAGATAGACGACCATGCCCTCGCCGCGGGCGATCTCCTCGACCCCGCGGGACACGTCGTTGAAGAACGGGTTGGCCGCGTCCAGCACGACGTAGGCGATGGTCCGGCTGCTGCCGGCACGCAGCTGCCGCGCGGTCTCGTTGCGCACGAACCCCAGCTCGACGATCGCCGCCTGGACCCGCAGCCGCGTCGCCTCGCTGACCAGGTGCGGGCGGTTCAGTACGTTCGACACGGTACCGATGGACACCCCCGCGACCGCGGCGACATCCTTCATCCCGGGAGTGCCGTCGGTCATTCGGCTGCCCGCTTCAGCAGTAGCTCGCGCTCCCGCTCGTTGCGGGTCAGCGACGCGGCCCGCTCGAACTCGGCACGTGCCTCCTCCTGCCGGCCCAGCTTCGCGAGCAGGTCGCCACGCACGCTCGGCAGCAGGTGGTAGTTCCGCATCGACGGGATCCCGGTCAGCTCGTCGACAATCTCCAGGGCGGCCGCCGGACCGAACGCCATCGACAGCGCGACCGCCCGGTTCAGCTCGACGACCGGCGAGGGCACCAGCTGGACCAGCCGGGCGTAGAGCGCCGCGATCCGTGGCCAGTCCGTCTCCTCCGGCGTGCGGGCCCGCGCGTGACAGGCCGCGATCTCCGCCTGCAGCACATAGGACCCCATGGGCTCGCCGATCGCGGCGGCCCGCTCCAGCGCGGCCAACCCGCGCCGGATCAGCAGCTGGTCCCACCGCGAACGGTCCTGGTCGAGAAGCAGTACGGGTGTACCGTCCGGCGCGGTTCTGGCTCTGGCCCGGGACGCCTGAATCTCCATGAGCGCGATGAGCCCGTGTGCCTCGGGCTCCTTCGGCACCAGCTCGGCGAGGATCCGGCCCAGCCGCATGGCGTCCTCGCACAGCGCGGGCCGCATCCAGTCCTCGCCGCCGGTCGCCGAGTAACCCTCGTTGAAGACCAGGTAGACGACCTCGAGCACGGACGCGAGCCGCTCCGCGAGCTCGCTCGCGGCGGGTACTTCGAAGGGGACCTTCTTCTGCGCCAGGGTCTTCTTGGCCCGCACGATCCGCTGCGCGATCGTCGGCTCGGGGGTGAGGAACGCGCGGGCGATCTCCTCGGTGGTCAGCCCGCCGAGCAGCCGCAGCGTGAGTGCCACCCTGGCCTCGGTGGACAGGACCGGGTGGCACGAGATGAAGACGAGCCGGAGGAGGTCGTCGGAGATGGAGGAGTGGATCGCGTCGAAGTCCGGCTCTGCGGTCGGCGGCTCCTGTGTCTCCAGGTCGCGGCCGATCTCGGTGACCTTGCGGTCGAGCGTCTCGCGGCGGCGGAACATGTCGATGGCACGCCTCTTGGCGATGGCCATGAGCCAGGCGCCCGGGTTGTCCGGGACACCCGACTCGGGCCACTGCTCCAGCGCCGCGACCAACGCGTCCTGCGCGAGCTCCTCGGCGAGGCCGACGTCGTGCACCATCCGCGTGAGCCCGGCGATGAGCCGGGCCGCCTCGATCCGCCACACGGCGTCGATCGCACGGTTGGTCTCGAGAGTCGGCATGCGCCTATCAAAGCAGGTAAGGGATCCCCCTGGCGGCTAGTCCTTCCTGGCGGCGAGCCGCAGCTGCTCGTCCCGCTCCCGCTGCTCGGGGGTGTAGGCCTCGCCGAAGTCGGCAGGCTCGAAGACCTGGCGGATCTCGACGTTGGTCTCCACGCCGTCGGTGCACGGGATCCGCTTCATCCACTCGACGGCCTCCTCCTTCGACTTGACGTCGATCAGCCAGAAGCCCGCGATCAGCTCCTTGGCCTCGGCGAACGGGCCGTCGATGACCGTCGGCCTGCCGTCGGTGAACTTGACGCGGGCGCCCTTCGCGGAGGGGTGGAGGCCCTCGCCGGCCAGCAGCACGCCGGCCTTGACGAGCTCCTCGTTGTAGCGGCCCATCGCGGTGAGCTCCTCCTCGGTCGGCATCACACCGGCCTCGGTCCGCTCGTCCGACTTGATCATGACCATGAAACGCATGGCGGTGCTCCCTGCTAGTCGTACTTGATGCCGATGGTGCCCGGCCGGTTCTCGTCGGTGATCGCGTCGCCGAAGTCCTCGGCCCCGTGCACCTGCCGGATCTCGATCTCGGCGTTGCCGTGACCGTCCTCGACGGGCCAGCGCTTGACGATCTCGATGACGTCCGCGAGCGAGTCCGCCTCCAGCAGGGAGAAGCCGGCGACCAGCTCCTTGGCCTCGGCGAACGGGCCGTCGGTCACCGTCGTCCCGCCCGCGCCGTCGAAGCGCAGGAGCGTGCCGTGGGACGAGGCCAACAGGCCTTCCCCGGCCACCATCACGCCCGCCCTGACCAACTCCTCGTTGTAACGACCCATGGCCTCGATGAGCTCGGTGCTCGGCAGCACACCGGCCTCCGTCTCCTCGTCGGCCTTGCGGATGACCATGAAACGCATGCGTCGCCTTCCGTTTCCGTGCCCGGTTGTCGGGCCGAACCTAATCGCTGACCACGCGTCGAACGAGGTGCCATCGGATCGACACGCCTCTCGGACTTTTCTCGCCCGGTGCAGCCGGCCGCCGAGTTTCCGCGGGTGCGTCGCGGCTGAGCAGGTCGACCGTATTGCCACCATCGTGGGCGCGCCGGTGGTGACGATCGGCGAGGTCACGGCGGGTGGCACGCCGGCCTGTGGACAACTCCCGAGGCTTGTCGGCGGTCCCCCATAGAATCGCCCGCGTGACTCTCCCCGAGATCGAGCTCGAGCCCGCACTGGACACGCTGCGCCGCGTGTTCGGCTATGACGCGTTCCGGGGAAACCAGCAGGACATCATCGACCACGTCATCTCCGGCGGCGACGCGCTGGTGTTGATGCCGACCGGTGGCGGCAAGTCCCTGTGCTACCAGATCCCGGCGCTGGTCCGCCCCGGCGTGGGGATCGTGATCTCGCCGCTGATCGCGCTGATGCAGGACCAGGTGGACGCGCTGAAGGCGCTGGGTGTCCGGGCGGGTTTCCTGAACTCGACGCAGGACTTCGCGCAGCGCCATGAGGTGGAGGAGGCGTTCCTGGCGGGCGACATCGACCTCCTGTACCTGGCGCCGGAACGCCTGAAGGTCGAGTCGACGCTGCGCCTGCTGGACCGCGGCAAAATCTCGCTGTTCGCGATCGACGAGGCGCACTGTGTGGCGCAGTGGGGGCACGACTTCCGCCCGGACTACCTGGAGCTGTCCCGGCTGCACGAACGCTGGCCCGCGGTCCCGCGCATCGCCCTGACGGCGACGGCGACCCAGGCGACGCGCAAGGAGATCGCGCACCGCCTGAACCTGGATGACGCCCGCCATTTCGTGGCGAGCTTCGACCGGCCGAACATCCAGTACCGCATCGTCGCGAAGAACCGCCCCGAACAGCAGCTGCTGGAGCTGTTGACCACGGAGCACAAGGGCGACGCGGGCATCGTGTACTGCCTGTCGCGGGCATCGACGGAACGGACCGCCCAGTTCCTGACCGAGAACGGGATCTCGGCGATCCCGTACCACGCGGGCCTGGACGCCAGGACCCGAGCGACGAACCAGTCCCGCTTCCTGCGCGAGGATGGCCTGGTGGTGGTCGCCACGATCGCGTTCGGCATGGGCATCGACAAGCCGGACGTCAGGTTCGTGGCCCACCTGGACCTGCCGAAGTCGGTGGAGGGCTACTACCAGGAGACCGGACGGGCGGGCCGAGACGGCCTGCCGTCGACGGCGTGGCTGGCGTACGGCCTGCAGGACGTGGTCCAGCAACGAAAGATGATAGCGACGTCCGAGGGCGACGACGCGCACAGGCGCCGGCTGGGCGTCCACCTTGACGCGATGCTGGCCCTGTGCGAGACGGTCGAGTGCCGCCGTTCCCAGATACTGAACTACTTCGGCGAAGAAGCCCAACCGTGCGGCAACTGCGACACGTGCCTGACCACACCGGAGTCGTGGGACGGGACGGTGCCGGCGCAGAAAGTGCTGTCGGCGGTCTACCGCCTGGACAAGGAACGTCACCAGAAATTCGGGGTCGGCCACGTCGTGGACATTCTGCTGGGCCGCCAAACGGCGAAGGTCCAGCAGTTCAACCACGAGACCCTGACGGTGTTCGGAGTGGGCGAGGACCTGGCCGAACCGGTATGGCGAGGCGTCATCCGCCAGCTACTGGCACAGGGCCTGCTGACGGTGGAGGGTGACCACGGCACGCTGGTGCTGACAGAAGCAAGCGGCGAGGTCCTGTCCCGCAAACGCGAGGTCCGCCTACGCCAGGAACCGAAGAGGGCCGCCAAGCCCGCGAAGAAGGCAGCGACTCCCCAACAGGAACTGTCCCCGGAAACCAAGCCCGTCTTCGAAAGACTACGCACCTGGCGAGCCGCCACGGCAAAGGAACAAGGCGTCCCGGCCTACGTGGTCTTCCACGACGCGACCCTGCGCCAAATAGCCACGGAGAATCCGACGACCCTGGCGGAACTGGGCACGATAAACGGCGTAGGCGAAAACAAGCTGGCGAAATACGGCCAGCAGATCCTGGACACCCTGACGTCCTGACCCATCGGGCCCGCCGACCCGAGATCCCGCCATCCCCCACCATCGAGTGGGGTGCCGAACGCGCCTCGCTTCCACCCGATCTCGACCCGACAGTCTCTTTACCTTCCCTGCGTACTCTCGCCACCACGACAGGCGACAGGGGGCGAACGTGCTCGCGTACATCATCGGCGTGGTGCTCTTCGCGTTGTGCATCGGCGCTTCGCTTGCTCTGCACGAGGCCGGGCATCTGCTCTCCGCGAAGGCCTTCGGCATGAAGGTGCGCCGGTACTTCGTCGGGTTCGGCCCCAGGATCTGGTCCTTCCGCCGCGGCGAGACCGAGTACGGGCTCAAGGCCGTCCCCGTCGGCGGCTTCTGCGACATCGCCGGCATGACCACCCTCGACGAGGTCGACCCCGAGGACGAGCCGCGCGCCATGTGGCGCCAGAAGACCTGGAAGCGCACGGTCGTCATGGCGACCGGCCCGTTCACCCACTTCCTGCTCGGCTTCGTCGTGCTCTACGTCATGGCCGTCACCTTCGGCCTGCCGAACGTCGCCGAGAAGCCGGTCCTCTCCCAGGTCTCCGCCTGCGTCCGCGACGCGACCACGAACGCCCAGGTCGTCGAGCAGACCTGCCGCGCAGGCGAGACGGGGCCTGCCCAGGCCGCCGGCCTCCGCGGCGGTGACGAGGTCGTGTCGGTCGGCGGCGTCAGCACCCCGACGTGGTCCGCCATGGTCGAAGAGATCCAGCACTCCACGGGCCCGACCCCGTTCGTGGTCCGCCGCGGCGACCAGACGCTCCTCCTCACCGTGGACGTCCCGCGCGTGGACCGCCCGGTCACGAGCGCCGACGGCAGGACCAAGATCGCGCAGGTCGGCGTGGCCGGGGTGTCGGCGACCACGTCGTTCGCCTACACGGCCTGGTCCGCGGTCGGCGGCACCATGTCCTTCGCCGGCGACCTGTTCGGCCAGACCTTCCAGAAGCTGGTCCAGTTCCCCCAGCGCATCCCGGCCGTGATCAACGCGATCTTCGGTGGCGAGCGGGACTCGGAGACCCCGGTCAGCGTCGTCGGCGCGAGCCGGATCGGCGGGGAGGCGGTCGAAGCCGGCCTGTGGCAGCTCTTCCTCCTGTTGCTCGCCGGGCTGAACTTCTTCATGGGCGTGTTCAACCTGCTGCCGTTGCTCCCGCTGGACGGCGGCCACATCGCGGTCATCTGGTACGAGCACGTCCGCAACTGGCTGCGCGACCGGCGGGGCAAGACCGCGGCCGCGCCGGTGGACTACACCAGGCTGTCCGGCATCACGATGGTCCTCGTACTGGTCGGCGGCGCGGTCATGCTGCTGACGGTGACCGCCGACATCGTCAACCCGATCAGGATCACGCAGTAGCGGCCGCAACTCGGGCCGGGTCCTTTCACGATCACGGCAGCTACGCTTTCCTCATGTTGCTGCGCCAGCTGGAGTACCTGAGCGCGCTCGCGCGGGAGGGTCACTTCGGGCGGGCCGCCGAGGCCTGCCACGTCTCCCAGCCCGCGCTGTCCGCCGCCATCCGCAAGCTCGAGGCCGAGCTGGACGTCCAGATCGTCCAGCGCGGGCAGCGGTTCGAGGGCTTCACCCCCGAAGGCAAGCAGGTGCTGCTGTGGGCACACCGCATCCTCGCCGAGCAGGACGCGTTGCGCCACGAGCTGGCCAGCATGCGCGGCGGCCTGTCCGGCGTGCTCCGCATCGGCGCGATCCCCACCGCGCAGACCATCGCGTCGCTGCTGACCGCGCCCATGTTCGAGGACCACCCGCAAGTGCGGATCTCCATCGAGTCGCTGTCGTCGCGCGAGATCGTGCACCGGCTCGCCGAGTTCGACCTCGACATCGGCCTGACCTATGTGGACGGTGAGCCGCTCGGCACCGTCCGCGTCACCCCGCTCTACCGCGAGCGGTACCTGCTGCTCACCCCCGCGGACGGCAGGTTCGCCGACCGCGAGTCGGTGGGCTGGGGCGAGTTGGTGGACACCCCGCTCTGCCTGCTGTCGTCGGTGATGCAGAACCGCCGGATCCTCGACCGCAACTTCGCGGAGGTCGGCGTCACCGTCACCGCGTCGGTCGAGACCGACACCGTCTCGGCCATCTACGCACACGTCGCCACCGGTCGCTGGTCCAGCGTCATCGCGCATGCCTGGCTGTACCTGTTCGGCGTGCCGGAGGGCCTCAAGGTCGTGCCACTCAACCGCCCGCGCCTCGCCTATCAGGTCGGGCTGGTCCTGGCCGACCGCGACCCCGAGCCCATGCTGGCCAGGGCCCTGCTCGACGCGACCAGACGCGTCGACATGCAGGCCGAACTCGATCAACTGCTGAAGAAATACCTGTGATAGACGAGAATTATCGGCCGATCAATCAGAATGTTTTGACGTTCAATCACCGGCTCAGTACCGTCCGGATCGATCTACCCCGGGCAGCACACGGAGGTGCGTCATGGCTCTGTCGTTCCTCGATCGTGAACACACCGTGGCGAAGCCGGGGTACAGCAGATGGCTCATTCCCCCGGCCGCCCTGGCCGTCCACCTCTGCATCGGGCAGGCGTACGCGACCAGCGTGTACAAGACCGCGCTGGTCAAGCACTTCGACGCGAGCCTGACCTCGATCGGCATCATCTTCTCCATCGCGATCGTGATGCTCGGCGTCTCCGCGGCGGTCATGGGCACCTGGGTCGAGCGGGTCGGTCCGCGCGCCGCGATGTTCACGGCGGCGTGCTTCTGGGCGACCGGCTTCCTGATCGGCGCACTCGGCATCGCCACCTCGCAGCTCTGGCTCGTGTACCTCGGCTACGGCTTCGTCGGCGGCATCGGACTCGGCATCGGCTACATCTCGCCGGTGTCCACGCTGATCAAGTGGTTCCCCGACCGGCCGGGGCTCGCGACCGGCATGGCGATCATGGGCTTCGGCGGCGGCGCGCTCGTCGCCTCGCCACTGTCCCGGCAGCTGATGTCGTTGTACGACAGCGGTTACGACCCGTCGAACGCCAAGTCCGTGCCGACCGGCAGTGCTGTTGCCTTGCTGTTCCTCACCCTCGGCATCGTCTACTTCATCGTGATGATGTTCGGTGTCTTCAACGTGAAGGTGCCCGCGCCGGGCTGGAAGCCCGCCGGCTTCGACCCGTCACAGCTCAAGGCGAAGACCCTCGTCACCACGTCGCACGTGTCCGCGGCGAACGCGATCAAGACCCCGCAGTTCTGGTTCCTCTGGGTGGTCCTGTTCTGCAACGTGACCGCGGGCATCGGCATCCTGGAGCAGGCGGGCCCGATGATCCAGGACTTCTTCCGCGAGGGCGACACCTCGACGGTGGCCGCCACCGCCGCGACCGGGTTCGTCGGCCTGCTGTCCATCTTCAACATGGCCGGCCGTTTCGCCTGGTCGTCCACTTCGGACTTCCTGGGCCGCAAACCGACGTACATCATGTACCTCGGCGTCGGCATGGTCCTCTACTTCCTGCTCGCCGTCGCCGGGCACAGTGCCACCGCCGTGTTCGTGCTGATCACCGGCATCATCATCTCCTTCTACGGCGGCGGGTTCGCGACCGTGCCGGCGTACCTGCGGGACCTCTTCGGCACCTACCAGGTCGGCGCCATCCACGGCCGGCTGCTGACCGCCTGGTCCGCGGCGGGCGTCGCCGGGCCGCTCATCATCAACGGCTTCCTCGACGCACAAGGAAAGCCCGGCGAGCTCGTGTACTCCGACTACCGGCCCGCGCTGTTCACCATGATCGGCGTCCTCGCCGTCGGCTTCGTGGCGAACCTGCTGATCCGCCCGGTGGGCGAGAAGTTCCACGAGGCGGCACACAGCGACGCGTTCGCCGAAGCCGGCGAGTCCACCCCCGCCACCCGCTAGGAGGTAACCCGGATGTCCGACAACCCGCAGCAGACGGGTGGGCAGACCACCCGCCTGGTGATCTCCTGGCTGATCGTGGGGCTCATCCTCGCGTACGGCCTGTACCAGACGATCAGGTCGATCCTGCCGCTGTTCGGGGGCTGAGCAACGCGACGACCCCCGCCCGGAGCCCGTCGGTGTCGAGAGGCCCGTCGGTGACGAACGCCTGCAGCAGGTAGCCGTCGAGCAAGGCCGCCAGCGCGAAGCCGCGTTCCGGTCCGGCGAACCGCGCGCAGATGCCACGCAGCCCGTCGATCCACAACTGCGCCGCCGGTCGCAGTTCCGGCGCACGGGCAGCCGCGAGGCACACCTCGTACTCGAGCAGCGCCTGCTCGCGGTCGGCGAGGTACCGGCGCGCGAGGTCGACGAAGGTGCCCGGCAGGTCACGGCTGACCGTCAACTCCTCGGCCCATGCCTCCAGCGCGGCACGCGCGTACTCCGTCGCCTCGCGCAGCGCCGCCGCGACCAGATCGTCGAGCGTCGGGAAGTAGTACGTCGTCGACCCGAGCGGCACACCGGCGAGCGCGGCGATCCGCCGGTGCGTCACGTTGCCGACGCCGACCTCCGCGATGACCCGCACCGCCGCCGTGATGATCTTCTGCCGCCGCGCCTCCGGGTCACGCCGCGGACTCAACGCGCACCGCCCAGGTTGAGCACCGAAACGCCCCCGATGACAAGCAGCACGCCAACAATCTTCTGGAAGCTGATCGGCTCGTTCAGGAACACGATGCCGATGGCCACGATCGCCGCCGTGCCGAGGCCGGACCACATCGCATAGGCCACCCCGACCGGCAGGTCGTGTTTGACGGCCCACGCGAGCGCGGCGAAGGCACCCGCGTACGCGACGAGACACACGACCGTCGGCAGCACTCTGGTGAACCCCTCGGTCGCCTTGAGCAGGCTGGTCCCGAGCACTTCGAGCGCGATCGCGCCCAGCAGGAAGACATACGGCAACTGCACCACTCCCAGCGGTTGTACATCTGTACATGTACAAATGTACACCACGATAGGCTTAGCCAGGTGCGCACTGGAGACCGAATCGACAGAGTCCGGTTGTCGCTGGTGTACCTCCCCATCGAGTCTCGGGCCGGTGACGTGAAAGCCCCTCCCCTGACCGAGGTCGCCTTCCTCTTCACCGAGCTCGGCACCACGGACGGCCACGCGGGCCTCGGCCTCAGCTACGCGAAACGCGCCGGCGGTCCCGCCCTCTACGCCCACGCCAAGGAGATCGCCCCCTTGTTGCTGGGCGAGGACCCGAACGACATCGGCCGGGTATGGGAGAAACTCGCCATCGCGGGCGCGTCCGTCGGCCGCGGCGGCCTCGCCACGCAGGCAATCGGCGCCGTCGACATCGGCCTGTGGGACCTCAAGGCGAAGCGCGCCAACCTGTCGCTGGCAAAGCTGTTAGGCGCCTACCGTGACGCGGTGTCCTGTTATCACACGTTGGGTGGATCTCCTTCCCTGTCAGTAGGTGAGCTGTTCGAGACCGCCCGGCGATCCCTGGAACAGGGTGCCGGCGGCATCAAGGTGGAGATAGGACGAACGAACCCGGCGCGTGCTCTCACGCAGGTCCGCGACCGGCTGGGCGCCGACGTGCCCCTCATGGTCGACGCGGGCCAGCAGTGGGACCGCGCGACCGCGCTCCACATCGGCCGAGCACTCGAGCCACTGGCCCTGACGTGGCTCGAAGCACCACTGGACGCCCACGACACCGAGGGCCTCGCCGCGCTGGCATGCGCGCTCGACACCCCGATAGCCGCCGGCGAACCGCTGACCACCGTCGACGAACACTGGCAACTCATGCACGCCGGCGCGAGCGACTACGTCCAGCCGGACGCCCCGAGAATCGGCGGCATCACACCGTTCCTGCGAATCGCGGCACTGGCCAACCACAAGCGACTGGCCATCGCACCACACTTCGCGGCGGAACTGCATGTCCACCTGGCCGCCGCCTACCCGGGCACGGCCTGGGTCGAGCACGTCACCTGGCTCGAGCCGCTCTTCAACGAGCGCCTCGAACTCAAGGACGGCACCGTCCTGGTCCCCGACCGCGCCGGCATAGGCTTCAGCCTCAGCGAGAGGTCCCGGGTATGGACCACCGACCGCATCGAGTTCGCCGAATCCGTCTAGCGCCTCGACATCCGTCTAGCGCCTCGACCAGTTCACGGCCTGTTCCGGCCACCACCACGGCGGACGCGTTCCGGCAGCGCCGTCAGCAGCCCCGCTCGCAACCAGACGTCCTGACCTTCGCCGCCACGCAGGCACGCGCCGGTCCGTCGCCACGCACGAGCGCCAGTTCTCCGTCGCGAACGTCGCGAGTCCTTCGTCACCAGGCGTCGCTATTCCTCCGTCGCAAACGTCGACAGTCCTCGTCGCCATCCTCCGTCACGAAACTCGCTAATCCTCCGTCTCTCCAAGCGTCGCCAGTCCTCCGTCACGAACGTCGACAGTCCTCGTCGCCATCCTCCGTCACGAAACTCGCTAGTCGTCCGTCGCCAGGCGTCGCCGGTTCGCCACGATCCCGACCGCGTGCCCCTCCAGCCGTCCGAACCCGCACAGGATGTTCGGCGCCTCCGTCACGAGTGTCGCCAATCCTCCATCACGAACGTCGCCAGTCCCTCGTAGCCAATCCTCCGTCACGAACGCCGTCAATCCTCCGTCGCCAGGCGTCGCCGGTCTCCGTCGCGAAAACGCCGCCAGGCGTCAGCCGGACGCCTCCCGCAGCGCGGGCAGGATGCGATCCCGCGCCGCGGCCAGGAACCCGTCCTGGTGGCCACCGCCGATCTGCACCAGCGCGACGTGCGTGAAACCCGCTTCCCAGAAGGGTTTCACCGCCGACACGATCGCATCCGGATCGTTCCCGCACGGAATGTTCTCCGCCACGTCCTCCTTGGTGACGAACTGGGTCGCCGCCGCGAAGCCGGCCGGACCCGGCAACTCGGCATTGACCTTCCACCCGCCCGCGAACCAGCGGAACTGTTCGTGCGCACGCGCGATCGCCGCATCACGATCAGCGTCCCAGCACACCGGTAGCTGACCGATCTTGGGCGCGTCCCGCCGCCCGAAACGGTCCCACTCGTCGCAGAGCCCCGCCTCCGGCTCAACGGCGATCATCGCGTCGGAGAGCGGCGCGAACCGTTGCACCGACTGGCTTCCGGACACCGCGACCGCCATGGGCACGCGAATGTCCGGCAGGTCCCACAACTTCGCGGAGTCCACACGGAAGTGTTCGCCCTTGAAGTTGACGTAACCGCCGTCGAACAGCGCGGAGATGATCTGCACCGCCTCGACGAGCATCTCGTGCCGCACGTTGACCGGCGGCCAGCCTCGACCGACGACGTGCTCGTTGAGGTTCTCTCCCGCACCGAGCCCGAGCGTGAACCGGTTGCCGGACAACAACTGCACGGTCGCCGCCTGTTGTGCGACAACGGTTGGGTGGTACCGCATGGTCGGACACGTCACGTAGGTCATCAGGTCGACCCGCTCGGTTACCTGAGTGACCGCGCCGAGCGTGGCCCACGCGTTCGGCGAATGTCCTTGTTCCGCGAGCCACGGGAAGTAGTGGTCGCTCGTCACCTCGAAGTCGAAGCCAGCCCGCTCCGCCTCCGCAGCATACCGTACCAGCTCCCGCGGGCCGGCCTGCTCCGTCATCAACGTGTATCCGAAGTGGACCATCAGACGTGCGCGCCTTCCGCTACCTCCTCGACCAGTCTGGCACAGAAGGCGTCGAGGTCGTCCGGATTCCGGCTCGACACGAGACCGTTGTCGGTGACGACCTCCCGGTCCACCCACGTGGCGCCGGCGTTGCGGAGGTCGGTACGCAGGCTCGGCCACGACGTCATCGTCCTGCCGCGCACGACGTCCGCCTCGATGAGCACCCAACCGCCGTGACAGATCACCGCGATCGGCTTGTGCGCGTCGGCGAACCGGCGGACGAACCGCGCGGCACGCTCGTCCGCGCGCACGAAGTCCCCGTTGGCGACACCGCCGGGCAGCACCAGAGCGTCGTACGAGTCGGCGTCGGCATCGTCGATCGCGACGTCCACATGCTTCTCGTCGCTCTTGTCCAGGTGGTTGAACGCCTGAATCTCCCCCGACTCGAGCGACACCAGCTCAGGACGCCCACCGGCCTCGGCAACCGCCTGCCACGGCCGGTCGAGCTCGACCTGCTCCACGCCGTCGGTCGCCAGGAAAGCAATCCTCTTGCCGTCAATCGCAGGCATGACACCTCACTCTTTCGGTATCTCCGTCCAACGTTCGGCGACTACCCGTCTGCGCCGACGACAAACCCAGCCGCCACCCACTCCGGGCGCCTTCGACACCTTCGTGTCAGCGTCGCTCAGGCGTTCGAAAGCCGGTGTATCGTGGCCCGCATGGCAGCACTCCAAGCATCACTTCTCGACGACCTCGACGACGTCGGTCTTCGTTCGCTCGGCCCGACTCGCCGCACCGAGCTGACGGCAGGCGCGTGGGTCGACGTACGCCCCGGCTGGCTCACGGGCGCGGGCACTCTCTTCGAGCGCCTGGCGAGCGGAGTGCCGTGGCGTGCCGAACGACGGCAGATGTACGACCGCCGCGTCGACGTGCCGAGGTTGCTGTGTTTCTATGATGAGCAGGAGCCGCTCCCGGACCCCGTACTGACGGACGCCAGGAACGCGCTCAGCGCGCACTACGCGGCGGAGCTCGGCGAACCGTTCCGTACCGCCGGTCTGTGCTACTACCGCGACGGCAAGGACAGCGTCGCGTGGCACGGAGACCGCATCGGCCGCGGGAACACGGAGGACACGATGGTGGCGATCGTCTCCGTCGGCGCACCACGGGCACTGTTACTCAGGCCGCGGGACGGCGGCCAAACCCTCCGCTACGCACTGGGCCTCGGCGACCTGATCGTCATGGGCGGCTCGTGCCAGCGGACATGGGAACACGCGGTGCCGAAGACGGCCAAGCCGGTCGGACCACGCATCAGCATCCAGTTCCGACCCCGCGGCGTTCGCTGAAACACAGACCTGCCAAAGAAAGGAGCCTTCCGACGATCCCTGAACCGCGCCCGTCACCCCCGCGTCCCGAGCCTCCAGCCCACGCTCCACCCGGGATCCCAACTCGAAACTCTCAGCCCGAACCCGCTGCATTCCCCTACACAGAGCCCTGAACGGAAAGGAGAACGCCTTACTCGAACATCCCTGCCAACCGCCCCTGCGCGACACGAAGGCGTCGGCCAGACCCCATTCGAGTCGTACACGACGGTCGCACCAACCCGAGACGGCACATCGCACACCCCACATGCCAACCAGTGTGGCGCGGGCGTGGTTCCGGTCCGGAACCGCCGGAACCACGCCGTCCCGCCGCTGGCTCAGGTGTCGACGCGGTCCGCGAGCAGATCGCCGAAGAAACCACGGATATCGGCGACCAGCACGTCCGGCGCCTGGTGTGCCGCATAGTGACCGCCGGTGTCGTACTCGCGCCAGGACACCACGTTCTTGTGGTCACGGTCGACGAACCGGCGAATCGACTTGAAGTCGCCGGCGAAGGCGGCAAGGCCGATCGGGACGGTGGTCGGTTCTGTCGGCGCGTCCATGTGCGCGTTCTCGTAGTAGAACCGCGCCGATGACGCCGAAGTGCCGGTGAACCAGTAGATCGCCAGATTCGTCAGCGCGAACTCGATGTCGACCGCATCGCCGAATAGCTGACCGTTCCACCCGATCAGCCCAGCTGGCGAGTCGGCCAGCGCATGCGCCAACGTCTGCGGCTGCTGGCCCTGAACCTGGCCGAAGGCGCCCAGGTTCTCGTGGAACCACTGCAGGTGGGCCATGGCGGCGAGCTCGTCCTCCGTCATACCCTCGAACTCGGCGGGATCGCCGCCGGGAAAGGAGAAGATCTGTGTGACGTGCACGCCGGCCACGTGCGACGGATCCACTCGTCCGACCTCGGGTGAGATCAGGGAACCGCCGTCGTTGCCGACCGCGCCGTACCGCTCGTAGCCGAGCCGCCGCATCAGCTCGGCCCACGCCCGGGCCACGCGCTGAACCGTCCAGCCGCGTTCCTTGGTCGGACCGGAGAAGCCGAAACCTGGCACCGACGGGATGACCAGGTCGAAGGCCTGCGCGGGATCGAGGCCATGTGCCCTCGGGTCGGTCAGCGGACCGATGACGTCGAGGTACTCGACCACCGACCCGGGCCAGCCGTGCGTGAGGATGAGTGGGAACGCGTTCGGCTCCGTGGACCGGATGTGCAGGAAGTGCACGTTCTGGCCGTCGATCTCGGTGGTGAACTGCGGGTGGGCGTTGAGCTTGGCCTCCCACGCACGCCAGTCGTAGTCGTGCAGCCAGTGGTTGGCGAGACGCCGCACGTAGTCAACCGTGACCCCGTAGTCCGTGCCGGCGTCCGTGCCGGCGTCCGGAAGTTCCTCGGTCCACCGGGTGCGGGCGAGCCGGTCACGGAGGTCGTCGAGGTCGACCTGCGGGATGTCGATGTGGAAGGGACGGACCTCAATGCTGTTCGTCATGGGTACAACGCTAGGAGGCTATTAGGCATAGATCGTTCCTAATTGAATGGCAGACTTGTCGCCATGTTGGAGACGTCGGCGAGACTTCTACGCCTGCTGTCGCTGTTGCAGAGTCCGCGCGACTGGACCGGCGCTGAGCTGGCGGAACGGCTCGAGGTCAGTCCCCGTACGGTGCGCAACGACGTCGAGCGGCTTCGCGCCCTCGGTTATCCGGTGCATGCGACGCGTGGGGCGGTTGGTGGCTACCGGTTGGGTGCCGGCGCCGCGCTGCCGCCGCTGTTGCTGGACGACGAGGAGGCGGTCGCGGTGGCGTTGAGTCTTCGTACCGCGACGAGTGGGGCGGTCGAAGGCGTGGAGGAGACGTCGCTGCGAGCGCTGGCGAAGTTGGAGCAGGTGTTGCCGTCCCGCCTGCGTAGGCGGGTGCGGGCGCTGCAGAGCCATACCGTGCCGGTTCCGCGGTATGACCGGACTCCGACGGCGGCGCCGGACGTGCTGTCCGCGTTGGCGATGGCCTGCCGCGACCAGGAGACGCTGCGGTTCGACTACGAGACCCACAGCGGCGAGCCGTCGCGGCGACGAGTCGAGCCGTACCGCCTGGCCAACTGGGGCCGCCGCTGGTACCTGGTCGCGTACGACCTGGAACGCGACGACTGGCGCACGTTCCGGGTCGACCGGATGAGCGCGCCGCGGCAACCGGCGGGTCCACGGTTCACGCCGAGGGCGCTGGCGGAGGCGGACGTGGCGTCGTACGTGTCCAGCCGAGCATCGGCGGCCGCGTGGCGATACCGCGCACGGGTGACGGTACGTGCCGCGGCGGCTTCCGTCGTGGAACGCATCAACCCGGCGGTGGGCGCGGTGACGGCCCTCGACGAGGGGACGTGCGTACTGGAGACAGGCGCGGACACGATCGACTCGCTGGCGGTTCACCTGGGACTGCTGGGGTTCGACTTCCATGTCACGGAGCCGCCGGAGCTGGTGGCACACCTACGTGAGCTGGCGTCCCGCTACCAGCGTGCGACGGCCCCAAGCGACTCCACCCCGGCGAACGAGACGGTCGTCGACGGGGAACCGGGGACGAACGAGCGAAAGGCATCGGGCGAGCCCACCGGCCAGTAATGACCGGTAGCGAGGGCCGCCGGCCCGAGGATGCAGTCGCGGGCGCCGGGACGGGCGCGAGGGCGAGGAGCGCACGCGCAGGCAGAGACTCGGGGCGGGATGACGACGACCGGAGCAGGACGGCTTGGTCACGCGTACCCGCACTCGTGGGCGTGCCAGGGCGGTCGCCGAGCGGTGCGCGTCGAACTGCGGTCGAAAAGCGCCTTCGGGGTCGGCCGAGGTGCTGCCGGCGTGAGCGAGGCGCTGAGGTTCAGGCGGGTCGGAACGGTCGCTGGGCTCGCTGCGGGCTGTCAGAGGCTCAGGAGCGCACCAGGCGGGCTATGGCCTCGCTTGCTTCGCGGACCTTTTCGTCGGCGTCCTTGCCGCCGTCGGTCAGGGCCTGGGCTACGCAGTGCTTCAGGTGTTCGTCCATCAGGCCAAGGGACACTGCCTGCAGCGCCTTGGTGGCGGCGGAGATCTGCGTCAACACGTCGATGCAGTACTCGTCGTTCTCCACCATGCGTTGTAGGCCGCGGATCTGGCCCTCGATGCGACGGAGGCGCTTGAGGAAGCCGTCCTTGTCGCTGGTGTAGCCGCGCATCGATGTGCCCTTTCCGCTGTGTCGCACCCGTGACCCTTCACTATACCCGCAGGGGGTACCTGACGTCAGCCGTACGTCGACCGGTTGAATTTTCTTGCCCTGGGCTGGGCATCAGCGGCTAGCGTGATCACGTGTTCACCACGCGCCCGGAACTCGCCGGCACCTTTGGCATGGTCGCCTCCACGCACTGGCTCGCCTCCTCCGCCGGCATGGCCATCCTCGAACGGGGCGGCAACGCCTTTGACGCGGCCGCCGCCGCTGCGTTCACCCTGCACGTATGCGAGCCGCACATGAACGGGCCCGGCGGGGAGGTGCCGGCCATCTTCGTGACCGCCGGTAACCCGACGCCTACTGTCCTTTGTGGACAAGGGGTGGCTCCCGGCGGTGCGACCGCGGAGCGGTTTCGGGAGCTCGGGCTCGACGTCATACCTGGGACCGGGCTGCTCGCCGCCACCGTGCCCGGGGCGGTCGGCGCCTGGCTGACTCTCCTCCGGGACCACGGCACCATGCCGCTGCGGGACATCCTCGACTTCGCCATCGGGTACGCCGAACACGGGCATCCCGTGGCGCCTGCCGTCGTCGACACCATCGCCGCCGTCACACAGCTGTTCCAGCAGTACTGGCCCAGCTCGGCCCGACTCTGGCTGCCCGTCCCCGCCGCCGGTGACCTCTTCCGGAACCCCGCGCTCGCCGCCACCTACCGCCGTCTGGTGGACGAGGCCGAGGCCGCCGGCGGGGACCGGGAGCGGCAGCTCGACGCCGCGATCCGCACCTGGTACGAGGGGTTCGTCGCCGAGGCGGTCGACGAGTTCTGCCGCACCGAGATCATGGACGACTCCGGGCGCGCGCACGCCGGGTTGCTCACCGGCGCCGACCTGGCCGCCTGGCAACCGTCGTACGAGCCCACGATCAGCCTCGACGTGTTCGGGTGGCAGGTGCACAAGGTCGGCGCCTGGAGTCAGGGCCCGGTGTTGCTCCAGCAGCTGGCCATGCTGGAGGCGTTGGGCGACCCGGCCGAACCGGTCAGCGCGGCCGAGGTGCATCGCGTGGTCGAGGTCGCGAAGCTGGCCTTCGCCGACCGGGATGCCAACTTCGGCGATGGAGCCGACCTCTCGCCGCTGTTCGACCCCGCCTACATCGCTCGGCGGGCCGCGTTGGTGGGCGACGACGCGGGCCCCTCGCTACGCAACGGGCTCGGGCGGCTGCCGAAGTACGTGTTGGAGGGCAGGACCGCGCCGATGGGGTTCGGCACCGGGGAGCCGACACTCGGCGGCAGTAGCGGACCTGCGTTGGACACGGACGGTCCGCCGGCGTTTCACCGCGGCGGATCGTACGGCTCGGGGCGCTCGGGCGGCTTCCTGCCGGCGTTGCGGCAGGACGACGGGTTCCTGGGCGCTCGGCATCGGCCGGGCGAGCCCACCGTCAACTGGTGGGGCACCACCCGCGGCGACACCTGCCACATCGACGTCGCCGATCGGTGGGGGAACGTCATCTCCGCGACCCCGTCCGGTGGGTGGTTGCAGAGCTCGCCCACGATCGAGTCCCTCGGGTTCTGCCTCGGGACGAGGGCACAGATGTTCTGGCTCGAGGACGGGCTGCCCAACACCATCGCGCCCGGGAAGCGGCCACGGACCACGCTCTCTCCCTCCTTCGCCACGCGGGACGGCATCCACCTCTCGTTCGGGACGCCCGGCGGTGACCAGCAGGACCAGTGGCAGCTGGTCTTCTTCCTCAACCACGCCGTCCACGGCATGAACCTGCAGGCCGCCATCGACTCGCCCTCCTGGCACACCGCCGCCTTCGCGTCCTCCTTCTACCCTCGCGAGACCAGTACGCAACTGCTCATCGAGTCTCGTGTCGGCGGCGCCATCGACGAGCTCAGGAAGCTCGGACATGACGTGGCGGTCATGGACGGCTGGTCCCTCGGGCGGATGTCCGCCATCTCCCGGGACCTCGAGACCGGACTGCTCCGGGCCGGCGCCAACGCCCGTGGCCAGCAGGGGTACGCCGTCGGTCGCTAGTGCGGTGTCCAACGGGAAGCCGAGCCCGGCGATCGTGGGCGGACACCTGCACTACCGATGCCGCACGCCGTCGATCCGCCTCGGCACGCCGTGCGGGTTGCCGTCCCGGAGGACCTCCGGCAGCAGTGCCTGCGGCATGTTCTGGTACACCACGGGCCGCAGGAAACGCCGGAGTGACGTCGTGCCGACCGACGTGTGGCCGGGAAACGTCGTCGCCGGGTACGGGCCGCCGTGGTGCATCGCGTACGTCACCGACACGCCCGTCGGCCAGCCGTTCCACAGCACCCGGCCGACCCGCTCGGTCAGCACGGCCACCAGGCGCGACACCGCCTCGTCCGGCGCCGAGCCGTGCACCGACGCGGCCAGCTCACCGGTGAACGCACGCGCGCACTCCAGCAGCTCGGCCTCGGACGAGTACCGCACCACCATCGACACCGGGCCGAAGCACTCGGTCAGCAACTCCTTCCGCGCCGCCAGGAAGTCCGCCGCGTCGCAGCCCAGCAGCGTCGGCGCGGTGTCCTCCCCCGCCACCAGCACCCGCACGGCCGGGTGCGCGCTCAGGGCCGCCAGGCTCGCCGCGTACTGGCCGGCGATGTCGTCGTTCAGCATCGGCTCGGCCACCTGCCCGGACAATGCCGCCTCGACGAACGACTCGAACGCCGGCGCGTCGGCCGCCGGCACGAACACCACGCCCGGCTTCGTGCAGAACTGCCCGTTCCCCAGCGTGAACGACGCGACGTAGCCCTCCGCGAGCCCCTCCGCACGCTCGGCCACCGCGGACTCCGTCACGAAGACGGGGTTCACACTGCCCATCTCGGCATAGAACGGGATCGGGTCGGGCCGCGCGCACGCCAGGTCGTACAGCGCACGCCCACCCTCGAGCGATCCGGTGAACGCGCCCGCCCTGATCCGCGGGTCCGTCACCAGCGAACGGCCCACCTCGAAGCCGTGCACCACGCCGAACCCGCCTTCGGGCACGCCGGCCGCGGACAACGCGGCCGACACGAGCGAACCGACGAGGTCGCTCACCGACGGGTGCCCGGGACTCGCCTTCACCACCACCGGGCAGCCGACCGCGAGAGCCGCCGCGGTGTCGCCGCCGGCCACACTGAACGCGAACGGGAAGTTCGACGCCGCGAACACCGCCACCGGGCCGACCGGCACGAGCATCCGCCGCAGGTCGGCCCGCCCGCCGGCCGGCCAGTACGTGTCGGGCGAGTCGAGCACGACGTCCAGGTAACCGCCCTCCATGACCGTCTCCGCCAGCAGGCGCAGCTGGAACGTCGTCCGCTCCAGCTCGTGGTGCAGGCGTGGCCGCTCCGGCAGGTTGGTCTCCCGGTGCGCGAGGGGCACCAGGTCGCCCGCGGCCGCGTCCAGTGCGTCCGCGACGCGCCGCAACGCCTCGGCCCGGACCGCGGGCGGCAGCGCGGCACACGGCTCCCGCGCCTCCTCGGCCGCCGCCAGCTGCTTGTCCAGCGTCGACCTGGTCGCCTCGCTCATCCGCGGCCACCTCCCTCCGCGGGCGCGACGCGCGCCCGCTCCTCGGCCACGCCCAGGTCGTCGCGCATGCTCACCACGCCTCGTCCAACAGTCGCAACCCGTCCTCGATCCGGTGCCGGGCGATTCCGCCGTAGCCGATCGCCAGCCCCGGCCGCTCTGTGCCGAACCCGTAGTACCCGGCCATGTTCTCCACCCTGACCCCGGCCGCCGCCGCCCGCTCGACGAGCGCCGGCACGTCCACGTCGCCGCGGGGCCAGACGGCCAGGTGCAGGCCCGCCGTCGACGGCACGATCTCCAGCCGGTCGGCGAAGTCGCGACGCAGGACCGCCAGAATCAGCGCCCGCCTGGCCGCGTACTCACGGGTCGAGCGCCGGACGTGCCGCACGAACAGCCCGTCGGCCATGAAGCGGGCCATCGCGCCCTGGGTGGTGACGTCGGTCTGCCGGTCCGACAGGCGTTTCGCGGCCAGCAGCGCGGGCATCAGCGACGGGGGCGCGACCAGGAACCCCAGCCGCAGCATCGGCAGCATGGTCTTGGAGAACGAGCCGACGTACAGCACGCGGTCGCCGCGGTCGAGGCCGTGCAGCGGCTCCAGCGGCCGGTCGGCGAAGCGGAACTCGCTGTCGTAGTCGTCCTCGATCACCACCGCGTCCGCGCGGCGCGCCCACTCCAGCAGGGCCGTGCGCCGGCCGAGCGACATCGGCGGGCCGAGCGGGAACTGGTGCGACGGCGTGGTGTACACGAGCCGCGTGCCCGCCGGGATCGCTCGCACGTCAACGCCTTCCGCGTCGACCAGGGCACCGGACACCTGGGCGCCGAACGACATGAAAAGGTCCCGCGCCGGCGGGTAACCGGGTTCCTCGACGGCGACCCGCGTGCCCGGCTCGACCAGCACCCGGGCGATGAGGTCGAGCGCCTGCTGGGCGCCGCTCGTGATCAGCACCTGCGCGGGCGGCACGCGCACCGAGCGGGACAGCCCGATGTGCCGCGCGACCTCCGCACGCAGCGCCGGCTCGCCGGCCGGGTCGCCGTAGTTGGCCCGGGTCAGGTCCAGGTCCCGCAGCTGGCGCGCGACCTGCCGGCGCCACGCCTCGATGGGGAAGCCATGCGCGTCCGGCACGCCGACGCCGAAGTCGTACGGCACGGGCACGGTCGCTTCGGCGTCCGCGGCCAGTTCGCGCCACACCGGCCGCGCCGACACGGCACCACCACCCACCGTGGGCATGCTGGCCGGCGGGGGCGGGGTCGCGCAGACGAACGTGCCGGCGCCGACCCGGCCGACCAGGAAGCCTTCGGCGGTCAGCCGTTCGTAGGCCAGCGCGACGGTGTTGCGGGAGACGGCGAGCTGGCGGGCCAGCTCACGGGTGGGCGGCAGCCGCTCGCCGGAGCGCAGCCGGCCGTCCAGCACCGCCTCGTGCAGCTGCCGGTAGATCCGGGCGGACAGATCGCCGCGCCCGGACAGGCTGACGTGGAACTCCACGCGGGCCACCGTACATTGGCCCAACCAAACCGCTCCATATTGGCTCTTCTGTGCGGCCAATCCACTGTCTACGGTCAACGCCATGAGGATCGTGCCACCGGCGGGTCCGGCCCGCCCACTCGCCGTCGCGCAGCTGACCGACTCGATCGGGCTCGGCGGCTACCTGGTGTGCTCCGCCCTGTATTTCACCCGGATAGTGGGTCTGTCACCCACACAGGTGGGGTTTGGGCTCACGCTCGGTTGGGCGATCGCGTTCGTCGTGGCCGTGCCGCTCGGGCACCTGGCCGACCGGCGCGGTCCTCGCGGGGTCGCGATGGTGCTGGCGCTGTGCACGGCCGCCGCTCTGCTGCTGTTCCTGGCCGTCCGGTCGTTCGTGCCGTTCGTGCTCGTGGCGTGCGTGTACTCGAGCGCGATCTCGGGGCTGAACGCGGCGCGGCAGGCCCTGCTCGCGGGGCTGGTCACGGCCGCGGACCGGACGAAGGTGCGGGCCGCGCTGGCGGCGGCGATCAACGGGGGTATCGCGATCGGCGCCGGGCTCGGCGGGCTGGCGCTGCAGTTCGACACCGCGACGGCGTACCTGACGGTGTTCGTGGTCGACGCGGTCAGCTTCGTGGTGTCCGCGCTGGTGTTGCTGCGGCTGCCGGTCGTGGCGCCCACACCGGCCGGGGCGAAGGGCGAGCCGCGGCTCGCGGTGTTGCGGGACCGGCCCTACGCGCTCGTGGCCCTGCTGAACATGGTGCTGCAGCTGCACATTCCGATGATCACGCTGGCGATTCCGCTCTGGGTCGTCGAGCGGACGAGCGCGCCCGGGTGGACGGTGTCGGCGCTGCTCGTGCTGAACACGGTGACGATCGTGCTGTGCCAGGTGACGGTGGCGAACCGGGTGACGGGCCTGACCAGCGCGGTCCGGCACCTCCGGTACGCCGGGGTCACGCTGCTCGCCGCGTGCGCGGTGTTCGCGACGTCCGGGTTCGGCGCACCGGCCTGGCTCGCGGTGGCGATCCTGCTGCTGGCGGCCACACTCCAGGCCGGTGCGGAGATGCTGCAGGCGAGCGGCTCGTGGGAGATCAGCTTCGGCCTCGCACCCGAGGGCCGGCACGGGCAGTACCAGGGGTTCTTCGGCTCCGGCTTCACCGTGGCCAGGATGCTGGGCCCACTGCTGGTGACGACGCTGGTGCTGGGCTGGGGCACGGCCGGCTGGCTGCTCCTCGGCGCGGTGTTCGTCGCCGCGGGCATCGCGATGGGCCCGGCCGTACGCTGGGCAGCCCACACCCGCCCGTCGGTCGCGAGTCCCGCACCAGAACACCGCGAGTCCCGCGTTGAAACACACCGAGTTGTGGGTTCGTGCGGGCCGGAGGTGCACGAACCCGCAACTCGGGGTGCGTGAACGCGGGACTCGCGGTGTTTGAACGCGGGACTCGCGGGGGTCAGGCCAGGACGCGGCGGATTACCGTGATGGGGCCGATGCTGTCGATGTTGCTGATCTTGACGTCCTCGCCGAAGCTCGGGGCGTGGACCGCCCGGTTGGCGTCGATGGCGATGGCGACGTGGTGGACCGGCTCGTAGAAGAAGATCAGGTCGCCCGCGCGGACGTCCGGGCGGGAGACCTTGCGGCCTACCGTGGCCTGCTGGCGCGACACCCGCGGCATGTTGACGCCCGCCGCGTGGAACGCGGTCTGCACCAGGCCCGAGCAGTCGTAGGACTGGGGACCGATCGCGCCCCACAGGTACGGCTTGCCGAGCTGCCCGAGGGCGAACTGCACCACCGCACCGGCGTTGCCGCCCGGGATGACGACGTTGCTGCTGTCGTAGTCCTCGATGCCGTCCAGCAGGGACCGCTGCTCGGGCGTCAGGTTGTCGAGCGCCGAGCGGACCTCGGTGATCTGCGCGTCGAGCGCGGAGCGGCGCTGCTGCACGTCGTTCGCGCTGGCGGTCACCTTCGCCTCGAGGTCCTGCGCCTGCTTCGCGGCGGCGACGGCCGTGTTCTCCGCGTCCTCGGCCGCCGCGAGCGCGGCGTCGCCCTGGCGCGGGGTGCTGGTGAGATGCGCGACGAGGCTCAGCTCCTCCAGCCTGCCGACCAGGTCGTCGGGGCTGGTGCTGGTGGCGAGCGCGGACAGCGCGTCGAGGTCGCCGCGGGAGGACAGCACGTCGGCGACCCGGTCGACATCCTGGGCGGTGTCGGCCTTGGTCCGCAGCTTGTCGGCGTTGGCCTTCGCCTCGTCGGCGGCCTTGGTCGCGGCGGCGGACGCCTGCTGCTGGGTGGTGAGCTGCTCCTGGACGGTCAGCAGCTCCTCGTTGACGAGCTCGGCCTCCGCGCTCAGGTCGTAGTAGTGCGCGAGCAGCCCGGCCACGGTCGTCGGCTGCGCCGACGCGGGCACGACCAGCAACGTCGCGGTCAGTAGGACCGCGCCACCGATGCCGGCCAACGAAGTGGGCAGTGCACGCACCCCGAGCTCCCCTCTCGTTCTCGGACGCCGTGTCCATTGTTCAACAAAGATCGCCATCCCGCTGGAAATCTCGCGAACCGGGCACGAACGTCTGCACGGTAGGGCAACGCGGATAACGTTAGGGTGAGTCGGGTGAGCAACCTCGCGGCCGTATCCGACCTGCACGTCTCCTATCAGGAGAACCGCGAGCTCGTCGAGGCCATCCAACCGGAGACCCCGGCGGACTGGCTGCTGGTGGCGGGCGACGTCGGAGAGCGGGTCGCGGACGTCGAGTGGGCGCTGTCCGTGCTGCGCGAGCGGTTCGCGAAGGTCGTGTGGGTACCGGGCAACCACGAGCTGTGGACGATCCCCGACGACCCG
>Ga0164298_10000035_pt1 | contig 73145 bp, 62 predicted proteins | sample Whisoiple_216_MG_FD_109713 | JGI IMG/M metagenome (GOLD analysis project Ga0164298, IMG submission 109713) | Unamended control soil microbial communities from upstate New York, USA - Whitman soil sample_216_MG | ecosystem: Environmental > Terrestrial > Soil > Agricultural land ...
CAGCTTCCTGCTGGCGGCGTTGCCGGTTCGCCCAGGTACGACCCAGTACGAGGGCGAACCGGCGCCTTGCCAGCAGAAACCCGGATCCACCGACTTGATCACCGCATTTCCGGCGCGGGACACCAGCCCCGGGGGCCGGCCGACAGTGACGTGACGGCACCCCGGTCAGCCGCACTGGTGCTCGGCGGCGATCTCCCTGTCCGGCAGGGAGATCGACCGTCCGCCGGCACGCAGGGACAGCACCCGCGCGGTGTGGTCGAAGCTCGGCCACGGTGACACGCCGGCCGCCAGTGGCCTGCCCGTGCGCACGAACCGGCCCCACGCGTCGACCATGTCGGCCGCCAGCCGGCGTTCTGACGCGTCGAACGTCGGCGCGATCGGCGTGCCGTTGTCGAAGCTCGGCCACACGTAGGCGAGCTCCGCGGCATGTCCCGCGCCCCACACGTAGCCGGCCGGCAGCGGTGCGAGCCCGGGGCCGGTGCGGTGCGCGAACTCGTAGGCGTAGGTCCGGGTGTACGCGGCGAACGCCCGTGTCAGCCCGAGGTTCGGGCAGCCGCCGATGCCCGCGAACGTGCCCCTGTCGGTGAAGATCGCGCCCACGAGGTACGCGGCGGTGAACTGGTCGGCGGCGGCGGGCCACGGGTACCGCGCGAGCACGCCGTCGCCGAAGCTCGACCGAACGAACGCCTCGTACTGCTCGCGGGTCTGACCGATGAAGCCCTGCGCGAACGTGCGGCCCTCGTCGAGGTTCGCGCCGATCACCACCGGCACGTGGGCGAACCGGCCGGTGCGCACGGACTGGTCGGGGTCGTCCGGCAGCGTCGGCACCCCACGCGTGATGGCGACGGGTGTGTTCGCGCCGGCGTCGAGCAACCGCCCGGCCGGCAGCGCACGCAGGCACGCCACGTCCGCGCAACCGACCGCCCCGGCCAGCGCGGTGCCCGCCGCCTCGGCCGACGCCAGGGTCTGCGTGGGGCACGAGCCGCTCTGGATCATGGCCGCGGCGAACAGTCCCCGCGAGCCGGGCGCGGACAGGTGCGCGCACACCGAGAAGCCACCCGCGGACTCGCCGCCGATCGTGACCCGGCGCGGGTCACCGCCGAACGCGGCGATGTTGCCGTGCACCCAACGCAACGCGGCCTGCTGGTCGGCGAACCCGTAGTCACCGGACTCGCCGGACTCGGCGGTCAGCCCCGGGTGGCCGAGGAAGCCGAACACGCCGAGCCGGTAGTTGATGGTCACGACCACGACGCCGGTGCGGCGCACGACGAGCGACCCGTCGTGCTGGTTGCCGCTGCCGTTGCGCAACCCGCCGCCGTGGATCCAGAAGTACACGGGCAGGCGCTGTCCCGGCCGGGTGCCCGCCGGGCGCTGCACGTTCAGGAAGAGGCAGTCCTCGGCTTCCGACCTCGGGCCGTTGGTGCTGGCCTGTGCCGCGCAGGCCGCGCCGTAGGACGTCGCGTCCCGCGCACCCGGCCAGTGCGGCGCGGGTCGGGGCAGCCGCCACCGCAGGTCGCCGACGGGTGCGGCCGCGTACGGGATGCCGAGGAAACTGTCCACCCGGCCGGCATCCGTGCCGCGGACCACCCCGCTTTCGGTGCGGGCCAAGGGATCATGTCCGGTCGCGTGCGCGGTTCCGTTGCCCAGCAGGGAGAGGACGGCCAACGCGACGGTGAGCTGGCGGCGCATGCCCCCAACGTAACCGTCAGCCGTCGTGGGACACAACCGTGCGCCACGCCGCCCGGACCGTCGCGAGCACCGGCACCGCGAACAGCGCGCCGACGATGCCGGCCAGCTCGACGCCCACCGCGATCGCGATCAGCACGGCGACCGGGTGCAGCTGCACGGACCTGCTCATCAGCATCGGCTCCAGCACGTTGCCTTCCAGCTGCTGCACCGCGATCACCACCCCCGCGACGATCAGCGCGACCACGACGCCCTTGCTCACCAACGCGATGAGCACGGCGACCAGCCCGGACACGAACGCGCCGACGATCGGCACGAACGCGCCGAGGAACACGAGTGCCGACAGCGGAAGGAGGAGCGGCACCCCGGTGAGCCCCAGACCGATGCCGATGCCGACGGCGTCGATCAGCGCGACCAGCAGGGTCGTGCGGACGTACTTGGCGAGGTCGTGGAATGCCCTTTCCCCGGCGTGGCGCACCTTGGTGCGCGCGGGCTCGGGCAGGAACTTGGTGGTCCCGTGCCACATCCGGGAGCCCTCGTGCAGGAAGAACACCAGGAGGAACACGACGACCACGAGGCCGGCCAGCATCGTGGTCGCGGTGGTGAGCACGCCCAGCGCACCGGTCGCGAGCTCCGAGCGGTTGCGGGTGACCCAGGCCTTGCCCTCGTCGAGCATGCGGTCGAGCTGGTCGCCGGTGAGGCCGAGGGGCCCGTTCGTCAGCCAGTCGCGTAGCTGGCGGTAGCTGTCGTCGAGCCGGTCGCCGAGGTCGGGCAGGCCGTCGATGAGCGTGGACACCATGAAGTAGATCAGGCCGCCGACGGCCGCGAGCCCACCGAGCAGCACCGCCGCGGTGGCGAGCCCCCGTGGCACGCGACGGCTGTGCAACCAGGTGACCGCGGGCGCGAACAGCGACGCGACCAGCAAGGCCACCGCCAACGGCACCACCACGACCGACAGCCGGGCGACGACCTGGCCGAACACCCACAGCGTCGCGGCGATGACCAGCACGTACAGGCACGCCAGCGCCACTCGCCGCAACCGCGCGAGCGGATCGGGTGGCGGTCCGGCCGGGGCGACGAGCGGGTCACCCGGTGGACCGGCGACCGGGACGGACGAGGACCCGGCCGGCGACCCGACCCGCGTGCCGCCGGCCGGCTCGGCCGGCGGATCGGCAGGGGCCTCGGGCGGGGTGGCCATGTCGGACTCCGATGCTCGCTCCGCCGGCTCCGCTCAGCCGAGGTCGTTCGTGTTGAACGTGTCGCACTGCTGTGGGTCCCCGGACCGGTAGCCGGTCGAGAACCACTTCTGGCGCTGTGCCGAGGTGCCGTGGGTGAACTGGGTGGTGTCGACCTTGCCGCCGCCCAGTTCCTTCTGGATGAAGTCGTCGCCGATGTGGGCCGCGGCGTCCAGCGCGGCGGCCACGTCGTCCTGTGTCACCTGGGTGATCAGTGGCTTGCCGGACGCCCCGGGTGCGGTCGTGGCGTGGTTGGCCCACGCGCCCGCGTAACAGTCGGCCTGCAGCTCCAGGCGCACGGAGCCGGACTCCGCGCCGGCCGACTGCCCGACCTTGTCGGACGTCCCGACCAGGTGCTGCACGTGGTGCCCGTACTCGTGCGCGAGGACGTACCCCTCGACGAACGGCCCACCCTGCGCGCCGAAGCGGTCGTGCAGCTCGGTGAAGAAGGTCAGGTCGATGTAGACCTCGGAGTCCGCGGGACAGTAGAACGGCCCGGTGGCCGAGTCGGCGTTGCCGCACCCCGTCTGCACACCGCCGGAGAAGAAGTTGGTCTCCGCCACCTGGTAGCCGTCGAGCTGGCCAGACCAGTAGCCCTGGATCGAGTTGATGAACGCGACCGCCCGGCAGTCGGCGTCGCGGTTGGCGTCCGCGCCGGTGCGGCAGCGGTCCGCCAGCGACGAGGCGCCGACCTGCTCGTTCTGGCCGAGGTCGAACCCGCCCAAGCCGGACGACGCGTCGCCGCCACCACCGCTGAACTGCGAGATCACGAAGTAGATGATCACGCCGATGACACCGAGACCACCGCCGCCCAACGCGATGCCGCCGCCGATCCCGCGCTTGTCGCTGATCTGGGAGGTGTCTAGTCCCGCGTCGTCGTTGAATTCCACCCCATGATGCTCGCACGGGCGGCGCGCACGCGCTCATGGGCTCCTCGTCGTCGTGGTCGACGGTGAGCACGGCCCGCCCGGCGGTCCCGACGGTGCGTCACGGGGTCGCGACGCTTCGGAGAAATCCAGCCCAGAACAAAGCGGCGGCGAAATCGCCTACGGGAAAAGGAGAACACGCGCGGCGCAGGCCGACGCTCGCGATCGTCGCGGCCGATCGTAACCGGTTCCGGGCAGGTCCGCAAGGTTTGGAAGGTTGACTAACAATCTGCGCACATTGGTTCAACCAATAGCCCGTCCACTATTGACTGAGACTCGTTCGCGGGGGTTCACTGAGCGAGCCTTCTCCCTGCCTTGGAAGGAAACTCTCATGTCTGCATACCTGTCCCGGCGACGGCGCCGGTGGGGTGCGGCGGCCCTCGCCACGGCGACGGTCGCCACCGGTCTCGCCTTCGCGGCCGCCGCGCCGACGGCCGCCGCCGCACCGTCGGCAGCGGCGGCGCTCCCGAACGGTTTCCGCAGCGTCGGCTACCTGCCGTCGTGGTCGGGGAGCGTGAACAGCGTCCAGTACAGCAAGCTCACCCACATCAACTACGCCTTCGTGCTGCCGAACTCGAACGGCACGTTGCAGGGTGTGCCCGACGGCGGCAAGCTCTCGTCGCTGGTAAGCCTCGGCCACAGCAACGGCGTCAAGGTGTCGCTGTCGATCGGCGGCTGGAACGACGGCAACGACTCCGCTTTCGAGGCCCTGGCGGCGAACTCCGGCTCACGGACGACGTTCGTCAACAGCGTGGTGAGCGTGCTCAACCAGTACGGTCTCGACGGCGTCGACATCGACTGGGAGTACCCGGACCCCGGCACCTCCGGCAACAACTACACCGCGCTCATGCAGCAGCTCAGCAACACGCTGCACGGCCAGGGCAAGCTGCTGACCGCCGCCGTGGTGTCCGAGGGCGGCACCGCGAACGGCGTGCAGCCCGCGGTGTTCGGCTACGTGGACTGGCTGAACATCATGGCGTACGACGGCGGCAGCCCGCACGCCAACTACGACTGGTCGATCGCGTCGGCGAACTTCTGGAAGGGCCGCGGCCTGCCGGCCAGCAAGACGGTGCTGGGCGTGCCGTTCTACAGCCGGCCGGGCTACCTGACTTATGCCCAGCTGGTGGCACTGGACTCCGCGAACGCCAACCGCGACTGCACGACCGCGAACGGCGCGCAGGAGTGCTACAACGGCATTCCCACGGTCAAGCGCAAGACCCAGTGGGCGATGGCCAACGCGGGCGGCATCATGAACTGGGAGCTGTCCCAGGACACGACCGGCGGCACGTCGCTGGTGAGCGCCATCTACGAGGCCGCGACCGGTGGCGGTGGCAACCCGCCGACCGGCCGCACCGGGCCGATCACCGGCATCGCCGGCAAGTGCGTCGACGTGGCGGCCGCCAGCATTGCCAACGGCGCCGCGATCCAGCTGTACACGTGCAACGGCACGAACGCGCAGAGCTGGACCGTCAGCTCGGACAGCACCCTGCGCGCGCTCGGCAAGTGCATGGACATCGCCGCGGCCGGCACCGCCAACGGGACGGTCGTCCAGCTGTACGACTGCAACGGGACGGGCGCGCAGGTCTGGCAGGCCCAGTCCAACGGCACGCTGCGCAACCCCGCGTCGGGTCGCTGCCTGGACGCCACGGGCAACAGCTCCGCGGACGCGACGCGCCTGCAGATCTGGGACTGCGCCGCGTCCGGCAACCAGGTCTGGCACCTTCCCGCCTGACGAGCGGAAGTGGCTCGGGTGGCTCAGTGGCTGACCACTGAGCCACCCGAGCCGCGGACGCGGTCCGCCCCGGGGATGGCCGGAGCGGACCGTCCTGGCTACCGGAACAGCCGAACGGGTACCGCGGCCGCCATCGCCGCGTTGCCGTTCTCGTTGGGGTGCAGGTGATCCCCGCTGTCGTAGGCGAGGTTCAGGCGGAGCGGGTCGGCCGGGTCGCGCATCACCCTGTCCCAGTCGATCACCGCGTCGTACTCGCCGCTCGTGCGGATCCAGCGGTTGACGCGCTGCCGTTTGGCCTCGTTCGCCTCGCTGTAGAAGCCGAGCGTGTCGTCCTTGAACGGCAGGATCGTGGCGCCGAAGACCGTCAGGCCCGCCGCGTGGGCACGGGTGACCAACTGCTCGTGCGCGGCGATGATCTCCTCGGCGCTCACCGTCTCCGACGGCGGCGCCACCGTGCCGGGGTGGCCGAGGTCGTTCACGCCGAGCAGCACGATCACGTAGCGGGCACCGGGTTGTGCGGCCACGTCCCGGTCGAACCGGCTCAGCGCGGCCACACCGAAGAACATCGCGAAGTTCTGCGCGTCGCTGCCCGGCGGCGGGTTCGGGTCGTGCAGCAGGCGGTTGCCCGCCACACCCAGGTTCAGCATTCCCGTGTCCCGCAAGCGGTTCGCCAGCAGGTCCGGCCACCGGCGGTTCGTGTCGGCCGCCGCCGTCGAGCCGTCCGTGATCGAGTCGCCCAGCGCGATCACCGCGCCGGCGCCGCGGTCGGCACGCACGCTCACCGCCGACAGGAAGAACCACTGACCCACCGCCCGGCCGGTGACCGCCGGGTCGTCGGCCACGTCGCCCGCCGCGATCACGTTGCCGCTGTTGGCGAAGGCATGCAGGGTGGTGACCGGCGTCGGGGCCGGCACGTAGATGCTCACCACCAGGTCGGTCCTGGCCGGGACCGGCAGCCGGACGGGGTCGCTCAGCATCGGGGAGCCCGCCGGGATCGTGGGCGAGCGCATGCCGCCGAACGTCACCGCCCGGTCCGTCGACGGGACGATGTTCGTACCGGTGCCGCCGGCTCGGCGCGCGACGTGCACCTCGCCGATCCGCAGTGCCCGCGTGCCGAACTCGTTCGTCAGCCGCAGCCGCAGCTCGCTCCCGGCCACGCTCGTGTGGATCACCTGCCGGATGGTCTCGTCGTCCAGCACCGGCGTCGACGTGGCCGGCGTCGCCGTCGGCACCGCCGCCCAGGTGCCGACCCAGTTCGCGACGCCGGCGGGGGAGCCGGTCTCGCCGCCGGCCGACGCGAAGCCGGACAGCAGCAGGCCCACCGTCGCCAGGACGGCGAGCAGCCGGGACCGGCGCGGCGGCTCGGCGGACTGGGTCGCGACGCAGGAGATCTTCAGTGTCATCGCCGTCACCCGCGCCGCGCCGGGACGGTGATGCGCCAGCCGTCGGCACGCAACCGCGGCGTCACCGCGGCCACCGCCTCGATGGTCTGCGTCCGGTCGCCGCCGCCGTCGTGCATCAGTACGACCGCGCCCTCGGTGATCCCGGTCATCAGCCGGTCGACCAGCACGTCGGTGCCCGGTGGCTCCCAGTCGGTGATCGCGAGGCGCCAGCCGAGCGGCTGCATGCCGAGCGACGCCGCGACCTCCGGCGTCTGTCCCCACGCACCGAACGGGGCGCGGAAGTAGGGCACCCGTGCCCGTGGCACCGCGGCGCGGATCGCGGCGTTCGTCGCCAGCAGGTCCGCGCGGATCGCCTCCGGCGTCAACGTGCTCATGTCGTCGTGGTGCATCGTGTGGTTGCACAGGATGTGGCCCTCGGCCGCGATCCGCCGCACGAGCCGCGGGTACTGCTTGACATGGTCGCCCCACAGGCAGAACACGGCCCGGATGTGCTTGCGGCGTAACAGGTCCAGCAGTGCCGGGGTGTTCGTGGGGTCGGGCCCGTCGTCGAACGTGAAGGCCACGGTGCGGCCGCCCTGCCGGGTCGAGTCGACGATCGTGGCCGTCGGCGAGGAGTGCCGGTCGGCGTGTGCCGGCGTCGCGCCGATGGTGGCGCCGGCGATGAGTAGCGGAACGAGCAGCTGGCTGAGTCTTCGTGCGGCGGCCACGTTGGGTCTCCCGTCGTCGCGCCTTTGAGATTTCCGGAAGTTTCGAAACTATTCCGGAATTGAATGTAGAGATTGGCCCGAGATGTTGTCAATGACGGGGATATCCGGCTAAAAGTTTCGGAAATGACGAAGGCGGGGACGAGCGTGCTCGTCCCCGCCGACACCTGCTGTTCAGAGGCGTATCGACTTCTTGTTCATGAACTCCTCGAAACCCGCGGCGCCCAGCTCGCGGCCGATACCCGACCGCTTGATGCCGCCGAACGGCAGATCCGCGACCGACCCGCCGGCCCGGTTCAGGTACACCATTCCCGCCTCGATCCGTTCGGCCACGCGGCGCATCCGCTCGGGATCGGTGCCCCACACGCTGGCGCCCAACCCGAACGGCGAGTCGTTGGCGATCGCCACGGCCTCGTCCTCGGTCGACGCGCGGAACACCAGCACGACCGGCCCGAAGATCTCCTCGCGGTAGGCGTCCATCTCCGGGGTCACGTCCGTCAGCACCGTGGCCTCGAGGTACGCGCCGGGCCCGACCCGGTTGCCGCCGGCACGCAGCGTGGCGCCCTGCTCGACCGCCCGCCGCACCTGCCCGGCCACCTCGTCCGCGGCCGAGGACGACGCGAGCGGCGGCAGCTTGGTCGCCGGGTCGGCCGGGTCGCCCGGCTGGAAGAAGTCGGTGACATGCTTGGACATCCGGTCGACGAACTCGTCGTAAAGCTCGGCGAGGACGATCATCCGCTTCGGCGCGTTGCAGGACTGGCCGCAGTTGCGCATCCGGGCGGTGGCCGTGGCCTTCACGGTCTCGTCGAGGTCCGCGGTGTCCAGCACGATCAGCGGATCGGAACCACCCAGCTCCAGCACGGTCCTCTTGAGGTTGCGGCCGGCTTCCGTCGCCACGGAGATGCCCGCGGGCTCACTGCCGGTGAGGGAGACGCCGGCGATGCGTGGGTCGGCGAGGATCGCCGGGACCTGGCGGCTCGACGCGAACGTGTTGACGTAGACGTCTTCCGGCACGCCCGCGTCGTGCAGGATCTCGGCGATGGCGGCGGCCGAGCGCGGGCAGATCGACGCGTGCTTGAGCAGGATCGTGTTGCCCAGCACCAGGTTCGGCGCGACGAACCGCGCGACCTGGTAGCACGGGAAGTTCCACGGCATGACGCCGAGCAGCGCGCCGATCGGCTGCTTGACGATCACCGCCGGCCCGCTCCGGAGCTCCAGCGGCTCGTCGGCGAGCAGTGCGGGCCCGTTGTCCGCGTAGTAGTCGAAGATGTCGACGACGATGCCGACCTCGCCGCGGCCCTCGTTGATCCGCTTGCCCATCTCCAGCGTCATGATCGCCGCGAGCTCGTCGGCCCGCTCGGCGAACAGCTCCGCCGCCCGCGAGACGATCTTCGCCCGCTCGGCGACGGGGCGGCGCCGCCACGACGAGTAGCCGTGGTGGACCCGCTCGATCGCGGCCCGCACCTCCTCGTCGGTCGCGTTCTCGATCTCCTCGACGAGTTCGCCGGTCGCCGGGTTGGTGACTGTGTACATGAGGGCAGAAGCCTTTCGTTGCTCTACGACACGGTCCTCGGTCAAGACTATAGGCAGAAACGAATACTGTATACAGTCTGCGAGGTCCATGTCACGTCGTGGGAAAGCGTGGCGGGCGGCCCGCGGTGGTTTCGCGGCTACGCTGAACTGACCTGAAAGGGGGGCCGCCATGATCGAGCTGCTCCGCTCCAATGATCCGGTGCTGATCTCGTACACCGCGTCGCTGCTCGAGGACGCCAAGATCACGCACACCATCGCCGACTACCAGATGAGCACGATCGACGGGTCGATCGGCGCCATCCCGAACCGTGTCCTGGTCGCGGAGGACCAGCTCGACGCGGCACGCGACCTACTGGCCGACGCCGGGGTCGAGGTGTAGCAACGCGCCGACACCGTCGGCGAGCTTCAGGTCGTCGGCGACGAGCACCTCCGCGCCGGCGGTCAGCGCCGCCATCGGCAGGGCCTCGTCCGCGCGCCGGCGGGTCGCGCCCGCCGCCTGGCCGGCGGTGATCCTGCCGTGGTGCACCCATACCGGCCGGCTGCCGAGCAGGTAGGGCTGGATCACCAGCGCCTCGACCCGGCCGGCGGTCAGCTCGGCAGCGCACCGGGCGAGGCCGTCGACGGGTCTGGCGAGGAACCGCTCGAACGTCCCGCGTCCCGGTTCACGGCCGCCGACCAGCGCCCTGGTGCCGAGCCGTGGCGCGAGTGGCAGCAGGTAGGGCAGCTCGGACACGCGCGCGACCAGTGCCGGCGGCCACCAGGCCGGCGACTCGTCGACCAGCAGCCTGGACTCGGCGGCGATCAGGGACCGCCCGGCCGGGGTGGCGCCGGGGTCCGCCAGGGCGCGGTCCAGCAGTCTTACCGTCGCGGCGTCGAGGTCGAGCGAGTGCCTCAGGACTCCCCAGGCCCGGGCGCCTGCCCCGGGGGGCAGGTGTATCGAGACGAACGGCCCACGCGCCGCGACTATCTCTCGCATGTCAATGGCTACCCGGCACGGTCGTGGGGAAACTCTTCCACGCCGATCTCCTGGTTCCGGCCGGTCGACGTCCTTTGTGGACGATTATGGTCCGAAGTGGACGCTTGCGACCGGTCGGGCGCCGGTCGCCCACGCTCGACCGGCGCCCGCGGCAGCCTGTCGACGGCACGTTCCCTACCGGGAGGTGTGCTCCGCTCGTGTGGAGAATTGTCTCTATCCGAGCAAGAGCCCGCGCGCGGAAGGTGCTGGACGCTACCTTGGGTCGTATGGGGATCAGGCGAGTGTGCGTGGTGCTGGCTTCGGTGCTGGCACTGGCGGGGTGCGAGGAAGTCGGCAACGCGGCCGAGGAGGCGAACTCGTTCGCGGACAGGGCGTCCGTGTGCGCCGAGGCGCTGGGGCTCGCCGACCTCAACCCGCTCGTCGACCCGGAGAAGCTCAAGCAGCGCGCCGCGGACAAGGAACAACGCCTCCGTGACCTGGCCGGCGACGTCGCCGACGAGGACGTGAAGTCGTCGTTGCTCGGACTCGCGGACTCCTATCTCCAGGTACAGAAGGAGCGGCTCGAGGACGCAGGCGTGGTGGCGCGGTGGGTGAAGCGCAACACCGCGCGCCTCGACGCGCTACGGAAGGCGTGCACTTAGTGTCCCGCGCCGGAAATCAGGCGACTAATTCGGCGGCCCAGCTTCCTGCTGGCGGCGTTGCCGGTTCGCCCAAGTACGACCCAGTACGAGGGCGAACCGGCGTCTTGCCAGCAGAAACCCGGATCCACCGACTTATCACCGCATTTCCGGCGCGGGACACTAATGGGCTCCCAGTTCCTCCGCGAAGTGGCATGCGGTCAGGCGACCGTCGACCTCCCGCAGCGGCGGGGTCTCGCCGCGGCACACGTCCTGTGCCAGCCAGCAACGGGGATGGAACCGGCACCCGGCCGGCGGGTCCAGCGGTGACGGAGGTTCGCCGGTGAGGACACGCCGTTCCGCGAGGCGCCCACGGTCCGCCCGGTCCGGCGACGGCACCGCCGACAGCAGTGCCTGCGTGTACGGGTTCGCCGGCCGGTCGTAGATCCGTGCCGTCGGCCCGACCTCCGCGATCCGCCCCAGGTACATCACCGCGACCCGGTCGGCCAGGTGCCGCACCACCGACAGGTCGTGTGCGATGAACACGATCGCCACGTCCAGCCGTTCGCGCAGGTCCGCCAGCAGGTTGATCACCTGCGCCTGCACCGACACGTCCAGCGCGGACACCGGCTCGTCGCAGATCAGCACCGCCGGGTCCAGTGCCAGCGCACGGGCGATGCCGATCCGCTGCCGCTGCCCGCCCGAGAACTGGTGCGGGTACCGCCCCATCAGCTCCGGCGCCAGACCGACGAGCGACAACAGCGAGGCGACCCGCTCCGCTCGCGTCGCGCGGTTGCCGGAACCCGTTGCCGCCAACGGTTCCGACACGATGTCGCGCACCGTCATGCGTGGGTCGAGCGACGCGTACGGGTCCTGGAAGATCATCTGCACGCCGTCGCGCAGCAGCCTGCGTGAGCGGCGGTCGCCCGCCGTCACGTCGGTGCCCCGGTACGACAGCGTGCCGCTGTCCGGACGTTCCAGCCCGACCAGCATCCGTGCCAGCGTCGACTTCCCGCAGCCGGACTCGCCGACGATGCCCAGCACCTCGCCACGCCGCAGCGACAGGCTCACCCCGTCGACCGCCGACACGTGGCCGCGGTGGAACACCGACCCGACGGCGTACTGCCGGACCAGGGAGTCCGCCTCGAGGACGGTCGTGTCAACCGGCGTGTTCACCGGGCATCACCTCGCAGCGGAGCATGCAACGCCAACATCGACTCCGCCCGGTGGCACGCGACCGACCTGCCAGCGACCGTCTCCAGCGGCGGCAGCACCGTCGCGCACGTCTCGACCACCCGGTGGCAGCGCGGGTGGAACGGGCAACCGGACGGCACCCGCGCCGGGTTCGGCGGTGCGCCGGGGATCGTGAACAGGTCCGACCCCTGGGCCGCCAGCCGCGGCACCGACCGCAGCAACGCCTCGGTGTAGGGATGTCCCGGCCGGCCCAGCACGGTGTCGGCGTCGCCGGCCTCCACGATCCGGCCCGCGTACATGACCGCGAGGTGGTCGGCGACCTCGCTGACCACCGCCAGGTCGTGGGTGATCAGCAGGACACCCATGTCCAGCTGGGACCGCAGCGAGCCGAGCAGGTCGAGGATCTGTGCCTGCACCGTCACGTCCAGCGCGGTCGTCGGCTCGTCCGCGATCAGCAGCTCCGGCTCCAGCGCGATCGCCATCGCGATCAGGATCCGCTGCCGCATGCCGCCCGAGAACTGGTGCGGGTAGTCGCCGACCCGCTGCGCCGGCGCCGGAATCCCCACCATGCCGAGGAGATCGACGGCGTTGGCGCGTGCGGTCCGCTTCGACGCGCCACTGTGGACACGGAACAGCTCGCCGAGCTGGTCGCCGATCGTCAGCACCGGGTTCAACGCGGACAGCGCGTCCTGCAGCACCAGGCTCATCCGCGTGCCCCGCAGGCCGCGCAGCTGCCGGGGCGACACCGCCCCGAGATCGGTGTCACCGAGCATGAGCGAGTCGGCACTGACCGTCGCGGCGGGACCCGCGAGCCCCATGACCGCCCGCGCCGTCACGGACTTGCCCGACCCGGACTCGCCGAGCAGGGCGACCAGCTGGCCGCGCGGCACATCGAGGTCGACGTTCCGGACCGCGTCGACGGAGCCACTGTCCATTGCGAACGAAACGGACAGGCCGCGCACCCGCAGGGCCAGGGGAGGGCTACTCACCAGGGCATCCTCGCATCAGCGTGTTGCCGATAAGTTTCATCTTGTCACCGATCATGCCGACTTTGAACACATGCATTGACAACCATGCCGGATATTGCTGACACTCTGCTTCATTCCACACGAGACAGTCAAGACAGGAGACACAGCGTGCTGGATCCCGCTCCCCGCTACACCGGCTACACGGCCTACGAGTACCTCGAGGCCGGCAAGGACTACCGGGCGTTCACCTACGCCCCGCAGGTCGGTCGCGTGCCCGCCTACCAGGGGCTCGACCTGAACACCGAGCAGGCGGAGCGGACCAGGCGCCTCCTCGCCGAGGAGACGGTGATCTCGCTGCACGAGCACGTGCAGGTCTTCCCCGACGACATGTCCGACCTGCGGGAACACATCCGCCAGGGTCGCGAGCCGACGGGCTACGACGGCCTCGCCCGCTCGGGCCTGACCGCCGTGTTCGACAACGGCATGGACGGCACCTGCTGCATCAGCTCCGACGCGGGCTGGAAGTACCAGGACGTGCTGTTCGACCTGGGCGTGCGCATGGCCGACCTGGCCCACCAGGACTTCGTGATCAAGGCCGAGTCGGTCAAGGACATCGAGCACGCGGCCGAGACCGGCCGCATCGCGCACATCTTCGCGCTCGAGGCGGCGACCCCGATCGAGAACGAGATCGACCGGCTCGACGTGCTCTACGGGTTCGGCGTGCGGCAGATGGGCATCGCCTACTCCGAGGCCAACCTGCTGGGCGGGGGCCTCAAGGAGCGCGGCGACGGCGGCCTCACCTACCTCGGCGACCGCGCGGTCGAGCGGATGAACAAGCTCGGCATCGCGATCGACATCTCACACTCCGGCGACCGGACCGGCCTCGACGTGATCAGGAAGTCCAAGGTGCCGGTGTTCATCACGCACGCCGGGTCGCGGACGGTCTGGCCGACCAACCGGATGAAGGACGACGAGACGATCAGGGCGTGCGCCGAGCGCGGCGGCGTGATCGGCATCGAGGCGGCGCCGCACACCACGCTGTCCAAGGACCACCCACGGCACTCGCTGGAGTCCGTGATGGACCACTTCAGGTTCTGCGTGGACCTGGTCGGCATCGACCACGTCAGCTTCGGGCCGGACACGCTGTTCGGCGACCACGTCGGCCTGCACAACGCCTTCTCGGCGAACCTGTCGCTCGGCCAGGCGCACGGGGGCGTCGAGTTCGACCAGGTCGAGTACGTGGACGGGTTGGAGAACCCGGCGGAGGGCTTCCACAACATCATCGGCTGGCTCGTCGGGCACGACTACAGCGACGACGAGATCCGCAAGGTCGTCGGGGGTAACACGTTACGAGTCCTCAAGGAGGTCTGGGTTTGATATCGCGTCCCCGACTGATCACCGCGGCCGTCGCCGTGGCGCTACTGGCCGCGTGCGCGCCGGAAGCGCCCGGCACGGGCAGCGGCGGGTCGACATCCGGCAACCAGGTCAGCGACGCCACGCTGACCATCGCGACCACGACCGACGTGGTCAACTACAACCCGTTGGTGGGCAACAGCCGCAGTGACTACTGGATCACCAACCTCATGTACCCGCACCTGCTCTCGATCGGCCCCGACGGCAACAAGCAGCCGGAGCTGGCGACGAAGTGGGGCTATGACAACCCCACGAGCGGGTACTACGAGATCAAGTCCGGCCTGAAGTGGTCGGACGGCAAGCCGCTGACCGCGAAGGACGTGGCGTTCACGCTCAACGCGACCAAGCGGGACAAGCCGGCCGGCACGCTCACCGGGCAGCTGACCAACATGGCGTCGGCGACCGCGGTGTCCGACACCCGGGTCGAGGTCAAGCTGTCCGCACCGGACTCGACCGTGATCCCGGAGGTCGGCTTCTGGGGCAACATCGTGCCGCAGCACGTGTTCGAGCCGGCGGGCTCGGTCGCGAAGTTCGCCAACGACGGGTCGAACGGCGGCTGGGTGTCCGCGGGCCCGTACGTGCTCTCCGACGTCCAACGTGGACAGAGCTACACGATGACCCGCGTGGACAACTACCCGCTGGTCGAGGGCGGCAAGCCCAAGGCGGCGAAGATCGTCTACCGGGTGTTCCCGGACGTCAACACGGAGATCCTGTCGCTGAAGAACGGTGACGTGGACGTCATCGCGAACTCGTTGCCGCCGGCCCAGGTCAAGGGGCTGCAGGGCACCGACGGCATCAAGGTCGCGGAGGTCCCCGGCCTCGGCTACGCGCACATGACCTACAACATGACCAAGCCGGACCTGGCGAAGAAGGAGGTCCGCCAGGCGCTCGCGCAGGCGGTCGACTACGACGCGATCCGCAAGGTCGTGCTGCAGGACCAGGGCGTCTCGACCGGGTCGAGCCCGATCATGCCGGTGCTGAAGGACTTCTACGACGACTCGATCAAGGAGTACTCCTACGATCCCGCCGGGTCGAAGAAGCTGCTCCAGCAGGCCGGGTACACCGCCGACGGCAACGGGAACTTCCCGCTGACGTTCCGGATGATCTACTCGCTGCAGGACCCGGTGACCACGCAGTGGGCGACGCTGGTGAAGGACGGCGCGGCCAAGGCGGGCATCACGATCGAGCTGCAGGGCCTGGAACGCAACACGTACCTGGCCAAGACCAACGCGGGCGACTTCGACATCTACGCCGGCAACTTCGCCATCATGGACGACCCGGCGACGAACATGGCCCTGACCTACCTCCCGAAGGGCGCCATCAACTACTCCTACGTGGACGACTCGGCGCTCAACGACCTGATCACCCGGGCACGGGTGACCTTCGACCGGGACAAGCAGCGGCCGATCCTGCAGAAGGCGGCGAAGATGGTGCGGGACAACGTGTACGACAACATCATGTACACGCAGAACCTCTACGTCGCCTACCGGTCGGACTGGAGCGGGTTCTCGGTCAAGCCGAGTGAGCTGCTCTCGATCGTCAACCCGATCTCGGTCGCGTCCGCGACGAAGTCCAAGTAGCAGTCCAAGCAGAAGTCCACGTAACGGAGAGCCACCCGGATGTCGTTGCTGTCGTTCGTGCTCAAGCGGATCGGTCGCGGCCTGCTCACCATCTGGTTCGCGGTGACGGTCACGTTCCTGATGCTGCGGCTCCTGCCGGGGGACCCGGCGATCGCCATCGCGAGCACGAACATGACCCCCGCGATCCGGGCGGAGCTGCTGCGGACCTACGGCCTCGACCAGCCGTTGCCCGTGCAGTACGTCAAGTACCTCGGCCAGTTGCTGCAGGGGAACCTGGGCATCTCCTTCAGCCAGAACATCCCCGTGACGGACTCGCTCATGGAGATGTTGCCGTGGACACTGTTGCTGGTCGGTGCTTCTCTTGTGGTGACAGTGTTGTTGGGCATCCCGCTCGGCGTGGCCGCCGCCGCCCGCGCCGGCGGGGTGCTCGACCGCCTCGTCCAGGTGGTCGCCGTGACCGGGCAGTCGCTGTTCGTGCCTAGTGTGGGCATCCTGCTGCTGTACGTGTTCGGCCTGCAGCTGGGCTGGTTCCCCATCGGCGGCGCGTACACCGACGGCACGTACGGCGGCGCGTGGTACGTGAGCGTCATCTCGCATCTGGTGCTGCCGTCGCTGTCGCTGGTGCTCGTGCAGTTGGGCAGCTACGTGCTGACCGTGCGGTCGACGCTGATCGAGGCGCTGGGCGAGGACTACGTGACCCTCGCCCACGCCAACGGGTTGCCGGGCCGGCGGGTGCTGTGGAAGCACGCGCTGCGCAACGCCCTGCTGCCGACGACCACGTTGATCGGCCTGCAGATCTGCCTGTACCTGGTCGGTGGCGTGATCCTCATCGAGACCGTGTACGCGTACCCGGGCATCGGGCGCGGCATCTACGACGCGGTGATCCGGCTCGACTTCCCGCTGCTGCAAGGAGCCTTCCTGCTGCTCGCCGCGGTCGTGGTGGTGGTCAACATGATCACCGACGTCGTGTACGGCCTGCTCGACCCGCGAGTGAAGGTGGGATCATGACGATGACCGAGCCCACCCCGCCCGTGGACCCGGTGCTCCAGGCGGCACTGCCGGCCGCGTCCGCCGTGGACTCGCCGGCGCGGAACACGTGGCGGCGGTTCCTGCGTGAGCCCCTCGGGGTGGCGGCGCTGGTCGTGCTGGTGTCGCTGGTGTTCGTGGCGGTGGCCGCGCCGCTGCTGGCGGACTACCCGACCGGCTACGGCAACGCGGTGCTGTCGCCGCCGTCGGGGGCGAACTGGTTCGGCACCGACAGTCTCGGCCTCGACGTGTACAGCGAGGTCGTGTGGGGCGCCCGGCAGAGCCTGCTGGTCGCGGCCGCGGCGTCGGTGATCGCGATCGTGTTCGGCACGCTGCTCGCCGTGCTGGGCGCGTACTTCCGCCGCCTGGACGCGGTGATCAGCGTGGTCGTCGACCTGACGCTGTCCCTGCCGGTCCTGCCGCTCATGATCCTCGTCGCGGCGCTCATCGGACCGAGCACGATCACGATCATCCTGGTGATCGCCGCGTTCTCGTGGCCCGAGGTCACCAGGGTCGTGCGCTCGCAAGCGCTTGCGGTCGTGCGACTGCCCTATGTGGACGCGGCCCGGCTGATGACCAGCTCGCCGGCGTGGATCATCCGCCGGCACGTCATCCCGGCCGTGATGCCGCTGATCCTGGTGTCGGTCGTGCTCACCTCGTCGCGGGCCGTGCTGTCCGCGGCGGGCCTGGCGTTCCTCGGCCTCGGTGACCCGAACACCTGGTCGTGGGGCCGGATCCTCTACGAGGCACAGCAGGCGGGCGCCATGTCGACCGCGTGGTGGCTGCCGATGTTCCCGTCCCTGGCCATCTTCCTGCTGGTGCTGGCATCGACACTGCTGTCCACCGCGTACAACGACGCCCGCAACCCGAGGCGGAACAAGTCATGACCTTCTCCCAGCGGCTCGACCGCCGCTTCTTCGAAACCGTCCAGGACCGGGTGCGTGTGCGTGCCGCCGAGGCCGGGCTGGACGGCGTGCTCACCGACGACCCCGAGGACGTCGCCTACCTGACCGGTTTCTTCCACCATCCGTGCGAGCGGCCGGTCGCGGTGTGGCTCGACACCGACGGCCGGTGCTTCCTGCTGCTACCCGAGCTGGAACGGGAGCACGCGCAGGTCCAGCACGCGGTCGCGGAGCTGGTGTCCTACCCCGAGTATCCCGGCACGACACCGCCGTTCGCGGTGCTCGCGGGCGCGGTCGGCCTCGGCCGGCGCCGCGCCGGGCACGCCACGTCGATGTCCTACGGCCGGCTGCATGCGGCCGGCACCGCACTGTCCACTGTGGAGCTGGTGCCGGCGGACGTGGTCACGGTCGCCCGCTACGTCAAGGATCCCGTCGAGATCGCCTTGCACCAGGAGGCGGCGCGGATCACCGACCTCATGCTCGCGGCCGGCGTCTGGCTGGTTGCCGAGGCCGTCGCAGCGGGCGGCCGGTTCCCGAGCGAGGCCGAGCTCGCCGCACACGTCACGAAGGTCGGCACGGCCACGATGTACGCCGAGCACGACGGTGTCGTGGTCGTGTCGCCGCTGGCGGGCGGGCTGGTCTACGCGGGGGAGAACTCCGTGTACCCGCACGGGTTGCCGTCCGGCTACCGCCTGCGGCCCGGCGACACGTTCCAGCTGTCGCTCGGCTGCGCGGTCGGCGGCCGGTTCGTCGAGGGGGAGCGGACGTTCGTGCTCGGCGAACCGTCGGCCGAGCAGCGCCGGTACCACGAGACCGTGCGGCGGGCACAGGAGGTCGGCGGGCAGGCGATCAAGCCGGGCGCGGAGTGCCGCGCGGCGAACGCCTCGTGCCTCGGGGTGATCCGCGCCGCGGGACTCGGCCGGTACCTGCGGCACCGGCAGGGACACGGCATCGGGCTCGGCATGCACGAGCCGCCGTGGCTGGAGGACGGCGACCCGACGGTGCTGGAGCCGGGCATGGTCGTCTCGAACGAGCCGGGCATCTACGTGCCGGGGCACGCCGGCTACCGGATCTCGGACAGCATGCTCGTCACCGAGGACGGCTCGCGCCCACTGACCAGCTTCCCGCGTTCGCTCGACGACTGCGTGGTTCCCGTCTGAGCGAGGCCGCGCAGCGCAAGATCAACACAGGTAAGGAGATTGGTGTGTCTGAGTTCGCCGCCGCCACGACCGACGCGGAGATGGTGGAGATCAACGGCAACCGGTTGGCGGTCGAGGTACTCGGCCCGGCGGGCGCGCCGGTGCTGATCGCCCACCACGGCGCGCCGGGCCTCGGTTCGCGTGCCGAGCCCCGTGCCAGCTTCGGCCGCCTCGCCGACACCTACCGCGTCGTGGTCTTCGACGCGCGTGGGTCGGGGCAGAGCGAGGGCAACGGCACGTTCAGCCACGAGCAGTGGGCCGCCGACGTCGACGCGTTGCGGGAATGGGTCGGCGCGGAGCGGATCGTCATGGCCGGCGGCTCGTACGGCGGCTTCATGGCCATGGAGTACGCGACCCGCTACCCCGACCGCGTGCGTGCGCTGGTGCTGCGGGACACCTCGCCCGACAACTCCAACGAGGAGAAGGCGCTGGCCAACGCGCTCGCGAACACACGGGTGGAGATCGACCGCGAGAAGCTGGACCGCATCTTCGCCGGTCGGGTCCGCGACGACGCCGACCTGCGTGACTGCTGGCGCGAGATCCTGCCGCTGTACGACTACCACTACGACCCGGCGGCCGTCGAGGCGAAGGTCGAGGCCACGCCGTACCGGTACGAGGCACACAACCACGCGTTCTCGGTCAACATGCCCGGCTACGACCTCAAGCCGGTGCTGCCGTTGGTCACCGCGCCCACGCTGGTCACGGTCGGCCGTACGGACTGGATCACACCCGTGTCCTGCAGCGAGACGATCGCTAGTCTGATCCCCGGCGCGCGGCTCGTCGTGTTCGAGAAGTCCGGCCACTCACCGCAGATCGAGGAGGCCGAGGCGTGGACGAAGGTGGTGCGAGAGTTCTTGGCAGAAGTCGCGCCGTGAACGGCGGCCGGGACCTCGACGACCTCGACCGGCAGATCGTCGTGGCGTTGCAGGGCGACGGGCGGGCCAGCTGGACGTCGGTCGCCGCGCTGTGTGAGACCTCCGTGCCGACCGTCGCCCGGCGGGTCCAGCAGCTGGTGGCCGACAACCTGCTGAAGGTCGCGGTGCTGCCGAACCTGGGCAGCACGGGTCCGGTCGAGACGTTCTTCACCCGCATCGGCTGCCGCCCCGGCACACAGCTCGACGTGGCCGAGCAGCTGGTGGCGCGCGAGGACGTGCGGTGGGCGTCGCTGATCACCGGCTCGTACGACATCGCGATCGAGCTGGTGGTCAACGCGGGCGCGACCCGCTACCCGAGGACGATGCTGGAGCTGCAACAGATCGAGGGCGTCCAGCGCTGGTACAGCGACCTGTTGCTGCACGTGTACAAGGTGTCACACAACTGGTACCGCCAGCTGCTGTTCGACGAGTCGGCGCAGGCGGAGGTGTCCCTGTGCGCGCCGGACCACCTGGACAAGGTGGACTGGGCGATCCTGGACTGCCTGCGCAACGACGGCCGGGCGAGCTTCAAGACCGTGGCGGACACGTTGGGCCTCAACGAGAGCACGGTCCGCCGCCGCTTCGAGCGGATGATCACCGACGGCTGCGCGTCGGTGTTCACGATCGTCCCGTCCTCACTTCTCGGCCTGGAGGCGGAGACACTGCTGTGGGTGACCGTCGAGCCGGCGAAGCTGAACGAGGTGGCGTCGGCACTGGCCCTGAACCCGTCGGTCCGCTACCTGGGCGCGACCCTGGACGGGAACGCGTTGTTGTGCGAGGTGATCGCCGACTCGACCCGCGGCCTGTTCGAGTTCACCACATCCACGCTGGCGAAGCTGTCCGGTGTGGTGGGCTGGAACGCGTCGGTTGAGCTGCTGACGCTGAAGCGGGGCTTCGTGGAAACGCCGTGGTGGCGTGACCAGTGGGCAGAACACCACGGCACCGCGGTCACCCTGGAACAGGGCGAACACTGATTCGCCGGTAGTCCACCGGGTCCTACGGCCGGACCTTCTCGGCCGCGTGGCGTTCACCAGGGGGAGGGGCGAGCACGTACGGCTGCTCGTCCTCGTTGTCGGTCAGCTCGTCGATCGGCGTCGTGAACACGAGCGTCGCGGCGGGCAGGGTGTCGTGCTCGGTCTCGCCGGTGGCCCGCAGCAGCAGCACGGTCTCCGCGTCGTACGGCGGGAACTGGGCCGCCACGCCGATGCCGGTCAGCACCTCGGGGTAGGTGACGATGTCGACGATGACCTCACCGTCCTCGATGCGCCGGTCGGCGAACGCGTCGGTGCCGAGGATGTAGTAGGCGCCCGTGTCCTCGTCCGGATAGCAGAGGTCGCCGAGTGCCACCAGCGCCCGCTCGCCGGCGGACCCGGCCGGGTCGATGACCACGGCGAGCACCAGCGCATCGGGGTCGTCCGGGTCGATCCCGGTCTCCAGTACCGCCTCCGCCATGCCCGGCAACCTATCCGGGCGCTGACCGGTCTGACCACCGCGGCTCGCCCGAACCCGTTGCGCGGGCTGGGATGCGCCGACGCGATGGGCCGCGTTGGTCCGGATGGCCCAATCCCCGCGAGACCGGGTTTCCACGGCCATGTCAACGGGCACTACCCCCGCGACAAAGTTCATGGAAGGAGCGTGCGATGTCGACCGCTGCGATAGTCGTCCTGGTCGTCGTTCTGCTCGCCGTGCTGTTCGCGGCAGGCTGGTTCCTCGGTGGCCGGGCACGCAGTCGCCGCCTGCGCAACCGCTTCGGCCCCGAGTACGAGCGCAGTCTCGAGTCCGCCGACAACCGCCGCGCGGCTGAGCGGGAGCTCACCGAGCGGGAGAAGCGGCACGCACAGCTGAGCCTGAAGCCGCTGTCCGTCGCCGCCAGGGCCCGCTACACCGAGCAGTGGGCGCGTCTCCAGGAGCGGTTCGTCGACGACCCGGCCGGCACCGTCGGTGACGCGAGCGAGCTGGTGCACGCCGTGATGCGTGACCGCGGCTACCCGACCGACGGCTTCGACCAGCAGGCCGCCGACCTGTCCGTCGAGCACGGCTCGGTGGTCGGCAACTACCGCGACGCCCACCGCGTCCACGGCCGGGGCGACGCCCAGACCGAGGACCTGCGGAACGCGCTCGTGCACTACCGGACGGTCTTCCGTTCGCTCGTCGGTCCGATCGAGACGGTCGCACCCGTCGATGTGCCGGCCGCCCGCGAGAACGCCGACCATCCCGTCGACCAGCACAGCGTGGACCAGCGCAGCGTCGACCAGCGCAGCGTCGACCACAACGGCGCCCGCGTGCAGCCGAACTGAAGGTGACAGACATGACCGAGAACAGAACGACCAGGACCTTCGAGGAACCTGCCGGCTACGACCACGCGCCCACCGAGCGCATCCCCGTTGCGGGTGATCTTTCGGCGGAACGCCCTGACCGGAGTGATCACGAGCCGCTGCCGGACGAGCCCCGTGAGTCAGGGTCCGTGCCGGCGACCGAGACCGCGGAACCGGTCGAGGAACCCGTGGACGAGCCTGTGGATGAGCCCGCGACCGCCTGGGATGAGTCGCGGACCTCGGTGAGCGAGCCGGAGACCGCGGTGAGCGAGACCGACATTCCGCCGGCCGAGCCGGCGGCCTCGGTGAGCGAGACCGAGACCCCGTTGGCCGAGCCGGAGACCTCGCTGAGCGAGCCCGCGGTCGCCGCCGGTGAGCCCGTGACCGGGTCCGTCGAGTCGTCGGCGGGTGAGGGGTTCTTCGAGAACGGTGCCGCCGGCCGGTTCCGCGAGCGGTGGCGTGAGCTCCAGGCCGACTTCGTGGACGATCCGGCGCAGGCGGTGCGTAACGCCAACGACCTCGTCGACGAGATCATGAGTGAACTGGCCGAGCGCAAGCAGCGCATCGACGAGCAGTGGCGGGACGGCGAGGGTGACACGGAGGAGCTCCGGGTCGTCATCCAGGAGTACCGATCATTCTTGAACCAGTTGTTGAACGCGTGAGTAGCAATTGACGCGGGCCGCCGGAACTCGGCGGCCCGCGTTTTTTTGTAATCCTTCTTTATCGATCAACAAGTTGTTTCCGCGGGCTTGCTCGATGCAATTTGCAGGAATGGTATTGGTGGTTACCAAGGCCCTTGACATGCTGCTTCGAACGGGCTTCTATTCAGAACGAATGGTACCGAGTAGATCTGGTAAGAACATTTTTGGCGCTGTTCGGAGCGTCGCGCGGGTCAATGAGGGGGTTTGTCATGCCTGTTGCCGCGGGACATGTTCACCATTTCGCGATGGGCTCTTGGTTGTTGTTCTTCGCGTATTTGGTGTCCGTTGTCGGCTGCGTCGTCGGTCTGGCATGCACGCTGCAGGCACGCCATGCCCAGGACACCCCGCGACTCGGCTGGCTCGCCGCCGCGGCGGTCTCGATCGGCGGCGTCGGCATCTGGCTGATGCACTTCATCGCCATGCTCGGGTTCGACACGCCCGGCTCGCCCATCCGCTACGACATCGGGCGCACCGCGATCTCCGCGGCCCTCTCGATCACCGCGGTCTTCGTGGGGCTCGTGGTGTTCGGCGTCCGGTCCCGCTACTCGCCGTGGCGACTGCTGCTCGGCGGCCTGATCATGGGTCTCGCCGTCAACCTCATGCACTACACGGGCATGTGGGCGCTGCAGATCCAGGGCACGATCACCTACAACGACGCGCTGGTGTGGCTGTCCATCGCGATAGCGATCGTCGCGGCCACCGCGGCGCTGTGGTTCACCGTCCTGTTCGACAGCATCGCGTTACGTGTCGTCGCCGGTCTGATCATGGGGATCGCGGTCACCGGCATGCACTACACCGGCATGGCGGCGGTCGAGGTGAACCTCAACCCCGCCGCGCAGGCGCCGGCCGGCGCCGAGGTCTTCACGTTCCTGTTCCCGGTGTTCGTGCTGGCCGTGGTCGCGCTGGCGGTCCCGATCTACGCCGTCCTGATGTCCTCGACGTGGAACGAGGCCGATGACGGCGAGGTGGCCTTCGAGGAGCGTGACACGCCGGAGCCCACTGCCCAGCGCCGGGACCACCGGTACATGCGGCAGTCGACCGGTCAGGGCGTGCGTGGCGTGCAGGAGCTGGTCGACCGCTACGCGGAGGAGCGGCAACAGCAACAGCCGCAGCAACAGCAGCGGCCGCGGCAGCCCCAACCCCAGCCCCAGGCCCAGCCGCTTTCCCAGCCGCTGCCGACGCGGCGACCGTCGCGTCGCTGAGGGTGACTTCGGGCGCGCGAGCGCCCCGTCCAATCGTCGCCATGCCCTGCCACCCCCCTCAGGGCATGGCGACGATCCCTCGTTCGATGGCCTCCGTGGCGAAGTCGACCAGCCGGTTCGTCGAGACGCGGGCCTGCAGCGAGCCGCCGTGCACGATGTCGTCCGCCAGCCCGATGAGCGAGTCCCAGACCCAGTAGGCCATGGCCGGGTGGTCGACGAGCGTCCGGCCCGACGCGGCGGCGGTCTCGTGCAACGCCCGCTCGAGCGCGCGGGCCATCCCGCGGAACACCGTCGCCGACGCGACCGCCCGCCTGCCCCGTGGGCCGCCGGCGAGCACCTTCGCCTGCCACTGCTGGGCCGAGCGGCCGAACAGCCGCCAGATCTCCCGCACCTGCGGCAGGATCTCCCTGCACAGCCCGGCGATCCCGACGCCGCGGTCCAGGCCGTCCAGTGTGGCCCGGAGCGACTCCAGCCGGCCGGCCATCAGCGCGACGAACACGTCCTCCTTGCCGTCGAAGTACTGGTAGAGGGTGCCTGAGCTGACCCCGGCGCCGACGGCGATCGCCCGCATCGTCAGGCCCGCGTAGCCGGCCTCGGCCAGTAGCTTCTCGGCGGAGTGCAGGATGTCACGCCTGCGTCCCTCCGCGTCTCCCCAGGCGGTGGTGCTCTCCACGGTCACCACCGTACCGCAAATCGAACGATGTTCAAAAGCATATTGAACGTTGTTCAGAACGGGCGTAACGTCGTCACCATGCGAACGCATCTCGACTGGCTCGAGGCGGAGAGCATCGACATCATGCGCGAGGCGGCCGCCGAGAGTGAGCGTCCTGTTCTGCTGTACTCGATCGGCAAGGACTCCTCGACCCTGCTTCACCTGGCCCGCAAGGCGTTCTACCCGTCGAAGCCGCCGTTCCCGCTGTTGCACGTGGACACCACGTGGAAGTTCCGCGAGATGATCGCCTTCCGCGACCGCGTGGCCGCCGAGCTCGACCTGGAGCTGATCGTCCACCGCAACCCCGAGTGTCTCGCGTTGGGCATCAACCCGTTCGACCACGGCTCGGCCGCGCACACCGACCTGTGGAAGACCCAGGGGCTGCGTCAGGCACTCGACAAGCACCGGTTCGACCTGGCGTTCGGCGGCGCCCGCCGCGACGAGGAACCGGTGCGTGCCAAGGAACGCGTCTTCTCGTTCCGTACCGCCGACCATCAGTGGGACCCGCGCGGCCAGCGCCCGGAGCTGTGGCGGCTGTACAACGCGCGGAAGGCGCCAGGGGAGAGCATCCGCGTGTTCCCGCTGTCCAACTGGACCGAGCTCGATGTCTGGCGCTACATCGAACGCGAGGAGATTCCCGTTGTGCCGCTGTACTTCGCCGACCGCCGGCCCGTGGTCGAGCGCGACGGCACGCTGATCATGGTCGACGACGACCGGATGCCACTGCGGCCGGGCGAGGAGCCGGCGCGGCGGATGGTGCGGTTCCGCACGCTCGGCTGCTATCCGCTCACGGGCGCGATCCCCAGCACGGCGACGACCCTGCGCGAGATCATCGCCGAGACGGAGGCCGCCGACGTGTCCGAGCGGCAGGGCCGGGTGATCGACCGCGACCAGTCCGGCTCGATGGAGCGGAAGAAGCGCGAGGGGTACTTCTGATGGATCTTCGGGGTGAAGCGAACCCGTCGACGCTGCGGTTCATCACGTGTGGCAGCGTCGACGACGGCAAGAGCACGCTGATCGGCCGGCTGCTGTACGACACCCGCGTCCTGCACACCGACCAGCTGGCCGCGCTCTCCGCGCGGGACATGGACTTCGCGTCGCTGGTCGACGGTTTGCTCGCCGAGCGCGAGCAGGGCATCACGATCGACGTGGCGTACCGGTACTTCGGCACGGCCAGGCGCCGGTTCATCGTCGCGGACACGCCGGGGCACGAGCAGTACACCCGCAACATGGTGACCGGCGCGTCGACCGCGGACGCGGCCGTGATCCTGCTGGACGCACGCAAGGGTGTGCTGCGGCAGACCCGCCGGCACAGCCATGTCGTGTCGCTGCTGGGGATTCGCCGGGTCGCGCTCGCGGTCAACAAGATGGACCTGGTTGGCTTCACCGAGTCCCGGTTCGTCGCGATAGCCGAGGAGTACCGGGAATTCGCGACGAGCATCGGCATCGACGAGGTGACCTGCGTGCCCGTCGCGGCGGTCGACGGGTCCAACGTGGTCGACCGCTCCGCGCGGACCCCCTGGTACGACGGGCCGACGCTGCTCGAGTGGCTGGAGACCGTGTCCGTGGACGACGCCCGGCCCGGTCCGTTCCGCCTGATCGTACGCTGGGCGAACCGGCCCGGCCCGGACTTCCGAGGCGTCTCGGGTCTGGTGGTCGGCGGTTCGGTGCGCGTCGGCGACCGGGTGCGGGTCGTGCCGGGCGGCGCCGAGAGCACGGTGGCCCGGCTCGTCACGTTCGACGGCGACCTGGAGTCGGCGGCGGTGGGCGAGTCGATCACGGTGGTGCTGGCCGACGACGTCGACGTGTCCCGCGGCGCGGTGCTGGCCGGCGACGAGCCGCCGGGGCTGACCGACGCGTGCCAGGCGGACCTGATCTGGATGTCGGACGAGGAGATGCTGCCGGGCCGCCGGTACCTGGCCAAGGTGGGCGCGCGGACCGTGGGGGTCACGGTGGACAAGCCGAAGCACCGGCTGGACATCGACACCGGCACCGAGCTGGCCGCGAAGACGCTGCGGCTCAACGAGATCGGTGTCGGCAACGTCCACTTCGACCAGCCGGTCGCGCTGGATCCCTACCGCGCCAACCGTGATCTCGGCGGCTTCATCGTCATCGACCGCCTGACCAACGCGACGGTCGGCGCCGGCCTGGTGCGCTTCCCGTTGCGGCGGGCGACGAACGTGCACTGGCAGGCGTTGTCGGTCGACAAGTCCCAGCGGGCCGGGCTGAACGGGCACCGGGGCTGTGTCGTGTGGTTCACCGGCCTGTCCGGCGCGGGCAAGTCGACGATCGCCGACCTGGTGGAGCAGCGGCTGCATCGCGCGGGCCGCCACACGTTCATCCTCGACGGGGACAACGTGCGGCACGGGCTGAACAAGGACCTGGGCTTCACCGACGCCGACCGCGTGGAGAACGTGCGGCGGGTGGCGGAGGTGGCGGGCCTGATGGTCGAGGCGGGGCTGATCGTGCTGGTGTCGTTCATCTCACCGTTCCGCGCCGAGCGGGCGCTGGCCCGCGGGGTGGTGGCGGCCGACGAGTTCTGCGAGGTCTTCGTCGACACCCCGCTGTCGGTCGCGGAACAGCGGGACCCGAAAGGCCTGTACGCCAAGGCAAGGCGCGGCGAGCTACCGAACTTCACCGGCATCGACTCACCCTACGAGCGCCCGGACGCCCCGGAGCTCCGCCTCGACACGACGGAACTGACCGCGGAGCAGGCCGCGGAACGGGTACTGGCGAGGCTCGCCGAGCTCGGTGTGACCGACCTGCCCTGAACGGCACGTCGCCGATGCCAGCTTCGCCGTGGGTGAGCAGTCAGCGAAGTTCAGCGACCGGGTTGCCGGGTCGAGGACTCCACGCGGGCCTTGAGCGCATGCGCCACCGAGTCGAAGCCCGCCTTGATCCAGTCGCCCGTCTTTTCCATGACGACGTCGGCGTACTTGCCGCTGATCGTGTCGGTGGTGTGGTACGCGCAGCGGTCGGCGCCGAGCTCGGTGATCCACTGGTCCCGGATGGCGAAGATCCCCGGCATCTCCTCGCCGGTGTCGTACCGCAGGTGGTGTGGTGGGTCGACGACCCGGATGTGCTCCCGGTTGACGAACGTGGTGCCGGAGCCGTCGACGGCAGGCAGCGTGAGGTCGATCGGCTCGCCGATCCGGAAGGTCGTCGCGACCGCGACCGTGTAGGGATTCCACTCCGGGTAACGGGGATAGTCGACGAGGACGTCCCACACGACCGCCGCCGGCGCGTCGATCTCCACCGTCACCGAGGTGACCACGTGAGTCATGCCGGCATGTACTCCCCACCGTTGACGTCCAGCACGGCGCCGGTGACCTCGGAGGCCAGGCGGGACAGCAGGAACAGCACCGCCCCGGCACACGCCTCGTCCGGCGGGATCCGGTTGAGCGGGTTGCGACCGGCGATCTCGTCGTAGATGTCCTGTTCGGACACGCCACGCTGCTCCGCGGTCATCTTCAGGTAGAACCGCACGTTCGGCCCGTCCAGCCAGCCGAGAACGGCCTGGTTGACCCGGATGCCCTGCTCGCCGAGCTCGACGGCCAGGTACTGCGTGGCACACGCCATCGCGGCCTTCGCCACCGCGTAGCCACCCTCGCCCCGCATCGGCTTGCGCGTGGACATGGTGCCCACGTTGACGATCGAGCCGCCGCCGGTCATGTGCGGCACCACGGCCCTGGTCATCTCCAGCGCCCCGTGCACGATGATGTCCATCGAGCGGCGCAGCTGCTTGTCCGGTGTGGCCAGGAGATCGTGGAAGCCGGGGTGCGAGTACGCCGAGTTCACCAACCCGGTGACCGGGCCGAACCGCTCGACCGCCGCCTGGGCGACCCGTGCCACGTCCTCGGGTTTCCTGACGTCGCAGGGAACCGCGATCGCCTCCCCGCCCGCGGCGGTGGCTTCCTTGGCCACCTGGTCCATCACCTGGCTCGACCTGGCCGCCATCACCACCTTCGCACCCTCGGCGGCCGCGCGGGCCGCGAGCTTCGCGCCGAGCCCGGGCCCGACACCGGAGACGATGACCACCTCGCCGTCGAGGATCACGGTTCTACCTCCTTGTAGAAAGCGAAGTCCCGCGCCAGCTCCCCTTCGGACAGCCCGAAGTCCGCCGCGGTGTAGGTGTGCGAGCCGTGCCGCTGCTCGCGGTTGCGTGTCATGTAGGCGGCGAAGGCGTCCGGCTCCGCGGGCAGCCCCAACGAGGTCATGACCCGCGCCGCCGTGGCGACCGGATCGGCCACCACGTCCGTGAACCGCACGTCCACGAAGCGGTCCGGCCGGCGCGCCCGCACCTCCTGGAACTCCCGCAGCGTCGTCACGAACCGGTCCCGCCAGTAGCGGCCGATCGCGACCCGGTCGACGTCGTCGCTGTACTGGTGGCAGATCGAGCTGACCATCGACGCGTACGACGGCACGGCCTTGACCGGCGAGCGGTGCGTCATCAGGATCCGGCAGCCGGGGAACGTGTCGAGCACGGTGTCCACGGCCGTGAGGTGATGCGGCGACTTCAGGACCCACGGGCGGCCGCGTCGTGTGGGGTCCTGCCACTGCAACGCCTGCAGCCACTCGCGCAGCTCGCGGTAGGCGGGGCCCTGGTCGACCTTGCGTAGCCACAGTCCGTACGTCGGCACCTGGTAGAACGAGTCGAAGCTCATCGACGTGAACGTGCGGTCGAGCAGGATGACGTCCTCCTCCGGACCGTCCCACTCGATGGTGTGGATGTCGCCGAACTCCGGTGTCATCTCCAGGAACAGCTTCGCCCGGTCCTGCGCGAGCCGCTTGCGTTGCGCCGCGTCCGGCCCCTCGCCGGGGAACGGCAGCGGGTAGGAGGTCTCCCACGACAGTGTCGACGTCACGTGCGGCGAGGACGCCAGAAGCCGGTGCAGCAGCGTGGATCCCGTGCGCGGCAACCCGCAGATCTCGGCGGCGACGGTGACTTCCTCGTCCAGCACCTCGGGGTGGTCGCGGTGGAGCTGCCGCAGCCGCAACCGGTCCGCCAGCAACGCGATGAGCCTGCGGTGGGTGAGTGCCAGGCCCAGCTCGGAAAGCCGGGCCTCGGCGGTGAGAGCGGCGACGAGCACTCGCAGCGGCTCGACGAACCACTCGTCGCCGAAGTCGGCGAGCCCGGTCTTCTCCCGCGCGGCGCCGAGCAGCCGGTCGAGGTCGAGCGTCTGGGTGGCTGCCATCACTTCTCCAGGTCGATCACGCGGCACTTCGGGATCGGGTGCGTGGTGGCGCCGAGCCAGCGCAGCAGGGCGGTGCCGGTGGTGTGCCCGCAGGTGTCGATCCAGTTGCCCCAGCCGGGATCCCGCTCCGCGACGACGATGGTGAGCCGGTCGCCGTCGAGCGTCGCGGTGTGCTTGTTGACCGTCATGCGCCGCTCGTGGTCGAGCGACTCCATCCACCAGTTGTCGAGCTGGAAGTTCCAGTATGGACAGTCGGGCACGTCGGTCTCGATCACCCATGCCTGGCCGGGTTCGAGCGTCCAGTAGCCGTGCAGGTAGAAGATCTCCGGGTCGCCGCCCGCGCGCTGGAACATGTCCTGGCCGAAGTCCGGCAGCTCGTTGGGGCGCTCGGCGAACTTCTCGGTCCAGTAGGCGAAGGTGGCCGCGGTGCCGTGCACGGACAGCGCGGCCCGCCGCAGTGCCTTGGTCAGGAACTCCCCGGTCAGCTCCTTCGGCCGCGCCGGCCCACCGACCTGCTCGATGTGCCAGCGGCCGGGCGTCTCGGTCGTGCGGTCGAGGTAGGTCTGGCGCACGACGAGACCGGTGGAGTCGGGTGCCAGCGGCAACCAGTTCTTCTCGTGTGGCGTGGCACTGGCGATGATCTCGACGGTGCCGTCCGGCTCGACGGCGAGGTCGCGGTCGGAGAGCTCGCCGGTGGAGGCCATGGTGCCGTCCTTGGCGTACCGGTTGGCCTTGGAGCCGATGCTGAAGTAGGCGATCGTGCCGCGCGTGCCGGTGATCCGGTAGGTGCGGTCCCCCCGGATGTTGGCCGAGAGGTACACGTTGTCCGGGTTGTCGGCCCCGATCTTGACGCGGTCCAGCTCGTGGAAGCGGGGGAAGTCCGGATCCGCGTTCTCGACGGTGGAGTACAGCATCTCGCGGACCAGACGGGTCAGGTAGCGGTAGCCCTCGGCCCGGTCGAGCGGGGTGTCGGGACCCTTCAGCACGACCTCGCCGGCCTTCTCCAACGCCTGGCAGAAGTCGGCCCACGCACGCTCGTCTCCCATGACACCTCCCGGCGAATCTAGAACACGTTCTACCAGAGGTGCGGCTATTGGACAATGTTCAGAATGCGCCGGCCCTGGCCGCCGCCGGCGTGCACGAGAGGCGGTCAGCGTGCGGACTGTGTGCCGAGCATCGCGTCCACCTGCGAAGGGGCCAGGGCGTGGTCGATCACCATCACCGCCGCGCCGATGACGCCGGCGCGGTCCCCGGTGCGGGACTGGACGATCCGCAGATCCTGCGTGGCGAGCGGGAGGGACCGCCGGTACACGACCTCCCGCACGCCGGCGATCAGGTGTTCACCCGCCCGCGCCAGCGACCCGCCGATCACGATCACCGACGGGTTGAACAGGCTCACGGCCGCCGCCAGGACCTCGCCGATGTCCCGGCCGGCCTGGCGAACCGCGTGCAGTGCCTCGACCGAACCGCCGCGTGCCAGCGTCACCACGTCCCTGCTGGACTTCGCCGGCAGGCCCTGGCCGGTCAACCGCGCGGCGATGGCCGCCCCGCTCGCGATCGCCTCCAGGCAGCCGGTGTTGCCACACCGGCACACGATGTCCGCGCCGTGCGGCAGTTGCAGGTGCCCGAGGTCGCCCGCCGCCCCCTGCGCGCCGCGGTGCAGCCGGCCATGGCTGATCAGCCCACTCCCGATGCCGGTCGCGACCTTGACGAACATCAGGTGCGCCGCCGCGGGCCACTGCGTGAAGTGCTCGCCCAGCGCCATGATGTTGACGTCGTTGTCCACCAGGGCCGCCACGCCGAGCCGCTCGCGCAGATAACCCTGCACGTCGAAGTTGTCCCAGCCCGGCATGATCGGCGGGTTCACCGGCCGCCCGCTGGAATGCTCGACCGGACCTGGCAGCCCGACGCCGATCCCGATCAGGTCCCGCTGACCGCGGCCGACGCCGGCCAGCAGCTCGTGAAACCGCTCGATCATCCAGTCCAGCACCGTCTCCGGCCCCAGCGCGACGTCCAGCTCGTCCCGGTGTTCGGCCAGCACCCGCCCGGCCAGGTCGGTGACCGCGACCCGCCCATGGGTCGCGCCGATGTCGGCGGCCAGCGCCACCCGTGCCGCCGGGTTGAACGCGAACCGCGCCGGCGGCCGCCCGCCGGTCGACGTCGCCTCACCGGCCGGCCCGACGAACCCGGCGCCGAGCAGGGTGTCGATCCGCTGCGCGATCGTCGAGCGGGCCAGCCCGGTGAGCCCGGCCAGCTCGGCGCGGGTACGGGGCTGCCCGTCCCGCATCAGGTGCAACAGCGCACCGGCGCCGGAGTCGCCGACGTTGATGACGGGGCCTTCCACCACCTCAACAGTCAAACACACCGGAGTTCTGCCGGATGTCGAAACAGACATGGGAACTTTTGATCGGGTCGTGACAGAAGTCTCGCGCGACGAACGGCGACGCGCTCGATGGGTGCCTGGCACGTGGGTGCGCACATCGGCTGACCGTCACGGACTCACGACGGGCGAAGGTTCACCTCGCGCGGCCGTGGGCGTCGTGGGGGAGGTCGGCGTAGTGCCACTGGTGGTCGCGGGTGAGCTGGCAGGCCGCGGCCAGGTCGCCGGAGCGGAGGACGGTCAGCAGCTCGTCGTGCTCCTCGGCGACCTCGGCGAGGTCGGGTTCCACGGACAGCAGCGTCACCGCGGTGCGGGCCTCGATCTGGAGTGACTCCCACGCGTGCTTGAGCAGCTCGTTCCCCGCCGCGTCGATGACGTGGCGGTGGAACGACACGCTTGCCGCCCCGATCGCCTGGACGTCACCCGCGCGGGCGGCTGAGCGCATGGCGGCCACGTCGTCCTCCAGTGCCGTGAACGGCAGGGCGCCGGCCGGCATCGCCAGGCGGGTCGCCGTCTCCTCCAGTGCGGCGCGCACGACGTAGCTCTCCCGCAGCGTCTGCTGGATGAAGTGGCGCACGAACGTGCCGCGGCGAGGCCGGGTCTCGACCATGCCGATGGCCTCCAGCTCGCGCAGCGCCTCGCGCACGGGCGCCTGGCTCGTGCCGTACTCGTCGGCGATCCGGGTCTCCACCAGACGCGTGCCCGGCTCCAGCTCGCCCGACACGATGCGCCGCACCAGCCCGTCGCGGATCTGGCGGCCCAGTGTCTGCCGGGGGAGGGGCTGTGTCGGTCTGGGTGCTGTGCTCACTCGCGGGCCGCCTCCTTCCGTCGTCGTGTGCTCGGCGCTCGGCTCTCGCCTCCGGGCCCGCTCGTCGGTCGGTCCGGGCCGCCGCGGTGTTCCGGTCATTCGTTCCTCTTGACGCTCGTCGCCGTCAACCGTAGCGTCTCACACAGATTATCAATTATCGATAATTTTCGAGCCTCGACGAGGAGGTTCCGTGCTCTCCAAGGTCCACCTGCCGTCCTCGGCGGCGGAGGCGGCCGGCCTGTTACGCGCCGGTGGCTGGCTCATCGGCGGCGGCACGGTCGTGATGCCCAGGGTCAACACCGGCGCCGTGCCCGTCGAGCACCTGATCTCCCTGCGGCACGCCGGTCTCGCCGGCATCCGGGTCGACGCGGACACCGTGACCATCGGTGCCGCGACCACACTGGCGGCGGTCGGCGCCGACGACCGGCTCGGCTTCCTCCACCCCGTGATCCGCTCGATCGCCTCCCCGCCGGTTCGCAACCTGGCCACGGTCGGCGGCAACCTCCTCGTGCCGCAACCCCACGGCGACCTCGCGGTGGCGCTGCTCGCCCTCGACGCCCGCGTCGACGTCGTGAGCGTCGACGGCGCCCGCACCGGCTTGGTCGGTGAACCCGTCGCGCCCGACGAGATCGTCACCGCGGTCCACTTCGACCTGCCCGAGAACTGGCACTACCGGAAAGCCATGCGGCGCAGGCACAACTCCGCGGCGATCGTGACCGTCGCGGCCGTCCTCGACGGTGAACGCACCCGGATCGCGCTCGGCGGTGTCGCATCGCGGCCCGTCCGCGCGTACGCGGCCGAGCGGATCCTCCGGGACGACCCGGGAGCCGTGGCCGAAGCGGCGGAGGCGGCCGGCGAAGGGGTCGAGGCGTTCGATGACGCCTACGCCTCCGCCTGGTACCGCGTCCGTGTCCTCCCCGTCCACGTCCGCCGGGCCCTGCTTGGAGAAGACTGACCATGGCGTCCCGAATCGTGTCCCTGACCGTCAACGACCGCGAGGAGGAGCTGCTCGCCAAGGCCGGCACCTCGCTGCTCACCGTCCTGCGCGACACCCTCGGTCTCACCGCGGCGAAACGTGGCTGCTCCCAGGGCGCCTGCGGATCGTGCACCGTGCTGCTCGACGACCGGCCGGTGCCCGCGTGCCTCGTGCCGGTCGAGACGGTCGACGGCGCGGCCGTCCGCACCCTCGAGGGCATCGCCGAGGACGGCGAGCTGGACGAGGTGCAGAGCGCGTTCCTCGAGGACTTCGCCACGCAGTGCGGGTTCTGCACGGCCGGCATGATCATGACGGCCGAGGCGCTGCTCGCCGGCAACCCGGACCCGACCCGCGCCGAGGTGGTCGAGGCGATAAGCGGAAACGTCTGCCGATGCACGGGGTACGAGCCGATCGTCGCCGCGATCCTCGACGCCGCGGAACGTCGCCGGGAGTCCGGGAGGACCGCCTGATGGCCTACCGGCAGACCCCCGTCGACGACGGCTACTTCGCGGCCGAGCGTGGTCCGGCCGACTTCTCCGTCATCGGCTCGGTGGTGCAGCGTGCCGACGCGCGCGGCCACGTCACCGGCCGCACCGAGTTCTTCGAGGACGTCCGCCCGCCACGCATGCTGCACCTCAAGATGCACCGCTCCGCCCGCCACCACGCGCGGCTGGTGCGTGTGGAAACCGAAGCGGCGCGCCGGGTGCCGGGCGTGGTGGCCGTGCTGACCCACGAGGACATCCCGAACAACCTGTACACGCCGCTGAAGCTCATCGGCGTCACCCCGGACGACGAGCCGATCCTCGCCGAGCGCAAGGTCCGCTACCTCGGTGAGCCGATCGTCGCGGTGGTCGCCGAGACCGAGGCCGCCGCGCTCGCCGGCGCCGCCGCGGTCGAGGTCTCCTACGCGAACCTGCCTCCGGTGTTCGACGTGGAGGAGGCCCTCCAGAAGGGCGCGCCGATCGTCAACGAGTACCACGGCAACAACTACTTCACCTACGAGGGACACCACTGCCGCCGCGTCCGGCTCGGCGACGTGGCGGCGGGTTTCGCGGCGGCCGACCACGTCTTCGAGTGGCGCTACCAGTCCTCGCCCATCGAGCAGGCGCCGGTCGAGACCACGGGCTGCGTCGTGATCCCGCAGCCCGACGGCCGCCTGCGCATCCACTCCGACACCCAGGCGTGCTTCTTCACCCTCGACAACACCGCGCTGATCCTGGGGGCCGACTTCAACAAGCTCCGGATCGTCGGGGGCACGGTCGGCGGCGGGTTCGGCGGGAAGGTGGACGTGGTCGTCGAGCCGGTCGCGTGCGTGGCCGCGATGGTCACCAACCGGCCGGTGAAGTTCGTCTACGGCCGGCACGAGGAGATGCAGGTGTCGTCCCCGCGCGCGGCGGAACGCATCTACATCAAGGACGGCGTGACGGGCGACGGCCAGCTGGTCGCCCGCCAGGTCACCGCGTACGTCGACGCCGGCGCCTACTCCCGGCACACGCCGTACGGCACGACCAAGGCCGCCGCGCACTTTCCCGGCCCCTACACGATTCCGAACGTCTGGATCGACTGCCACTGCGTGTTCACGAACCGCACGCCGTCGAGTGCCATGCGCGGCTTCGGCGTCACCATCGGCGACTTCGCCATCGAGTCGCAGATGGACAGGGTGGCACGCGAGCTGGCCATCGACCCGCTGGAGTTCCGGCTCCGCAACGCCTACCGCGACGGTGACCTGAAGGCACACCGCAAGGTAGCCGAGGGCACGGCGCTCATCGAGGTCATGCAGAAGGCGGCGGAGCTGGTCGGGCACGAGCTGTCCGACTCCTACCGCGCGATGTCCTCAATGGAGGGACGCGATGACTAGGCTGCGAGGGAGAGGGTACGCGGCGGTCAACTACCCGACCGGGATGAACCTCGGCGGCGACCCGTCGCAGGCGTTGATCCACGCCACCACGACCGGCACGTTCGTGATCGCACTGTCCTCAGTGGACCTTGGGCAGGGGCTCAAGACCGTGGTGGCCCAGTGCGCGGCCGAGACACTCGGCCTGCCCATCGAGAACGTGCTCGTCGACACGGCCGACACCGACACCGGCCCGCACTGCATGGGCACGTTCGCGAGCCGCGGCACGCACCGCGTCGGCAACGCCGTGATCATGGCGGCCACCGAGGCCCGCGCGATCATGCTCGACGTCGCGGCCGAGGAGCTGGAGGTCGACGCCGCGGACCTGGAGACCGACGGCACCGGCTACATCAAGGTGAAGGGCGCGGAGCTCAAGATCCACATCACCGACCTGGCGCTGGCCGCGCACTTCACGCACGGCCGCACGATCTCCGGCCGTGGCGTGTTCATGAAGGAGAAGAGCGAGGTCGTCCCGGAGACCGGCGAGATGAACCCGGACTCCTGCCAGGCCCACGCCTGCACGGTCGCCGAGGTCGAGGTGGACGACGAGACCGGCGTCGTCGAGGTCCTGCGGATGTACAGCGTGTACGAGGTGGGCCGCGCCCTCAACCCGGCCATGGCCACACAGCAGGTGGAAGGCGGCGCGTGGATGGGCCTGTCCCACGCGTTGTTCGAGACGACCGAGCCGTACTACCCGGCCCGCGACCACGGTCCCGTCGACTTCAGCGAGTACCTGATGCCCGGCCCCGGTGACGTGCCAGAGCAGCACAGTGTCCTGTTGGAACGGCCGGCGGACACCGGACCGTTCGGCGCCAAGGGGATCGGCGAGATGACGGCCAACGCGCCGATTCCCGCGATCGCCAACGCGATCTTCGACGCGTGCGGTGTGCGGGTCGAACACATGCCGTTCACACCGGAACGGGTGCTGCGGGGCATCGACTCGCTGCGCGCGGCGGACCGTCGGGCACAGCATTCGACGTCCGCATGAACGAGGAGGAGCTCGCCGCGGGGATGCGGGCACAGCGGTACTTCGCCGACGAGGGCCTGCTCACGGCCGTCTACCTGGCGCTGACGCTGGGCCGGCCCCTGCTGCTGGAGGGCGAGCCCGGCGTCGGGAAGACGGAGCTGGCCGCGGTCCTCGCCCGCGTGCTCGACCGGGAACTGTTGCGGTTGCAGTGTTACGAGGGCCTCGACGCCGGGCAGGCGCTGTACGAGTGGGACTACCCGAAGCAGCTCCTGCACCTGCGGGCCACCGAGGCCGGGGTCGGTGACGTGTACCGCGAGGAGTTCCTGCTCGAACGCCCGCTGCTGCTGTCGCTGCGCCGACCCGCCGTGCTGCTCGTCGACGAGGTGGACCGCGCCGACAGCGAGTTCGAGGCGTTCCTGCTGGAGTTCCTCGGCGACTTCCAGATCACCATCCCCGAGCTCGGCACGATCCGTGCCACCGAGGCACCGGTCGTGGTGCTGACGTCCAACCGGACCCGCGAGCTGCACGACGCGCTCAAGCGCCGCTGCCTCTACCACTGGATCCCCTTTCCCGGCGCGGAGCGCGAGCGGGCGATCGTGCGCGCGCACGTGCCGTCGATCGAGGCGGACGCGGCCGACTCGCTCGTCCGGGCGGTGTCCGGCGCACGCCGGCTCGACCTGCTCAAGCGGCCGGGCATCGCGGAGTCCGTCGAGTGGGCTCGCGGCGCGGCGGCCCTCGCCGCGAACGGCGACCCGTGGCCGGTCGCGTTGCGGCGGGCGCTGGGCCTGCTCATCAAGGACGAGGAGGACATGGCGCTGGTGAACGCTCATCTCGACGAGCTGATCGCGCCATGAGCCGCGACGCGGGCCAGGACCTGCTCCGCGGGTTCCTGCGTGACCTGCGCGCGGCGGGTCTGCCGGCGCCGGTCACCAGGCAGCGTGACTTCCTGCATGCGCTGACAGAAGTGCCGCCACGCGATGTCCGCCACCTGTACTGGCTGGCGAGCGCCACCCTCACGGCGTCGGTCGTCGACCGGGAGGTCCTCGACCCGGTGTTCGCGCACTGGTTCGCGGGCGGCGCGCTGTCCGTCCTGCCCGAGACAGACACACCGGGCGAGGAGGACCGGGGCGGTGACGGCGCCGAGGCCGCCCCGCCCGACCAGCTCGCCCGCGAAGGCGCCGGCCGGGAGGCCAGCTGGTCGGCCGTGGACCGCGAGGCGACGTTCGCGCTCACGTCCACCGCCGAGCACCAGGTCCTCGCGCGGTTGCGGCGCGATCTGCCGGGGGCGGTGCCGACGATCCGCTCCCGCCGCCGCACGCCGGCGCGGCGCGGCGACCGGATCGACGTCCGGCGCGTGCACCGGGACGCGTGGCGCACCGGCGGCGAGGTCCTCCGGCCACGGTGGCGCGCCCGGCCCCAGCGGCAGCGTCCCGTGCTCGTCCTCATCGACGTGTCCGGCTCGATGAAGCAGCACAGCCGCGACCACCTGCGGTTCGCGCACACCGTGGTGGCCGCGTGCGACCGCGCCGAGGTGTTCACGTTCGGCACCCGGCTCACCCACGTCACCCCGGAGCTGCGGAGACGTGACATCGACGGTGCGCTGTCGGCGCTCGCGGACGTCGTCCGGGACGCGGACGGCGGCACGCGGATCGGGCCGTCGCTGCGGGATTTCCTCGGCAACGCCCGGCACCTGCGGATGGCGCGGGGCGCACTGGTGCTCGTGCTGTCCGACGGTCTGGAACGCGGTGACTGCGTGCCGCTGACGAAGGCCGTGCGGCGCCTGTCGCTGCTGGCACACCGGCTGCTCTGGTGGTCGCCGCTGGCCTGCGACCCCGGCTACCGACCCGTCACCCGCGGCATGGCCGCGATCGTGGGGCACGTCGACGACCTCGCCGGCGTACGTGATCTGCACACGGCCTGGCAACAGGTCAAGAAGGAGGCGCTGTGAACACAGTGGACGCGCACCATCACGTGTGGCGCGTCAAGGACATGCCGTGGCTCTCCGGCCCGATGGTGCCGCGGATCTTCGGCCCCTACGAGCCGATCAAGCGTGACTACCTGATCGACGAGTACATCGCCGACGCGACGTCGGGCGGGATAACCCAGTCGGTGTACGTGCAGGCGAACTGGCCGCTGGACCAGGCGGTCGCCGAGGTGCGGTGGCTGAACGAGCTGCACGAGGAGACCGGCTGGCCGACGGCCGTCGTCGGCTGCGCGGACCTGTTCAGCCCCGACGCCGTCGACGTGATGAAGGAGCAGGCGGAGTTCCCGGTCGTGCGTGGCACCCGGTTGCAGCTGCACTGGCACGAGAACGAGGAGTTCCGCTTCGCGGTCGCGCCCGACCGGATGAAGGACCCGGTCTTCCGCAGGAACGTCGCCGCGCTCGAGGACCTCGGCTGGCTGTTCGAGCTGCAGGTGTTCCCCGGCCAGATGGCCGACGCGGCCGACCTGGTCGAGGCCGTCCCGGACGTCACGTTCGTCCTGGTGCACGCCGGCATGCTGACCGACCGCGCGGACGAGACCGTCCGCGAGTGGCGTGCGGGCATGGCGCGGCTCGCGTCGTACCCGAACGTCGCGGTGAAGCTGACCGGCCAGGGCACGTTCACCCGCCGGCTCGACCCGGACTTCATCGCGTTCGTCGCGACGGAGACGCTCGGCTGGTTCGGTGCGGAGCGCGCCATGTTCGGCACCAACTTCCCGGTCGAGAAGCTGTGGACCGACCTGCCGTCGCTGGTCGCCGCATGGCGTGCCGCGGTGCCGGAACCCGACCACGCCGCCGTCTTCGCCGACACCGCCCGGCGCGTCTACGCGCTACCCGAACAATAAGGAGAACAAGTGGCACTGTTCCTGCTGACCTACGGCTACCACGAGACCGACCAGCGCGCCGCGCGCCGGGAGGACCACCTGGCGTACCTGAACAAGCTGAAGGACGACGGCGCGCTGGCGATCGCGGGCCCGTACGAGGACCTGACGGGCGGCGCGATCGTGCTGAACGCCGAGTCCCAGGAGGCCGCCGAGGAGCTGGTCGCCGGCGACCCGTACACCCAGGCCGAGGTGACGAAGGACCGGTACCTGCGCCAGTGGCGGGTCACCGTGGGCTCGGTCTGACACGGCAGCGGCCCGCCCCACACCAGGTGGGGGCGGGCCGCTGCTCTCTCACACCGTGGTCAGGACCCGCTCCCCGGTGACCTCGGCGGCCGGCCGGGGCTTGTTGCGCAGCGCGACCATGCCGCCCACCGCGAAGACGGCCAGGATGACCGCGGCGATGCCGGCGACCGTGTGCAGCCCGCTCGTGAACGCATCGCGTGCGGCGTCCAGCAGTGCCGGGTCACCGGCGTTCACCGCGCCCGTCATGCTGTCCCGGACCCCGGCCGGCGCGCCGGCCGGCAGCTTGTCGCGGTAGACGGCCGTGCCGATGCTGCCGAACAACGCGATCCCCGTGGCGATGCCGAACTCGGCGCTGGTCTCGGACATCGCCGACGCGGCGCCGGCCCTGCCGGGCGGCACGGAGCCGATGACCATCTCCGTGCCCAGCACGCCCTGCGGGCCCATGCCGAACGCGGCGATCGACAGGCCGAGCACCACCAGCCCGACCCCGTTGCCGTCGTCGATCCGCGTGAACAGCACCAGCCCGACCGCGGCGAAGAGCATGCCGAACCCGAGCACGAACTCCGGCCGGAACCGCTTGGCCAACCGAGGCGCGATCAGCGAGCCGGTCACCACGGCGCCGGCCTGGGGGACCAGCGCGATCCCGGCCTGTGCCGTCGTGAGGCCCGCGACCAGCTGCAGGTACTGGCTGATCAGCAGGAACACGCCACCCATGGTGATCGCGCCGACCAGCGTGATGCACAGGGCCGCGGCGAACGTCCGGTTGCGGAACAGGGCCAGGTCCAGCATCGGGTGCGCCAGCCGCCGCTGCCGTCGCGCGAACGCGACGCCGATGCCGGTACCGGCCAGCAGCACGCCGGCCATCCCCGGCGACACGCCGTCCTTGGCGATCTCCTTGAGCGCGAACACGACCGGCAGGATGGCGCCCAGCGAGAGCGCGACGCTCGCGAGGTCGAGCCGGCCGGCGTGCTCGTCGCGATACTCCGGCAGCAGCTTCGGCGCGGTGACCAGCAGCAACACCATGACCGGCACGCCGAGCAGGAACACCGAGCCCCACCAGGCGACGGACAGCAGCAGCCCGCCGACGACCGGCCCGATCACCATGCCGCCCATGAAGCAGCTCATCCAGACGGCGATCGCGGTGCCGCGCTGACGCGGGTCGCGGAACATGTTGCTGATCAGCGCCAGGGTGGAGGGCATGAGCGTCGCCCCGGCGGCTCCGAGTACCGCCCGCGCCCCGATCAGCATGGCCGGGCTGGTCGCGAACGCCGCCATGACCGAGGCGAGGCCGAACGCCGCGCCGCCGGCCATCAGCAGCCTGCGGCGCCCGACGCGGTCGCCCAGGGTGCCCATCGTGACCAGGAAGCCCGCGATCATGAACCCGTAGATGTCGATGATCCAGAGCAGTTCGGTGCCGCTGGGCCGCAGGTCGGCCGCGAGGTGCGGCACGGCGAGGTGCAGCGCGCTCATGTCCAGCGAGAGCAGCAACGTCGGCAGGGCGAGCACCGCGAGCCCGATCCACTCGCGGCGCCCGGCCGGTGATGCCGTCCTGGTCGTCTCCGTGTTCATCGCCCTTGTCCTTCGCTCGTTCGTGGCCTGTCATCACCACGTCGAACCGGGACGGCCCACCTCGACATCTCCGGCGAAGAAACTTTCCTCGCGCCCGGCGACGGGGCGCACGGATCGCTGTAACGGCCCGGAGCGTATCGTCGTGACGTGATAGTGGACGACGAGCGGGAGCGCCGCCTGCGGTTCGACTCCGGCGCGACGTGGCTGGACCTCGTGGCCACCGTCGGGTTCGCGCACACGGCGACCCCGCTGGAACGGCTGTACGACCTCGACCGCCTGCGTGAGTGGCTTGCCGGCGAGGACCTCCTGCCCACCGACGACCTCACCGCCGCGGATCTCGGCCTCGTCACGGCTCTCCGGCGGACGCTGCGTGTGCTCGCCGAGGCGGCCGTCGGCTCGGCCGCGCCGCCGAAGAAGGCGCTCGACCAGCTCAACGCGGTTCTCGCCGACGACGTGCCGGTCGCGGTGCGGGTCAACAGGGCCGGCGCGCTGACCGTGCGCCGGCCCGCGACCGTTCGTGAGGCGCTGGCCCGTGTCGCCCGGCAGGCGGCCGAGCAGCTCGCCGGCCCGGTCGCGGCCACGCTGCGCACCTGTGCCGACCACGACTGCTCGATGGTCTTCATCGACCCGAACGGCCGGCGGCGCTGGTGCTCGGCCGAGACCTGCGGCGTGCGAAACCGGGTCCGCGCACATCGTGAGCGGCAGCGGTCCATGTAACGGTCTGGACTGTTACAGTGGTGCGGTAACCAGCTGACCCGTTACAGGGAGAGCGATGGCGCAGCACCGCGACCGTCTGCTCCCGGCGGCCTTCGTCGTCGTGTGGAGCAGCGGGTACCTCGCCGGCACCGTCGGCGCGCACAGTGGTCCGCCGCTCGCGTTGCTGTTCTGGCGGTTCCTCCTGGCGTTCGTCGTGCTGTGCGTCCTCGCCGTCGTCACGCGCGCGCCGTGGCCCACGCGGCCACGCACCTACCTGCACCTGCTGGTCACGGGCTTCCTGCTGCAGACTGTCCAGTTCGGACCGCTCTACCTCGGACTCGGCATGGGGGTCACGGCCGGCGTGGCCGCGATGATCATGAGTGCCTGCCCGCTCGTCGTCGCCGCCGCGGCCGTGCCGCTGTTCGGCGAGCGGCTGACCGGCCGGCAGTGGGTCGGACTCACGGTCGGACTGGCCGGGGTGGTGATCTCCTTGAGCGACAGGTTGAACGGCGGCGGCTCCCTCGCCGGCTACGCGCTCACCGGGCTCGCGTTGCTGGGGTTCGCGGCCGGCACGCTGTACCAGAAGCGGTTCGGCGGCTCGGTCGACCTGCGCACGGGCACGACCGTGCAGCTCGTGGCCGGCATGATCACCACGCTCCCGCTCGCGGCGGTGCACGGCGGTGTGCTGCTGCCGATGACCACGCCGGCCATCGGCTCCACGGTGTGGCTGGCACTGGTCAACTCGATCGGTGGGTTCACCATGCTGTTCCTGTTGCTGCGCCACCGTTCCGGCGGCGCGGCGACGAGCGTGCTCTACCTCGTGCCGCCGGTGACCGCCCTGCTCGCGCCGGTCGTACTGGACCAGACCACTTCGATGACCGTCTTCATCGGCATGGCAGTGTCCGGCGCCGGCGTGCTCATGACCGTGCTGACCAGGCGGGTGCCGTCAGGAAAGCGCTTACTCTCCGTGTTTCGGTTGGGCCGATCGGGTGTGGCGCTTGACAGCACGGCGCGGCAGGGTGTGCGATTCGATGGATAGGAAGACTGTCTAACCATTCGTACGTCCCCAGCAGGCCGCCCCGACGCATGCTCCAGGAGCAGTGGAGCGTTCGAGAGGAGACCCTCACGTGCGTGTCCGAAGGCTTTCCCTGATGCTGCCCGCCGTGCTCGCGGCGGCGCTCGCGCAACCGACCCTCGCCGCCGAGCCGAAGGCGGCCACCGCCACCAGGCCGAGGACGCCACGATCCCACGTCGACAGCGGCGGACCGGATCCCCATGTTCGTCACCGAGTTCGGCACGCAGACCTAGTGTCCGGCGCCGGAGATCAGGCAACTGATTCGGCGGCCCAGCTTCTTGATCACCACATTTCCGGCGCGGGACACCAGGCCCGTACACGGGCACGTCACCGCTGAAGTCTGCGGGCGTGTGGGTCCGCGCCAGGATCAACACCCGGACGACTTCCCGACTGGTTAGACAGCCGGAAAGACCCGACCTTCCAACGGGGGCACAAGCGCCGCAGTCCCAGCCCGGCGGGGCCGCGGCGCGCCTCGCGTGTATGTGGAAAGCGCTTGCTTCAACGAAAAAAGATCCGGCGATTGACCGGTTCAGAACCTTGATGAGCCCTGGTGCTCGCGAGTAACGTCTGGAATCGGAGCATATACATCCGATGTCTATGGCTCTGGGAGGCGGCAATGATGCGGCGTCGGCTTGGCGGAACTCCGGCTGTTCTGGTGGCGATCCTCGTTGTTGCCGCCTCTCTTCTCGCGGTCCCCGCGAGCGCTGAGCTGGAGCATCCGCGCCAGCGGTTCCTCCGTGACGCGCAGGCGGGGCTCTTCATCCACTGGGGCCTGCGCACCTCGCCGGCGCACACCGGTTGCGGCACCTGGGAAAGCGACGTCACGAACGGCGGCTGGAACGCCCGGTACTGGGTGGACGAGGCGAAGAAGCTGCACGCGCAGTACATCGTGCTCGCCACGTTCCACAGCCGGCTCGGCTACGCCCGGCCCTGGCCGTCCGCGATTCCCGGCAGCTGCCACACGAAACGCGACTTCCTCGGCGAGCTGGTCGACGCGACCGACGCCGCCGGCATGCGCACGATCCTCTACATGACCGACGATCCCCAGTGGTGGAACGAGGGTCTGCCCTCCGGGCAGAGCTGGCTCGACTCCGCCGCCTACTCCGACTACAAGGGCCACGACGTCGACCTGCACACCCGCGACGGCTTCGGCGAGTTCGGCTACGACAACTTCGTCGAGGTCATGCGGCGCTACCCGAACCTGTCCGGGTTCTGGATCGACAACGACAACGCCTACTGGGAGAGCCACGGGCTCTACGAGCGGATCCGGCAGGACCGTCCCAACTGGACGCTGAGCAACAACAACGAGGACACGCCGATCATGGACATGATCAGCAATGAGCAGAAGACCGGCATGTCCCCGTCCTACGACTACCCGCAGGCCGTCTACACGGCCGCGCCACGGCTGATCGAGGCCGACTACAAGCTGCCGGTCAGCGGCGCCTGGTGGTACGACGGCTCGAACCCGTCGGTCGACCAGCACCTCACGCTCGGCCGGTACGTCGCCAACGCCGGCTCGTCGATCAAGTCGCTGATGGCCGAGACCGCCCAGGTGAACGGCCGTTTCCCCAGCAACCAGGAGGCGTTCAACGACTTCGCGAACACCTACCTGGACGCGATCTGGGGCTCGATCGGCGGCACCGAGGGCGGCGGATACTCCTTCGGCGGCCTCAAGCCGGGCTTCTGGAACGACGGCGCGCACGGCGTGACCACGGTCAGCAGGACCGATCCTGACCTGCACTTCGTCCACGTGGTGACGAAACCGTCGGGCAGCACACTCCGCCTGCGGGACAACGGCTACCGGGTCACGGGTGTGACGAACTTCCGCACCGGTGCGCGGGTCCAGTTCACCCAGGCGGCCGGCTACCTGACGCTCACCGGAGTGTCCACCTGGGACCAGTACGACACTGTGTTCCGGGTGACCACGGCCGGCCGGCAGGGCATCCACACCGGCGTGACGATGAGCGCGAGCACCTCGGCGAGTGGCCATGCCGCGTCGGCCGCGGCGGACGGCGACTACCGGACGTTCTGGGACAGCGACAAGACCACCCCCGTGTCGCTGCGGTTCGACCTCGGGTCGGCGAAGCCCGTCCGGTACCTCGGGATCAACCAGCGGGAGGACTCGGTCGCCTACGCCCGCTCGGACACCGAGCAGTCCGCGCGGATCAAGGGGTACCGCGTCTATGTGAGCACGAACGGCACCGACTGGGGCAGCCCGATCGTGTCGGGAACGCTGCCCAGCCACCGCGGCGTGGCGTTCATCGACCTCCCGGTCACGACGACCAGGCACGTGCGGCTGGAGGTCGTGAGCACCTACGCCGCGTCCAGTGACAGCACGCGGTACAAGCGGCTGCGTGTCGACGAGGCGTGGGTCGGCGGCGAGTATCCGGGCGGTGGCGGTGGATCGGCCGGTGCCGAGGCCGAGTCGGCCGCACTGTCCGGCAGGGCCGTGAGCGCGGCATGCGCCGGTTGCTCCGGCGGCGCCAAGGTGCGTTTCATCGGCAACGGCACGGCCAACTACGTCACGTTCACGGTGCGGTCCGCGGTGGCCGCTACTCGCCAGCTCACCCTCGACTACACGGTGGACGGAGGCCGCTCGTTCTTTGTGAGCGTCAACGGTGCCGCGGCAACCGAGATCCCGGTGTCCGGCACGAGCTGGGACACCCCGGCCAGCCGCACGATCAGCGTCACCCTGGCCGCGGGCGTCAACACCATCAGGTTCTTCAACGACGGCGCGAACGCGCCGGACCTGGACAGGATCACCGTCAACCAGTCCCTGTGAGGAGCGGTGCAATGAGACGTCTGACAAGAGCGGCCTCGGTACTGGCGCTGGCCGTCGGTGTGCTCGTGGTCGCGCCCGGCGCCGCCGGCGCGGCCGGCACGTTCAACGTGCGCGACTACGGCGCGACCGGCAGCGGGTCGAGCAACGACACTCCGGCCATCCAGAAGGCGATCGACGCGGCGAGCTCGGCCGGCGGCGGGACGGTGCTGTTCCCGTCGGGTACCTACCAGTCCCGCAACACGATCCACATGCGTAGTGACATCACGCTCCAACTGAACTCCGGCGCCACCCTCAAGGGCGCGGGCAACGACGACTACGACGACGCCGAGGACAACCCCAACGACGACTTCCAGGACTACGGTCACAGCCACTTCCGCGACGCGATGATCTACGGGGACCGGCTCAGTCACATCGCGTTCGTCGGCGAGGGCGTCATCGACGGCGGCGGCAACCTGATCACCGGCAACCCCGGCGACGGCGAGGCCGACAAGATCATCTCGTTGACCCGGTGCGACGGCCTGACCGTCGGCGACGGACTGACCCTGCGCCGCGGCGGTCACTTCGCGATGCTGACCAACGGGTGCACCAACGTCACCGCCGACCGGCTGCGCATCGACACGGCGAGCGACCGGGACGGCTGGAACGTCATCAGCACCACCAACGTGCACATCACGAACGCGAACATCGCCGCGAACGACGACGCGCTCGCGTTCAAGAGCGACTACGCGCTGGGCGCCAAGCTGCCGAACGGCAACGTGACGGTCCACGACTCGCACCTGTCCGCGAAGTGCTGCAACGCGTTGATGTTCGGCTCGGAGACGTGCGGCGACTTCACCGGCTACGACTTCGGCCGGATCACCATCGACGGCTCCGACAAGTCCGGCCTCGGCATGGTCTCGATGGACGGCGCGGTCATCTCCGACGTGCACTACAAGGACATCACGATGACGAACGTCCGCGCGGCGATCACGCAGAAGATCGGCACACGACGGCGATGCGGCAACAGTCCCGGGATCGGCCGGATCCACGACATCACCTACGAGAACATCACCTCGTCCGGCCAGGACGACAACAACTTCACGGCGACGCTGTGGGGAGAGTCCGGGGCGAACGACAAGATCAGCGACGTGACGTTCACCAACGTCGACCTGACCGTGCCCGGCGGGAGCGGCTCGGTGTCGACGGGCGTGCCGAGCAACGACCCGAACGACTACAACCCGAAGAGCATCGGCACCCGGCCGGCCTACGGCTGGTACATCCGCAACGCCAGCGACATCCGGTTCAACGGCGGCTCGGTGCGCTTCGCGGACAGCGACGCCCGGCCCGCTGTGATCGTCAACAACAGCACCGGCGTGAGGTTCGACCCGTTCGTCGCGGAACGCGGCTCGGCGTCGGCGGACCTGCTGTTCCAGAACGTCGGCGGCTACTGCGTGCGCGACGGCGTCAACACGACCGGCGGCGCGCTGCGGGTGAGCCAGACGGGTTCGACGGAGTCGTGCGGGTCGCAACCCCCGCCGACGGGCCGGTTCGAGGCGGAGGCGGGGTTGTGCCATGGCACGATCGACGCCAACCACGCGGGCTTCTCCGGTACCGGCTTCTGCAACACCACCAACGCGGTCGGCAGCGCGGAGGAGTGGACGGTCCACCGCGACGCGGCCGGCACCGCGACGCTGGTGTTCGGCTTCGCCAACGGAACGGCGGCCACCCGGCCGATGGACGTGAGCGTCGACGGAACGGCGGTGGGCACCCTCGCCTTCGGCGCGACCGGGGCGTGGACGACGTGGCGGACCGCGTCGGTCCAGGTGCCCGTGCACGCCGGCGACAACACGGTGCGCATCACGGCGAGCACGGCGGCCGGCGGTCCCAACGTGGACTACGTGGACGTGGCGTGATGTTCCGCCGACTCCTCACCGGAGCCCTCGCTGGGATCGTCCTGGCCGGCGTGGTCGCGGTGGTGGCGCACCCCACGCCGGCCAGGGCACTGGAGAACGGGCTCGCGCGTACGCCGCCGATGGGCTTCAACAACTGGAACTTCACCCACTGCGACAGTGGTTTCAACGAGACCACCATCAAGGCCGTCGCCGACGCGTTCGTCGCGAAAGGACTCCGCGACGCCGGCTACACCTACGTCAACATCGACGACTGCTGGGCGCTGCCGCAACGCGACGGGCAGGGTGACCTCGTCCCCGACCCGGCCCGCTTTCCCAGCGGTGTCAAGGCGCTCGCCGACTACGTGCACGCGCGTGGGATGAGGTTCGGCATCTACACCAGTGCCGGCACCAAGACATGCAACACCGCGGGCTTCCCCGGTGGCCTCGGCCACGAGCAGCAGGACGCCGACCTGTTCGCGAGCTGGGGCGTCGACTACCTCAAGTACGACAACTGCAACAACCAGGGCGTCGACGCGGTCCAGCGCTACACGGCCATGCGTGACGCGCTCGCGGCGACCGGCAGGCCCATGGTGTTCAGCATTTGCGAGTGGGGCCGGAGCACGCCGAAGGTCTGGACCTGGGGCGCCGGCACGGGCAACCTGTGGCGCACCACCGGAGACATCAGCGACAACTGGTCGAGCATGATCTCCCGCGTCCACACCAACGACGACCTCGCTCAGTACGCGGGGCCCGGCCACTGGAACGACCCGGACATGCTCGAGGTCGGCAACGGCGGCATGACCGACACCGAGTACCGCACGCACTTCGGCCTGTGGGCCATGATGTCCGCGCCGCTGCTCGTCGGCAGCGACCTCCGCGACGCCTCGGCGGCGACGCTGAACATCCTCCGCAACACCGATCTCATCGCGGTCGACCAGGACCCGCTGGGCCAGCAGGCGACGATCGTGTCGGCCGGCGGCGGTCTGGTCGTCTACCGCAAGGCACTGTCCAACGGGGACCTCGCGGTCGCGCTCCTCAACGAGACGGGCTCGACCGCGACCGTCGGCACCACGACCGCCGCCATCGGCGTGTCCGGCGGCGCCTCGCTGAAAGACCTGTGGAGCAAGCAGGTGCGCACGACCGACGGCGCGATCAGCGCCTCGGTGCCGTCCCACGGCACCGTCGTCTACCGCGTCACCCCGGCCGGTGCGAGCGGCCCGCCGTCCGGCACGAGTCAGCTCTCGGACCGCCCCATGCTGTCCTCGACCAACGGCTGGGGTCCCGTCGAGCTGGACCGCAGCGTGAACGCCCAGGCCGCCGGCGACGGGCGCACGCTGACCATCGGGGGCGCCACGTTCGCCAAGGGCCTCGGCGCGCACGCACCGAGCAGCGTCACTTACCACCTCGGCCGGCGATGTAGTGCGTTCATGGCGGACGTCGGCGTGGACGACGAGGTCACGGCCGGGAAGGTCGTCTTCCAGGTCTGGCTGGACGGGGTGAAGGCCGCGGACAGCGGCTACGTCACCGGCGGTCAGGCCGCGAAACGCCTGACCGCCGACCTGACCGGCGCCACCACGCTGCTGCTCGCGGCGACCGACGGCGGTGACGGCATCGGCTCCGACCACGCCGACTGGGCGAACCCGCGGATCACGTGTCCCGGCTCTGCCACCACGACGGTCGAGGCCGAGGCGGCCGGCAACACGTTCGCCGGGCAGGCCGCTTCGACCCCGTGCGCGGCGTGCTCCGGTGGTGCGAAGGTCCGCTTCATCGGCAACGGCACCGCGAACTCGGTCACCATCCCGGTCACCGCGACGGCGGCGGGCAACCGGCAGCTGACCATCCAGTACACGGTGGACGGCACCCGGTCGTTCTTCGTGAGCGTGAACGGCGGCACGGCAACCGAGGTGGCCCTGTCCGGCACGAGCTGGGCGACGCCCGTGACCGGCACGGCGACCGTCACGCTCGCCGCCGGGAGCAACACCCTCAGGTTCTTCAACGACCTCGGCTGGGCGCCGGATCTCGATGTGATCGCTATCGGTTAGGGAGGAGTCATGATGAGACGTCGAGGTCCCACGGGATCATGGCGAAGGGTGCTGACGTCGGTCGCCGCTTTCGCGCTGGTGCCGACGGTCCTGTCGGTCACCCGTCCGGCCGCCGCGGCACCGACCCGCTACGAGGCGGAGAGCGCGACCGTCTCGCAGGGTGTCGTGGAGGCCAACCACGCCGGCTTCAGCGGCACGGGCTTCGTGAACCTGGACAACGTCGTGGGCAGCTCCGTCGAGTTCGGTGTCAACGCGCCCACCGCCGGCAACGGCACGCTGGTCATCCGGTTCGCCAACGGCACCACCGTCGACCGCCCGATGGACATCGCGGTCAACGGCTCGACGGTCGTCGCCGCGCAGTCGTTTCCCGGCACCGGTGCCTGGACCACCTGGCAGACCGTCACGATCGCGACGCCGCTGAGATCCGGCGCCAACACGGTCCGCGCCACCTCGACCTCCGCGAACGGCGGCCCCAACCTCGACGCACTGGACGTCGAGGTCGCGGCCACCGTCGACTACCAGGCCGAGAACGCCACCATCTCGCAGGGAGTCGTGGAGGCCAACCACGCCGGCTACACCGGCACCGGCTTCGTGAACATGGACAACGTCGTCGGCAGCTCCGTCCAGTTCACCGTCGACGCCCAGGCCGCCGGCCCGGCGAGCCTCACCCTCCGGTACGCCAACGGCACGACCGCCGACCGGCCGATGGACATCGCGGTCAACGGCGCGGTCGTCGCCGCGGGCCGGTCGTTCCCGGGCACCGGCGACTGGACGGCCTGGGACGAGGACACGCTCAACGCCACGCTGGCGGCCGGCGCCAACACGGTCCGCGTCAGCTCGACGACCGCCAACGGCGGCCCCAACCTCGACGTGCTGCGGGTCGGCGCGCCGGCCGACACCGAACACCCGACAGCGCCGGGACAACCCGCGTGCGGTGACATCGGCTACGACTCGCTGACCCTGTCCTGGCCCGCGTCGACCGACAACGTCGCCGTGGTCGCCTACGACATCTTCTTCCTGGGCCAGAAGGTCGCGGAGGCGCCGCGGTCGCCGTTCCGCGTGACCGGCCTGCGGCCGAACACCGAGTACCGCTTCTCGGTGTTCGGCCGCGACGCCGCCGGCAATGAGTCCGACTCGAGCCCGGAGGTCGTGTGCACGACGACCGCCGACCCCGGCGACCCGACGCCGCCGTCCACCCCGGGCAGGCCGGCGGTGTCGGCCATCGGCCAGACGGGCGCGACGGTCAGCTGGGCCGCGTCGACCGACAACCGCGGCGTGGTCCGCTACGACATCGCCACCGACAGCGCGGTGCTCGACTCGGTCACCGGCACCCCGCCCGCGACGACCAGGGCCGTGACCGGACTGGCCTGCAACACCTCCTACACCGTGCACATCGTGGCGAAGGACGCGGCGGGCAACGTGTCGCCGTCGAGCCAGGCGACCGGCTTCACCACCTCCGCGTGCGACGGCGGGAACAACCCGGGCACCCCGACCCAGGTGTCGAGCGGCTGGTCCATCCCGTGGGACCTGTCGTGGGCGCCGGACGGCACGTTCGGGCTGGCCACCGAGCGCGACACGTTCAAGGTCTTCCGGATCAACAAGAACGGGAGCGGCAGGACGCAGGTCGGCACCGTGCCGAACAGCCAGACCACCGACGGCGAGGGCGGCCTGATGGGCGTCGCGTTCTCCCCGACGTGGAACGGCACGACCGACCAGGAGGTGTTCTTCATGCACACCGCCAGTGAGGGCAACCGGATCGCGCGGATGAGCTTCAACGGCTCGACGCTGTCCGGCTACACCGCGATCGTCACTGGCATCCGCAAGAGCCGCTACCACAACGGCGGCCGCATCCGGTTCGGCCCGGACGGCTACCTGTACGCCACGGCCGGCGACTCGCAGCAGAGCGATCTCGCGCAGGACCGGGACTCCCTCAACGGCAAGATCCTGCGGGTCACCAGGACCGGCGAGCCCGCGCCGGGGAACCCGTTCGGCACCAGGATCTACAGCTACGGGCACCGCAACCCGCAGGGCCTGGCATGGGACTCCTCGGGACGGCTGTGGTCCTCCGAGCTCGGCAACTCCGCGCAGGACGAGCTGAACCTGATCCAACCGGGCAGGAACTACGGCTGGCCGACCTGTGAAGGCTCGTGCAGCGTGTCCGGCATGACCAACCCGAAGCGGACGTGGTCGGTGGCGGAGGCGTCGCCGAGCGGTCTCGCGTACGCGGGCGGGGCGCTGTTCATGTGCGCGCTGCGTGGCGAGCGGCTGTGGCGGATCGTGCTGAACGGCGAGAACGTGAGCACGGTCAGCTCGCACTACAACGGCACGTACGGCCGGCTGCGCGCGGTGGTGAAGGTGCCCGGTGAGAACGCGATCTGGTTCGGCACCACCAACGCGGACAACAACGGCGGCGGCGGGAGTGGGTCCGACGGGTTCTACCGGGTGAACCTGGGCTGACACTCCACAGTGGACCTCGGGGGTGCCCGTGTCGCCCGCCGCGGCACCCCCGAGCCGCCCCGCTGGTCCGTCCCGCGCCGGCCGAGGGGCGAGCGGTCACAATGGTGCGGTGATCGAGTTCCTGGTGATGTCGTTCAACCTGCGACGCGGGTCGGGGAGGTCGTGGCAGAGGCGCAGGCCGGTGGTGGCGGAGCTGCTCCGCCGTGAGCGGCCTGTGCTCCTTGGCACGCAGGAGGGGCTGCACGGCCAGGTGACGGACCTCCACGACGATCTGCCGGACCGGTACGACTGGATCGGTGTCGGCCGGGGCGGGGGCACTCGTGACGAGTTCATGGCCGTCTTCTACGACACGCGGCGCCTGGCGCCGGTGGCGTCCGGTCACTTCTGGCTGTCCGACACACCGGAGGTGGTCGCGTCGAGGTCGTGGGGCAACCGGGTGGTCCGGATGGCCACCTGGGTGCGGTTCTCGGATCTGGCCACCGGCAAGGAGTTCGTGGCCGTCAACACGCACTTCGACCACGAGTCCGAGGAGTCCCGGCAGCGGAGTGCCGCGCTGGTGCGCGACCGGGTCGACGGGTTCGCTCCCCTGCCGGTGGTGTTGACGGGTGACTTCAACACTCCCGCCGGGTCTGCCTCCCACGAGATCCTCGTGGGTGCCGGGCTCGTCGACACCTGGGCCGCCACGGACGCGCGGACACCGCTGTACGCGACCTTTCACGGGTACGGGCCGCTGGTGGCAGACGGGATCCGGATCGACTGGATCCTGACGCGCGGGTTGGACGTGCGGGCGGCCGGGATCAACACCTTCTCCCTGGACGGGCAGTTCCCCTCCGACCATCTGCCCGTCCAGGCGTTGGTCGCGATCTGAGCCGCCAACCGGCGACGATCGACGTTGTCAAGAAGTACAAGACTGCACTTCGTGCCGAATCGCGTGCAGGCTGTTCCGCGTGAGTGAAATCGCCGCTGAGCAGGACCACGTGAACGTTCTCTACGCCCGCCTCGACGCGTTGCGGGAGGAGGCGGCCGCCGCGCTCGCCCGTGGGCACGCGGAGGACGTGTGGCGGGCGGAGCTGGCGCGGCTGGCGGCGGTCGAGGACGGTCTCTGCTTCGGCCGGTTGGACCTGGCCGGTGGCCAGCGGGTCTACATCGGACGGCTCGGGCTGTTCGAGGACGACGACGAGCCCCTGCTGGTGGACTGGCGCGCACCCGTGGCCAGGCCGTTCTACACCGCGACCGCCGCCGAGCCGGGCGCGGTCGTGCGCAGGCGGCGGATCACCACTCGCGGCAGGACCGTCGTCGCGCTGGACGACGAGCTGCTCGACCCGGACGCGCCGAGCGACGGCCTGGTCGGCGAGGCCGCGCTGCTCGCGGCGGTGACGGCCGAGCGGACCGGGCGGATGCGGGACATCGTCACGACCCTGCAGGCCGAGCAGGACCGGATCATCCGGGACGAGGCGCAGGGCGTGCTCGTCGTGCAGGGCGGGCCGGGCACGGGCAAGACGGCCGTCGCGCTCCACCGGGTCGCCTACCTGCTGTACACGCACGAGCACCTGCGGACCCGCGGCGTGCTCGTCATCGGCCCCAGCCACGTGTTCCTCGACTACATCGGCCAGGTGCTGCCCGGGCTCGGCGAGAACCGGGTGGTGACGGCGACCGTGCCGGACCTCGTGCCCGGCGTGCGGGTCAGCCGGGAAAGCTCACCCGAGGAAGCCGCGCGCAAGGGCCGTGCCGACATGGCGCCCATGTTGGCCGAGGCGGTGCGTGCCGCCGTGCGCGTGCCCAGCGGGCCGGTGGAGGTCGAGTTCGAGCAGCAGGTCCTGCGGCTGGACTCGTCGACGGTCCGCTGGGCGGTGCGGAGGGCCAGGGAGACCGGGCTCCCGCACAACCACGCGCGGCTCGTCTTCCAGCGGGAGCTCGTGGGCACGCTCACCAGGGAGCTGGTCGACCGGATGGAGGCGGTCGTCCTCACCGAGACCGGCGAGGCACTCGACGGCGGCAGCGCCGACGGCAGGCTCGGCGACGCGGACGTGCGTGCCCTGGAGGCCGCGGGGGTGGTGCTCGGACCGGAGGAGAACGACGGGCCGCGGGTGATGCTCGACGAGGTGGACCGGGAGGCCCTGCGGACGGCACTGCTCGGCGACGCCGGCGTCCAGGACGTGCTCGACGAGCTGTGGCCGCCGCTCGCGCCGACGGAGGTGGTCGAGGGGCCGTGGAGTGCCGAGGACATCCCGCTGCTGGACGAGGTCGCCGCGCTGGTCGGGGAGAGCGTGCCGGTGTTCGGGCACGTGGTGGTCGACGAGGCGCAGGAGCTGTCCGAGATGGGCTGGCGGATGCTGGTGCGCCGCTGCCCCACCCGGTCGATGACCGTCGTCGGCGACCTGGCGCAGACCGGCAGCGCGGCGGGTGCGGCGTCGTGGAAGCGGGTGCCGCGGCCGCACCGGCTCGCCCAGCTGACCGTCAACTACCGCACACCCGCGGAGATCATGGCGGTCGCGGCGGAGCTACTCGCCAGGCACCACCCCTCGCTGCGGCCGCCGCGGTCGGTGCGGACGAGCGGGCACGCCCCGTGGCGCCTGCGCACGGCGGACCTGGCCGGCGCGCTCGCGGACCTTGTCGACGCGCACACCGAGGGCCAGCTGGCGATCATCGCGCCGGAGGTCGACGAGCTCGCGACCGCGTTGTCGCTGCCGATGCCGCCGGACCTGACCGGCAAGGTGGTGCTGCTGACCCCGGCCGAGGCGAAGGGCCTGGAGTTCGACGTCGTCGTGGTCGCGGATCCCGCGAGCATCCTCGTCGCCGGCCCGCACGGGCCCAACGATCTCTACGTGGCGATGACCAGGGCCACGCAGCGGTTGGGGGTGGTGCACGTGGGTGCCCCGCCCGCGGAGCTGGCGAGCCTTACAGTCCGCTGAGAAACTGGACCAACCCGACACTTTTCACCCGCCCGTGCGCGTTCAGATGGGTGGAGGTGTCGGAATGAGTGCCGTCGGAACCCTGCTGGGCTACCTGTTGACGCTGTTCGTGCTGCTGATGATCGCGAGGATGATCCTCGACTGGGTCGGGGTGCTGGGGTCGAGCCCGCCGTGGGTCCGCCGGGCCCGCCGGCTCACCCATGTGGGCACCGAGCCGGTGCTCGCCCCCGTCCGGCGGCTGGTGCCGCCGATCCGCGCCGGCGGGATCGGCATCGACCTGGCGTTCACCCTGGTCTTCATCGCCGCGATCATCCTGCGGCAGGTCGCGTTCAGCCTGTGACGCTCACAACCCGCGCGCGGCCTTGACCCTGCGCCAGCCGCCGGCCCGGTTGTTGGCGATGATGTGCTCGAACAGGCGGGTGAGCGCGGGCACATTGACCGGCTCGCCCTCGTAATAGGAGATCATTCGCGCGGTCTTGTTGTCGTGCCCGCCGGTGATGACGCCCTCCGGGTCGGGGACGATGCCGCCGTCGTAGAGGAACACGTTCACGTGGTCCTTCGCGGCCAGCAGGGCGCAGACGTTGCCCCGCAGCACGAAGTACGGCTGGACGGTCCGCTTGATCGTCTCGACGACCTCGGGGTCGGCGGCATGCACGATGTCCCGCACCTGTCGGCAGATCTCCTGCTGCCAGCCCGGCAGCCGCTCGATGTAGGCGTCGACCCTCGGGTCCTTCTCGTACGTCATCGCGACCTCCTGGCGCCGCGCACCGGCGATCAAGTGCCCTGGCCGGCTCTCCGCCATGCCGAACGGGAACGCCACCACGGCACCGGCACGGCCACCGCCCGGCCGCGACCGAGACGGCTTGGTCAGCACTGCGCGACGTACTCGACGCCCGGGGCGAACTGCCGCCACTGGTCCCCGTCGAGCGAGGAAAGCCGGCCGCACACGTCCGCGAGCGCGCTCGCCGGATCGATGTCCCACCTTGTGACCAGGCCGTTCGGGCCGGTGCCCACCAGGTCGTGCCCGCCGACGAACCTGATGGCCTGCACCGAGCCCTGGTCGTGCAGCGCCGCGTACACGCTGCGGTCCGCCACGTTCCACACCAGCGGCACGCCGTCCCACCCGGCCGACGCCAACCGCCTGCCGTCGGGCGAGAACGACAGCGTGATCGGCCGGTCGGTGTGCTCGACGAGCGGCACGCTGACCGGCAGGTGCCGGTCCAGATCCCACAGCCGCACGGTGTTGTCCCACCCGGCCGACGCGAGCAGGTTCCCGTGCGGCTGGAACGCGACGCTCTGCACCCCGTCGACGTGTCCCTTGAACGGGCCGCCGATCTGCCTGCCGCCCGCGACGTCCCACAGCCGCACCTCGCCGCCCAGCGTGCCGGCCGCGAGCCGGTCACCACTCTGGCTGAACGCCAGGCTCCACACCAGGCGCCCCTTGCCGGACCGCCACAGCTCGCGTGCGCCCGCGCCGGAGAAGGACAGGCTCACGAGCGACAGCCTTCCACGGTCGACGTCCCCGCCCCGCGTGGAGCTGACGGCGAGCGTCCGGCCGTCCGGGCTGAACGCCACGGCGACGGCGTCCAGGTTGCCGAACCTGGCGACCTCGGTGCCGTCGGCCTGCCAGACCGCGAGCCCGTCGTCGCACGGCGCCGCGATGCGGGTGCCGTCCCGGCTGAACACCGGCGCGCCGGCGGACGGGCACCTCAGCACCCGCTCCCGCCGGCGTCGCGCCACGTCCCACACGGTCACCGTGCCGGCCTCCTGGCTCGCGAACGCGACCAGCCGGCCGTCCAGGCTGATGTCGGCGGTCTCGGCCTTCCCGGCCGCCACCGGCAGCTCCGGGCGCCACAGCACCACGTCGCCGTCGCCGCTCGCCACCGCGAGCCGGCTGCTGTCCGGGCTGAACGCGATCCGGAACGTGTCGTCGTCGCTGGCCCGCATCGGCTCGCCGATCTGCTGGCCGGTCGCGAGGTACCACAGCCGCACCGTGCGGTCCGAGCTCGCCGACGCGAGCACCTGGCCGCCGTGCCCGAACGCGAGGTCGGCGACGGTGTCCGTGTGTCCCGTCAGCAGGCTGCCGACCCGCTCGCCCGTCGCGAGGTCCCAGCGGCCGATGGCCGTGCCGAGCCGGCACGCGACCACGTTCCGGTCCGGGTCGTACGCGACGAACTGGCAGACCTTGCCGCCGGTCACGATCGTGCGGACGAGGGTCTGGTCGGCGGCGCGCCAGACCCGGATCGTGCCGTCCAGGCCGCCGCCGATCACCTCCTGGCCGTCCTTGGTGAACACGACCGAGGTGACGATGTCCTCGGCGCCGAGGAGCGGCCCGCCGAGCTGCCTGCCGGTCGCGGTGTTCCACAGCCGCGGTGTGCCGTTGGTGGTGACGACGCGGCGGCCGTCGGGGCTGTACGCGACGCCGACCACCGGCGCGCCGTGGTCGATCCGCCGTGTCACCGCGCCGGTGGCAACCCTTACCAGGTACAGGCGCTCGTCGGTGCTCGCCACGGCGAGCTCCCTGCCGTTCGGTGAGAAGGCGACGGTGTTGACGGCATCGCGCGCGGTGAACAGCACCCTGCCGCGCCGGGTGGACAGGTCCCACAGCCGGACCGTGTGGTCGACGCCGCCGCTCGCGAGGAACCTGCCGTCCGGGCTGAACGCGACCGTCTGGACCGGGCCGTCGTGCCCGTGCAGGACGGTGTCGAGCCGCTGGTTGGGCGCGGCCAGCAACGCCTCCCGCGCCTGCCTGGTCGGCGCGCGGCGCCAGGCCGCGGCGGCGAGCAGCTGCGACTGCTCCGGCCAGGTGTCGACGTACTGGTCGGACAGCGTGGCGAGGCGCCGGGACTCGGCGTCGGCGAGCCGGTCGTCGGACACCCGCGCCTGGTAGTAGGCGACCGCCGAGGCGGCCAGCGACGCGACCAGCAGCACCGCCAGCGCGGCGACCACGGCCCGCAGCCGGCGGGTCGACCGCCGCTGTGCACGTTCGCCCGCCCTGAGGAAGTCGCGTTGCGGCGGGGTGAGCACGTGCGTGCCGGCCCACTCCAGTGCGGCCTGCAGGCGGGTGCCCCGGTACAGGTCGCCGCGCTCGCGGCCGCTGTCCACCCAGTTGGTGACGGCCTCGTCGAGTCGTTGCCGCAGCAGCAGGTCGGCACGCTCCGCGTCCACCCACGCCCGCAGCCGCGGCCACGCGACCAGCAACGCGTCGTGCGAGAGCCGCACGCCCTCGTCGTCCACGCTCACCAGCCGCGCGTCCACTAGCGCGGGCAGGACGTGCTCGTCCAGCTCGGCACGGGCCGCGAGCCGCCGGACCAGGCCGCCGTCGGGCAGCACCCGCACGAGCCGCAGCAGGGTGGCACGCATGGCCGCCGCGCCGTAGGGGGTCAGCTGCCCGTACAGCTGGTCGGCGGTGACCGCGACGGCCCGGTCGACGCCGCCGGTCGCCTGGTAGCCACGCAGCGTCAGCACGTTGCCCCGACGGTTCTGCCAGGTGGCGCGGAGCGCGTGCGCGAGCCGGGGCAGCGGGTTCTCGGCCAGCCCGTCGCGGGCGCCGACGTCGCTGATCAGCCGCTCCACCAGGCCGTCCTCGACGACCAGGCCGGCCTGCTCGGCGGGCAGCGTGATCACCTGCCGCAGCTGTTCGCTACCCAGGGGACCGACCACGAACGGCGTGTCCAGCGAGGCACGCAACGGCTCCAGCGCGATGCAGTCCGGCACGAAGTCCGCCCGCACGGACAGGATGACGAGCGCGGGCCAGGCATGTGCGAGCGCCGTGACGAACGCGAGCCGCTCCCGTGGGTCCGCGCCGTCGGTGAACAGCTGCTCGAACTGGTCGACCACGAGGACCAACCGCGCCCCGTCCTCGGCCACCCGCTCCGCGGCGATCCGGCACACCCCGAACGGTGTTGGACTGCCTCGCTCCGCTCGGCGGCTCGCGGGCCTGTACCCGGCGTCTTCCCTCCCTGCGCTGCTCGGCGCGGGTCGCTTCGCTCCCGGGCGCCTCCGCTGCTCGGTCGGTCCAGACGCCGGCGGCCCGCTCGCGGCTCTATCCGTACGGATCGACGCGGCGATGGTCGCCGGGTCGACGTGGATCACCCCGGCGAGCCGCGCGGCGAGCGTGTCCACCGGGCGGTCGCCCGGGGTGAGCACGACGCGCGGCCACTTCGTCTCCGCCGCCCTGTCCAGGGCGGGGAGGAGCCCGGCGACCAGCAGCGAGGACTTGCCGGTGCCGGAGGCGCCGACCACGACCAGCGGGCCGCCGGTCGACAGCTGACCGGACAGCCGCACCAGCAGGTCGGTGACCTCCGGGTCCCGGCCGTGGAACCAGGCCGCGTCGCCCGTGCCGAAGCTGCGCAGTCCCGGGTACGGGCAGAGGTCGGTGCCGGTCCCCGGCCTGTCGTGTGCGGACGCGGCGACGATCGCACGCATGATGACCTGCTGACCGGGCAGGGCCGGATCGCCCTGCGGGACCGGCATCGTCCGCTGCGTGGGCTGGGTCATCGCCGCCCCGGCCGCCGCCATGAGCTGGCCCGCGGTGCCGAAGCGGCGGTGCGGGTCCTTGTCCATGCCGGTGGCCACGACGAGGTCCAGTGCGGGTGGGATGCGCGGGTCGAACACCGACGGGGCCGGCGGCGTCGAGTTGAGCTGTGCGGCGAGCTTCGCGGCCGGCCCGGCGCCCGGGAACGGGACCCTGCCGGTCAGGCACTCGTAGAGCACGCAGGTCAGCGAGTACACGTCGGCGGTGCCGGTGACGTCGAGGCCGCGCAGCTGTTCCGGCGCGATGTAGTCCAGTGAGCCGACGTAGCCGCCGGTCACCGTCATCCTGGTGGCCTCGGGGTCCAGCGGGTGGGCGATGCCGAAGTCGGTGAGGTAGGCGGTGCCGTCCTCGCCGAGCAGTATGTTGGCGGGCTTGACATCCCGGTGCACGATGCCGTTGGCGTGTGCGGTGTCGAGCGCGTCGGCGGCCTGCGTGAGGATGTCGACGGCGCGCGCCGGGTCCAGCCGCCCGCCGGCGAGCAGGCGCCTGAGGTCGGTGCCGTCGACCAGCCGCATCGCGAGGTAGACCCGGCCGTCGTCGTCACCGGCGTCCAGCAGCTCGACGATGTGCGGGCCGGCGAGGTCGGCGACGACCCGCGCCTCGCGCCGCATCCGGTCGGCGTGGTGCCGGTCGGCCGCCGCCGGCAGCACCTTGACCGCGACGACCCGCCCGTCGGCCGTGTCCACCGCGCGGTAGACCTCGCCCATCCCGCCCCTGCCGAGCAGGCTTTCGAGCCGGTACCGCCCGGCAAGCAGCGTCACGGCGCCAGCGTACTGGGGGAGGGATGTCCCTCGATCGTGGAACGTTCCCTTTGCTCAGCGCTGTTTCGGCACGAGCTCGGCCAGCTCGCGGCCGAACTCGTCGATCCCGAAGTTGATGTTGGCGAGCACGGTCACGGTGACGCCGGTGGCCGGGCGGATCTCGGTGTAGGAGTTGAAGCCGGCGATGTTGCCGGTGTGGCCGTAGCTCGTGACGGCGTCGATCGACGCGCCGCGCGAGGCGATGCCGTAGCCGTACCAGGTGCCGGGGTTCGCGGCGACGCGTGGACGCAGCAGCGCGGCGACCGTGCCGGCCTGGACCACGGATGTGTCGCCGTGCAGCAGGAACTGCTGCCAGCGGCCGAGATCCCGGACCGTCGAGTACATGCCGCCGGCCGAGTAGTACACCGAGTCGTCGAACACCGGGGCCTGCGTGGTCCAGTTCGAGTAGCCGACGGCGTACTCGTCGCTCGGGGCGAGGCCGGGTTGGTAGCCGGTGTCGGACATGCCGAGCGGGTCGAGGACCTCGTCGTGCAGGAAGTCCCCGTAGCTCTTGCCGGAGACCCGCTCGATCAGCAGACCGAGCACGACGTACCCGGAGTTGCTGTACGACCACTTCGTGCTGGGCGGGAAGTCCAGCGGCAGGCCGGCGAAGAGCTGGGTCAGCTGTTCGGGTGACGGCTCCCGCGTGCCGATGCTCGCGAAGAACTGCTCGATGCTCCCGAAGCCGGCCCCGTAGTCGTGGATGCCGGAGGTGTGCGCCAGCAGCTCGTCGATGGTGATCGGCGCCCACTGCGGCGGGCAGCTCGTCAGGTAGGCGCACACGCCGTCGGCCACGTTCAGCCGGCCCTGCTCCTGCAGCACGAGCACGGCGAGCGCGGTGAACTGCTTGGTGACCGACGCGATCCGGAACCGCGTGTTCGGACCGTTCGGCACCCTGGTCTGCGGGTTGGCCCGGCCGAAACCGCGGCGGAGCAACACCTTCGGCCCGTCGCGCACCTCGACCGCGCCACGGAACCGTTCGGCGGCCACCGCCTGGTCGACGTAGTCGGTCAGCGACCCGACGACCGGGTCCGGCGAGACCTGCGCCGCCGGCCGTGCCGGCGTGCACGCCACCAACAGTCCCGCGACCACCAGCGGAACCCCCCGTTTCCACTTCATGTCCGCATTGTCTCGCCTTTCACCGCCGCCAGCACGAGTTCCACCGGATGGTGTGGCCGGCGGCCGGTGCCGTGCGCTATCTGCTGCCGGCACGACACGCCGGTCGCGGCGATGACCGTGTCCCGCGGCTCGGCACGCACGGCCGGGAACAGGCGGTCCTCGCCGACCGACATCGACATCTCGTAGTGCTCGGCCTCGAAGCCGAACGAGCCGGCCATGCCGCAGCAGCCCGCGTCGACCTCCTCGACGCGCACGTCCGGGATACGGGACAGCATCGCCACCGTCGCCGCCGTGCCGACGTCGGCCTTCTGGTGGCAGTGGCCGTGGTAGAGGATCCGGCGTCCCGCGACCCACGAGTCGGCGAAGGTCAGGTCCCCCGCGTCGACGGCCTCGGTGATCAGCTCCTCCACCTGCCGCACGCGGCCGGCGACCTCCTGGGCCCTCGGGTCGTCGGGCAGCAGGGACAGCGTCTCGTCCCGCAGTGCGAGCACGCAGGACGGCTCGCAGCCGACGATCGGGGTCGTGCCGCCCGCGAGCTGGTGGAGCATGCCCCGCGCCTTGAGGCGGGCGTCGTCCAGCAGGCCCTTGGACAGGCTGGCTCGGCCGCAGCAGCCGTCCGCGGCGAGCCTGACCTCGTACCCGGCACGCTCCAGGAGCTCGATGGCCGCCTGGCCGACCGCCGGCTCGGTGTAGGTGGTGAAGGAGTCGGCCAGGAACGTGACGGCGCCCCTGGGCGCCTCGCCCGCGCGGCGCCTCCGGAACCACCGCACCAGGTTGCGCCGGTGGAACCGCGGCAGCGGCCGGTTCGGCGTGATGCCGACGAGCCGTCGCACGAAGCCGGCGTGGTTCGACAGCGGCGCCGTCGCCGAGCCAAGGCGGTTCAGCAGCCGGATGCTGGCGAAGACCCTGGCACGCAAAGGAATGCCGTGGCTCTCGTGCCGGTGCCGCAACGCCTCGCTCTTGAGCTTCGCCATGTCCACGCCCAGCGGGCACTCGCTCTTGCACGCCTTGCACATCAGGCACAGGTCCAGCACCTCGTGCAGCCGGTCGTCACCCAGCGCGGCCTGGGGATCCGGTTGCGACAGCGCGTGCACGAGCGCGTTGGCCCGGCCGCGCGTCGAGTCCTCCTCGGACCTCGTGGCCATGTAGGACGGGCACATCACGCCGGCGTCGGTCTTGCGGCACAGGCCGATGTTCATGCACCGGTCGGCCGCGCCCCGCATGCCGCCGACCACCTCGAACGCGAGGTGCGTCCGGAGCGGCTCGGCCCGCGGCAGGGCCGGGTCACGCAGGTTCTCGGTCATCGGCGGCGCGTCCACGATCTTGCCCGGGTTGAGCACACCCGCCGGGTCGAACAGGGCCTTGACCTCGCGCATGGCCTCGTACAGCTCGTCGCCGAACAGCTCGCGGTTGAACTCGCTGCGCGCCAGGCCGTCGCCGTGCTCGCTGGAGTTGACGCCGCCGTACTCCCGGACCAGGTCCCTGACCTGCTCGGCGACGGCGCGCATGGTCGCCACCCCGCCGGGTTCGGTCAGGTCGACGAACGGGCGGACGTGCAGGCAGCCGACCGAGCAGTGGCCGTAGAAGCCGGCCCGCAGGCCGTGCCGGTCGAGGATCTTCGCGAACCCGGCCGTGTACTCGGGCAGGTGCCGGGGGTCGACGGCGGTGTCCTCCACGAACGCGAGCGGCCTGCGCGGCCCGACGCTCGCCGCCATCAGCAGGCCGAGGCCGGCCTTGCGCACCTTCAGCAGCGCGCCCTGCTGCGCGGGCGTGACGGCCGCCAGCGTGTGGTAGCCGTGGTCGTGCTCGCGCCACAACGTCGTGAGCATGCTCAGCCTGCCGCGCAGCTCCTGCTCGTCCGCGCCGGTGAAGCTCACGAACAGCAGCGCGTCCGGGTCGCCGTGCAGGATCGTGCCGAGCGTGGCGTACTCGTGTCGCTGGCGGGACAGGTCGAGGATCGTGCGGTCCATCAGCTCGACCGCGGCGGGATCGCAGGCCAGCGCGTCCTCGGTCGCCGCGATGGCCGCCTGGGTGGACGTGAAGTGCCCGACGGCGATGACGGTGTGCTTCGGCTTCGGGACCAGGTCGACGAGCGCGTTGGTGGCGATGACGAGCGTGCCCTCGGAGCCGACGACGAACTTCGCGAGGTCGAAGTCCCTGGCGAGGCGGTCGAGGCGGTAGCCGCCCGCGCGGCGCCAGAACTCGGGGAAGCCGGTGGCGATGGCGTCCCGGTGGTCCTCGACCAGCTTCGGCAGCTCGCGGTGCAGCCTGCCGGCGAGCGTGCTCATGGCGGAAAGGTCGACACCCGGCGCGAAGTGGGCCGTGGACGCGTCGGCGAGGACCACGTCCAGCTCACGGACGTGGTCGATGGTCATGCCGTAGCGCACCGAGCCGCTGCCGGCGGAGTTGTTGCCGATCATCCCGCCGATCGTGGCGCGGTTGCTGGTGGAGGTGTCTGGGCCGAACATCAGGCCGTGTTCGGCGGCGGCGCGGTTGAGCTGGTCCTGGACCACGCCCGGCTCGACCAGCGCGGTCTGCGACTCCGGGTCCAGCTCGAGGATCTGGTTCAGGTGCCGGGACAGGTCGAGCACGATGCCGGGCCCGACGGTCTGCCCGGCGAGGCTCGTGCCCGCGCCACGAGGCACGACCGGCACGCCGTGGTCGTGGGCGGCGCTCACCGTGGCCGCCACGTCGTCGACGTCCCGCGGGAACACCACGGCCAGCGGGGTGATCGCGTACATGCTCGCGTCCCGGGCGAAGAGCTGTCGCGTGTGGTCGTCGAACAGGACCTCGCCGGAGAGATCCCGGCGCAGCCGTTCCGTCAGGCTCATGTGGTCTCCAGAACGCTGAGCGCGGCGTCGATGCCGCCGCGGTCGACGGACAGGCCGGCGAGTGCCAGTCCCATCTGGACGCCGGCGAGCGTGCCCGCCAGGGACAGGTCGTTGAAGTGACCGAGATGCCCGATGCGGAACACCCGCCCGGCGAGCCTACCGAGTCCGGTGCCGAGCGACATGTTGAAGCGGTCGAGGATCAGCGCGCGGATCTTGTCGGCGTCGTGCTCCGCCGGCACGAGCACGGCGGTGAGCACCGGCGAGTGTTCGCGTTCGTCGAGGCTCAGCACCTCCAGACCCCACGCCCGCACGGCCGCCCGCGTCGCCTCGCCGTGCCTGCGGTGCCTGGCGAAGACGTTCGCCAGGCCTTCCTCGTCGAGGACCGCCAGGCTCTCGCGCAGCCCGTACAGCAGGTTCGTCGGTGGCGTGTAGGGGAAGTAGCCGCGTTCGTTCGCCTCGAGGATCGGCCGCCAGTCCCAGTACGACCGGGGGAGCCGTGCGCTTTCGGCCGCACGCAACGCCTTCTCGCTCACCGCGTTGAAGCCGAGGCCCGGTGGGAGGAGCAGACCCTTCTGCGAGCAGGAGACCGTGACGTCCACGCCCCACTCGTCGTGCCGGTAGTCGACCGACCCGAGCGACGAGACGGCGTCCACCAGCAGCAGCGCCGGGTGCCCGGTCTCGTCGATCGCCCGGCGGATCTCGGCGATCCGGCTGGTGACGCCGGTCGAGGTCTCGTTGTGCACCACACACACGGCCTTGACCGAGGGGTCGGCGGCGAGTGACTCCGCGAGCACCACGGGATCCACGCCGTGCCGCCAGTCACCCGGCACGAAGTTCACGTCCAGCCCGAGGTTGCCGGCCAGGTCCCGCCACAGCGTCGCGAAGTGTCCGGTCTCGAACGCCAGCACCCGGTCGCCGGGGCTCAGCGTGTTCACCAGCGCCGCCTCCCACGCGCCGGTGCCCGAGGACGGATAGACGACCACCGGCCGGATCGTGCCGAAAACAGGTTTCAAACCGTCGAGAATCGCGCGGGAAAGCACGGCGAAATCGGGCCCGCGGTGGTCGGTCGTGGGCGCGGAAATAGCGCGCAGCACCCGGTCCGGAACATTGGTCGGACCGGGAGTTTGCAGGAAATGTCGTCCGGCCGGGTATGGCATCGCCAACTCCTGTCGGTTGCCTGAACCTATTGACCTTGCCTGTGAGTCACGTCATAGTGGCCCCTGTCCGGCACGAGCCGTTGCGGCCTCGGGAGTCGTCATGACGATGCAGATTATCTCGATTGTCGGACTCGTACTCATTGTTCTGCTTGCCACCCTGCGATCGGTGAACATGGGGGCGATCGCTTTTCTCGGTGTATTCCTGCTCGGCAGTCTGGTTTTCGACGTCAGCGACGACGACATTTTCGCCGGCTTTCCGGGCGACCTCTTCATCGTGCTCGTCGGGGTGACGCTGCTGTTCGCCATCGCCAAGAGCAACGGCACGGTCGACTGGCTGGTGCACATGGGGGTGCGGGCCGTCGGCGGCCGGATCGCGTTGATCCCGTGGATGATGTTCGTGGTCACCGCCGTGCTCACGTCCGTCGGCGCGGTCGTGCCCGGCGCCGTCGCGATCATGGCGCCGATCGGGCTGAGCTTCGCCGCCCGGCACCGCATCAACCCGCTGCTGATGGGGTTGCTGATCATCAACGGCGCGAGCGCGGGCGGCTTCTCGCCCATCGGCGTGTTCGGCGTCATCACCAACGGCGTCGTGGAGCACGAGCATCTCGCGAGCAACCCGGGCCTGCTGTGGGTCGGCTCGTTCCTCTTCAACGCGGTGCTCTCGGTGGTGATCTTCGTCCTCTTCGGCGGGCGCGACCTGCTGGCGCGGCGCGCCGAGCCGTCCGAGCAGGACGAGCAGGACGAGCAGGACGAGCAGGACGTCCCGGGGGACGCCGAGTCCGGCGAGCCGGCGGGCGGGACCGGCGCGTCGGGCTCGGTCGCCACGAAGACCAAGCCCACCACCGAGGTCGCCGTGTCCCTCGACCCGCAACGGGTCGTGACGCTGGTCGGTCTCGTCGCCCTGGTCGTCGGCGCGCTGGGCTTCGACATCGACGTCGGCCTGCTCGCACTGTCCATCGCGACCGTGATCTGCGTGCTGTTCCCCAAGGACTGCAAGGCGAACTTCGCGGAGGTGGCCTGGCCGACCGTGCTGCTCATCTGCGGCGTGGTGACCTACGTGAACGTCATGAAGACCATCGGCACCATCGACATGCTCGGGGACAGCGTCGCCAGGATCGGCGTGCCGCTGCTGGCGGCGTTCGTGATCTGCCTGATCGGCGCCGCGGTGTCGGCGTTCGCGTCCACCACCGGCATCCTGGGCGCCCTGATCCCGCTCGCGGTGCCGTTCCTGCTCGGCGGCGCGGTCGGCGCGGTCGGCCTGATCATCGCGCTGGCGATCTCGTCGTCGGTCGTCGACTCCTCGCCGTTCTCGACCAGCGGCGCGCTGGTGGTCGCGAGCAGCGGGCCGGACGTCCGGGACCGGGTGTTCCGCGGCCTGATGGTCTGGGGCCTGTCGATGATCATCGTGGCGCCGGTGCTGTCGTGGGCCATCTTCGTTGCCCCAGGGTGGTTGTGAGCGTGTGCATAGACTGGCGTCATGAGCGGAGCCGGCGGAGTGCATGATCAACATCCTGGACGCCGCCGAGCGGGCACGGGGGCCTCATGAGTGAGGGGATGCGAACCGTGCTCGGGACGTTCCGGGTGCTGGAGGAGGTCGCGTTCACGCAGCCGACCGGCGTCGGGGAGCTGTCGCGGCGGCTCGGGATGCCGAAGACGACCGTGCAGCGGGCCCTGCAGACACTCTGGACGGCCGGCTGGATCTGCCCCTCCGGCGCGGAGACGACCAGCTGGGTGCTCACGACCCGGGCGCTCCACATCGGACAGCGCGCGATCCCGGACCTGGGCGTCCGGGACGCGGCGCTGCCGATCATGCGGGAGCTGCGCAAGGAGACCGGCGAGACGGCGCACCTCATGGTCCTGGAAGGAGACCGGGCGGTGCTGATCGAGAAGGTCGAGACCCAGCACGCGATCCGCGCCGTGATCACCCTCGGCAGCGGGGTGCCGCTGCACGGCTCGTCGAACGGCAAGGCCATGCTCGCGCACCGGCCGGCCGAGGAGGTCCGCGCCATCGTGGGCGACCACCTGGAGCGCTACACGGACCGGACCATTGTGGACTGGGACGAGTTCACCGCCGAGCTGGCACGGGTGCGCGAGCGTGGGTACGCCACGAACGTCGGCGAGTGGCGGACGGACATCTCGGCGGTCGCGTCGCCGATCTTCGACCATGAGGGCAGGACCCAGGCGAGCCTTTCGATCTCCGCGCCGGGCAGCCGCATGCCCGCGGAGCTGCGGCCGGTCTACGGGGCGCTGGTGGTCGAGGCCGCGCAACGGGTCAGCGCGACCCTGGGCTACCGGCGTCCCGCGTAGGCTCATCGGCCGTGCCACCGCGGGGATCGCTTGTCCAGGAACGCTTTCACACCCTCGTGGAAGTCCTCGCTGCCGTAGCAGCGCCGGATGAGGTCCTCGTCGGGCGGCAGGTCGTGGTTCCGCAGGCGGCGCAGGGCGGTCTTGCTGGCCCGCATGGTGAGCGGCGCATGCCCCGCCAGCTGGGTGCACAGCTCGGCCAGGCGCGCGTCCACCTCCTCGACCAGTTCCGACGCGAGCCCGATGCGCACCGCCTCCGCGCCGTCGACGAAGCCGGCCGTGTAGATCAGGTGGAGCGTGCGGGCCGGGCCCAGCAGGTGGTTGAGGCGCGCGTACGTCGCCATGGACACGCAGTTGCCGAGCGTTCGCGCGATGGGCAGGCCGAACCGGGCGTCCGGCGTGCAGAGCCGCAGGTCACAGGCTGCGGCGAGGGACAGCCCGCCGCCGGTCGCGTAGCCGTCGACGACCGCGATCGTCGGCACCGCCACCTGCTCGACGCGGGCCAGCACGGACTCGATGTGCCGCTCGTACTCGACGCCGTCGTCCGCGGACTCGAAGTCCCGGAAGTGCCCGATGTCGGTGCCGGACGCGAACGCCTTGCCGCCGGCGCCCCTGATCACCGCGACCCGTACCCCGGGGTCGTCGTCCACACGTGCGCAGAAGCCGGCGAGGGCGTCGTACATCGCCATGGTCATGGCGTTGCGGGCCGCGGGCCGGTTGATGGTCGCGGTGGCGACGGTGCCGGCGACCTCGATGTCGACGCTCATTCGACGGCTCCGTCCGCTCGAAGTGCCGCGACCTCGGCGGCCGTGTAGCCGGCGGCGCGGAGGATCTCGTCGGTGTGCTCGCCGAGGCCGGGCGGGACCCGCCGCACGCTGCCCGCGGTCTCGCTGAGCTTCACGGGGATGCCGAGCGCCCTGACCCGCCCCTCGACCGGGTGGTCCAGCTCCACGACCATCTCCCGGGCCAGCGTGTGCGGGTCCGCGCACGACTGCCGGTAGTCGCGGATCGGGCCGGCCGGCACGCCCTCGGCCAGCAGCAGCTCCACCCACTCGTCGGTGTCCCTGGTGACCAGGGTGCGCGTCAGCTCCTCGGCCAGCGCGGCGCGGTCGCGGACCCTGTCGGCGTTGCTCGCGAACCGCGGGTCGGCCAGCAGCTCCGGCCGGCCGAGCACGGCACACAGCCGTGCCCAGAGCCGGGCGTTGTTGGCGCCGATCGTGAGGTGGCCGTCGCGGGTGGGGAACGCCTCGTAGGGAGCGTTGACACGGTGCGCCGAGCCGAGCCGGCCCGGTGCCTCGCCGGTGGCCCACAGCTCGGCGGTCTCCCACACGGACATGGCGAGTGCCGCGTCGTAGAGAGAGGTGTCGACGGCCTGGCCGCGCCCGGTGACCGTGCGGGCGAGGCACGCGGACAGGATGCCGACCGCGCAGAGCAGCCCGGCCGAGAGGTCCGCGACCGGGACGCCGGACTTCGTCGGGGGACCGTCCGGCGTGCCGGTGACGCTCATGATCCCGGACATGGCCTGGGCGATCAGGTCGTAGCCGGGGCGGGCGGCGTAGGGCCCGGTCTGGCCGAACCCGGAGATCGACGCGTGGACGAGCCGCGGGTTGGTCTCCCGCAGCGTCTCGTAGTCGACCCCGAGCCGCCTGGCGACGCCCGGCCGGAAGCTCTCGACCACGACGTCGGCCGCCCGGACCAGCCGGCGGAAGGCCGCCCGCCCGCCGTCCGTCCGTAGGTCGACCGCGATGCCGCGCTTGTTGCGGTTGACGGCCAGGAAGGCGGCGCTCTCCCCGTGCGGCAGCCGGTGCCCGGTGGCCTCGCGGGTGGCGTCCCCGCGCCCGACGGGCTCGACCTTGATCACGTCGGCGCCGAGGTCGCCGAGCAGCTGGCAGCAGAACGGCCCGGCCATCACCTGCGTGAGGTCGAGGACCGTCAGGTTCTCCAGCGCGAGCGGCATCGCATCCTCGCTGTGCCGTGTAGCGGAACGACCGTTGTGCAGTGGAACACCGACCATACGATCGGGCAGTTTTCCGGTCAAGCAACGAACCGGCTGGGACCAGACGTGGTCCCAGCCGGTTCCCCGCTGGACAGTCTTGAGAGCTAGGCGGATTTGCCGTTGATGCCGTTCAACAAGGAGGCCCATCCGGTCGATGGCATACCGATGATGGGTGAGGCGGCGCGGTCCTTGCTGTCGCGGACCAGGACCGTGCCCTGCCCGGTGAACTTGACCTGGACACAGCTGGCGTTGCCGTTGGTGAAGCTGCTGACGAACCACCCGTCCTCGTCATGCGCCAGATCATTCTGTTCGGTCAACGCAACTCCTTTCGATGTTTCTCGATGATCTTTCTTGTTTCCCCGCGGTCCAGAGTGCGGGTCAGCGCCTCGTTGAAGGCCATGGTGATGTCGCGAACCTTGTTCGGCTCGGAGATGACACCCCAGGTCGAGACCGTCTCGTGCCAGGCGGCTCTGGGGAGGCGGGGGCTCGCGAAGTCCAGCAGGCTCAGCGTCCCGGCCCCGAACAGGTTGCAGGAGGTCGCGGTGAACGGGATGACCCGGATCTCGACGTTCTTCTCGAACTCGTCGAACGTGCTCAGCAGGTGGTCGAGCTGGCCGCGGAGCACAAGGGGCCCGCCCACCTGTTGTCGAAGCGCGGCCTCACTGATTATCGACGTCAGATGCAGTGGGTCGGCGCCGCGAAGTCGGTCCTGCCGGCGACGTCGAGCCGTGACGCGCTGCTCGACCTCGACCGGTCGAATACTGGTGTCCGAGTTCATTATCTCTCGGGTGTAGTCGGGTGTCTGCAGTAGTCCGGGAACGAGCAACGTGTCGTAGGCGTGAATTTGTTGCGCACCGTGCTCGAGCCCGAACAGCCGTTGAATGTTGCCGTCGAACAGCGCGGAATACCCGCTCCACCAACCGGTCTCCTTGGCGGACTCGCGGAGTTCGAGCAGTTGCCTGCGGTCGTCCTCACCGAACTCGAGGAGCTCGAACAGACCGCGCAGCGTGTTCTCGGGAATTATCTTGTGCTCGTTTTCGATGGCTGACCAGTAGTTGCGAGTGAAGCCGAGTCGCTGGGTGATGTCGTTGACGCCGATGCCGAGCTGTTCTCGGCGTTCACGCAGGCGGAGAACGAGTTCCCAGTTCGCGATCACTGGCGATGGGGACTGTGGCACCCTCATCCTCCTCTTGGACAGCGAGACAAGGTTCCGTGATTGGTTACTGTAACTGACGGCCGGGTTACTGTAACTGGTGGTGGAACTGGTGGTCTCGCCAGGCAGTACACAGCTTGAGGTGACGAAACGTAATCGCGGGAGCTTTATACCGGACGCCGGCCGGCGGCGCCGCAGGGTTGCGGGGCAAGGAACTACGTCTACCTCATCGAGTGATGACGTTTGTGTGTGTGCACCTGACCGCCTGCGTCGACCGCGGGGGGTTGCTCTGGGTGGCGGAGGTGCGGTGAGCGGTGGGACACGCGTGTGGCTGGGCGAGGTCGTGGATGTTGCTCAGGAACGAGTTCCATCCAGGTGATGGCATGCTGATCACGGGTGCGGCGGCGCGGGTGTCCTTGCTGTCACCAACGAGGGTCGCCCCGGCGACGAACTTGATCTGGACGCAGCTGCCCTTGCCGTTGCTGAAACTACTCACGAACCACCCGTCGTCGTCACAATCCAGATCGTGCTCGTTTGTCACCGTGGTTCCTTTCGGCACATTTCCATGGTTTTCGTTTGTTTCGGGGACGCGCGTTCATGCCGGTGCTGAACGCCACGGCCGGCTTTACGAAACTTCGTCGATCAAGACCATGGGGAGCCCTCGGGGTTGGGCCTCCCGGCGTTGAACAGGGTGCCGTCGGGGACGGTCGAAGGTATGGTCCAGATCCTCCTGTGGCACGCTCAAGCATTGATCCGGGTTACTGTAACCTCGCGTGTCCGCACATCGTCGCCAGAACCAGCAGTCGTGACAAGGTGCTATAGCCCCTTCGTGGTCATAACGACTCGATTGGGTATTTTCTGATCTCGAAGAGTAATCGAAAACGATGTATCAGTTAATTTCGCCCCATAGTTATCGCCATATCAGATGATCCTGGATGGGGAACTTTCTGCGCAGGGCATCATTCGGTCTCGTGTCGAATCCTGGATCCGCACGGTCTCACCAACCGGAGTCCGGGTCGAGCACCGTCGACGTGCATCACTGGTTACTGTAACTTGTTATGGAACTGTGGTCGTAGCTGGTGGCTGCAACGACCTATAGTTGGCTGTGGGTAACCGCGCGGCCGACCGGCGTGCCGCGGCGGGAGAGTCGGGGGACCTGGGGAGGCGCGAGGTGGTGTCGTCACTGGACACGATCGGAGAGCGGAGCCGCATCCGATCAGACACATGGCGTGCGGTCGTCCGAACCACTGTCCGACCGGGTGGTGATGCCGCGGAGGACTGGTATGAGGAGGCGGCCTTCCGCGGCTAGTGTCCCGCGCCGGAAATGCGGTGATTAAGTCGGTGGATCCGGGTTTCTGCTGGCAAGACACCGGTTCGCCCTCGTACTGGGTCGTACTTGGGCGAACCGGCAACGCCGCCAGCAGGAAGCTGGGCCGCCGAATTAGTTGCCTGATCTCCGGCGCGGGACACTAGTCCGCGGTTCCCACGGACTGGCGTGCGTCGCGCACCTCATTGCCTCCCACCGTGTTCTCCGTACGAGGCACCGGCACCGGCCGCGTGGCGGCCGCCTCGAGCAAC
>Ga0164298_10000036_pt1 | contig 71858 bp, 71 predicted proteins | sample Whisoiple_216_MG_FD_109713 | JGI IMG/M metagenome (GOLD analysis project Ga0164298, IMG submission 109713) | Unamended control soil microbial communities from upstate New York, USA - Whitman soil sample_216_MG | ecosystem: Environmental > Terrestrial > Soil > Agricultural land ...
ACTAATTCGGCGGCCCAGCTTCCTGCTGGCGGCGTTGCCGGTTCGCCCAAGTACGACCCAGTACGAGGGCGAACCGGCGTCTTGCCAGCAGAAACCTGGATCCACCGACTTGATCACCGCATTTCCGGCGCGGGACACTAGGGAGGCAGTCGTCGGTCTGCTGCCGCGGGTGTGTTCATGGTCAGCCGCATGCCTGCGGGTTGTGGGGGTTCGGCTGGAGATGGTGCAACGTGTCGATGCTTCGCAGCGGTTCGAGAGTCCGTTTTTCATCTTGGGACAGCGGATGCCACCGTTGGACCCGCTGCGGGCGTGCCCAGAGCAGGTTCGACACTCTCCGGCGGATGTCCCCGCAACTGTCCCCTTACTGACACCAGCTCCAGAAGCCCCACGGTCGGATTTCCTCGGTCCACTCGATTCTGCCCTGTCCGGCACGGTTCATCGGTGATCACGCCAAGGAAGGTCGGCGTGGGCTGATCATGTCGACGCCATCGTTCTCAAGGAGTTGTTCCAGGGCTTCCAATCCGTGTGCGCGGCGGTAGGCGGCCTCGCTGGCTGTGATCGGGACCAGCCAGAGCACCTGGATGTGAGTGCCGTCCGCATCGCAGTGCTCCAGGATCGGGCCGTACGGATAGGGCAACGACACCAGCAGGTGGTCGGCCTGCGCATCACCCATCCACGGCCGGCCGATGTTCACCGTTGACCCGATCTTCAACCGATGTTTCGGATCGGCATGGAAATAGGCCACCATGACCAGAGTCTCTACCTGTTCGGGCGTCTGCGCCGGCGAGAGAAGAAAGAACTCCTTGCTGTCCGCACCATCAGTCGCCTGCCATGCGCCGACCGTGGCATAAACCCAGGGGTCGGACCGTTTCTTGGGCTCTATTCGACGTATCCGAAACTCCGGCAGATGACCGGCCATCGGCCCGGCCGTCCATTCGAAATCCTTGTGCTTGCGACCAGACCGGAAGTCCGAATAATGCCGACGAACGGCGTCGTAGACGCTGGCAACCGTCACTTGAGACCTACTTGGTCGGCTTCCCTCGTCTCCTTGGTCACTGGAGTATGGCCTTCGTTGTCGCCAGCCGACGTGTCGTGGCGGCGCGTTGTTGCTCGGCGGGCATCGTGAACTGAATCAACTCCAGGTCCGACAACAGGGTCTCCAACTCGCGCAACAACTCGGGACGGGTGTGGTCCAGGGCGTCGACAGCCGAGCCGATTCGTCCCTGAAGGCCGGTCACGTCCAGTTCTTCGGCCTCGAACATCTCGATGGCATGGGCGACACCGGCTATGAGCGACTCAACCATTCCCTGTCTCATTTCGTGATGACGGTGACGACGATGTCCTTGGGGAGGCCAGGAGATGTTAGTCGTCGCCGGCTCCGGCGCGGCGGTAGCTCCCCTCGGCAGGTCAGCGGTCGGTCGGGGCGGGGACGCCTTCGAGGATGATCACCGGGAAGATTCGGTCGGTGTTCTGCTCGTAGGCGGAGGTGCCGTCGGAGACGATGCGGTAGAGGCGGTCGCGTTCCTCGCCGGTCGTGACGACGGCCTGGGCCTGGTAGGAGCCGCCGCCGAGTTCGACGGTCACGGTTGGGTTGGCTCGCAGGTTGTGGAACCAGGCCGGATGTTTGGGAGCGCCCGCCTTGGAGCCGACCACGAACACGCGGCCCTGGTCGTCGACGCCGAAGCCGAGTGGCACGGTCGTCTGCCGTCCTGTGCGGGCGCCGGTGGTGGTCAGCAGCAGGATCGGGAACGGTGGTTGGCTGACCGTGCCGTGATTGGCGCGGAACTCGCTGATGACGCCGTGGTTGTAGGTCCGGAACTCCTCGTCGGCTGGCACGGTTGGCATGACTCTCCTTGGTTTCCTTGATGACATTCGGACCGCGACGTGGCCTATGACCGGCGACCCGGGTGGACGGAGGGAAGACCGAATCTCGTCACGAGTCGGGGGCCGCCGGGGAAGACGGTGACGCGGGCGACCCCGGCGGGGGCGATGGTGAGAACGGCGACCCCGAGGGCCTGATGGGTTCCGTCGTCTGCGCGGTAATAGGTGGCCGCGGCGGGTTGGCCGTTGGCGTGGGTCGGGGTCATCAGCCAGTCGCCAGGAGATCCGATCACGTGTGCGAGGTAGCGCAGGCACGTCGCCTTGCCGGAGAACCACGTCCGCGTGCCCACCAGCTCGATGGCGGCATCTGTGCGCAGCGCCTTCTCCAGGGCCGCCATGTCGGCGTTCTCGAAACCGGTGATGTAGTGGCGCAGCAGGTCCCGGGCGTGCGGTTCGGTTGGCTCGCTGACGCTCTCGGGCGAAGGCGCGACCTCATCGAGCCGGGCACGGGCGCGTTGCAGCGCGCTCTTGACCGCGGCGGTCGAGACACCGAGCATGGCCGCCACCTCACTGGCACGGAAACCCAGCACCTCCCGGAGCAGGAGTACGGCTCGTTGCCGGGTGGGCAGGTACTGCAGGGCGGCGACGAGCGCCAGCCGCACGCCCTCACGTGCCGTGACAAGCGTGGCGGGGTCGCCGGTCTCGGGGGTCACCGCAGCGTCCGGAACCGGTCCCAGCCAGGTCACCTGATGCTCCGCCGGGCTCGGCGGAGCATCAGGATCGTCGGTCGGACCGCCCAGGCCAGACGGCAACACCCGCCTACCGCGCTGTTCCAGGGCGGACAGGCAGGCGTTGGTGGCGATGCGGTACAGCCAGGTGCGCAGCGAGGAGCGGCCCTCGAAAGCGCTGTAGGACCGCCATGCCCGCAAGTACGTCTCCTGCACCAGGTCCTCGGCCTCATCCACCGAGCCGACCATGCGGTAGCAGTGCGCCAGCAACTCGCGCCGCAACGGCGCGGTCCGCTGCTCGAACTCCTCTGAGCCCTCCGTCATCACCATGTCCTCGCGATTGCCTGAAACCTCGGATCCCCGAGCGCCTCGTTGATACAGACCGCCCACGCCCGCGAAAGGAATCGGTCCGGGCACGAGTCTTTCGGTCGAACGAGATCGAGCAGGGACCGCCGTCAACCCGGGGTGACCGGCCCAGTCCACCTACGACCCCGGCCGCTACGAAGACACCATCGACCGCTGGCTGGATCGCATCCGACCCTGGTGAGATCGCGCGGGCAACTGCCGCCGAGCATCGGCTGAGCGGGTCCGAATTTCGCATGGCACCGTCATCCGATCTGGTTCGTGGCTGGATAATGCCCCGGTGTAACGAACCCTGAGGGGGCTTGCCTGATGGTCCGGAACGAGTTGGTGCCCGCGATGAGCGGTAGGGCGTGGCGGGTGCCGCATCGGAGTCTGGTCAGGGTTGTCGACGTGGAGGGCAGCCAGACCGGTGACGTCTTCGCGGTTCCGGTCGACGATCTGGAGGACGGGCTGAGCAACGGCCGCACGTTCGACTACGGCGAGAGCATCCGGTTGTCGACCGGCTCGGTGCTGTACTCCCGGCGCAGCCGCCCCCTGCTGACGATCGTCGAGGACGAGGTTGGGACGCACGACTTCCTGTGGGCGCCGTGTAGCCAGGAGATGTACGAGATCGGCTACGGGGTGACCGAGCCGCACCCCAACTGCCTGGACAACCTGACGACATCGCTGGCGGCGTTCGGGGTGCCCGCGGCGACGGTGACGATCGCGTTCAACGTGTTCATGAACGTCGCCGTCGGTGTCGACGGCGGGTTGAAGATCCTGCCGCCGGTCACGACGGCGGGTCAGAGCGTGACCTTCGTGGCCGAACGTGACGTGCTGGTGGCGATTACCGCGTGTGCCGCGGTGACCGCCAACGGCGGCCGGGCGAAACCGTTGCGGGTCGAGATCGCGCCGCCGTCGTGACCGACGCCTCAGAAGATCGTCGGGCGGAGTCGTCCGAGCTTGATCGAACGCCGGCAACGGGGTTGGGCACGTTCCCTCGATCCAGCGTGGGCGCGTACTCACGGCGAGTCGCGGCCTACCGCTCACCCTCGCCGCGCGGGGCCGCCATGGCCAGGTCCAGGATCTCGGAGAGCGCCCGCGGCTGAGCGGTCGCGGTCCACGCGGTCAGGGTCGCCTCGACGCACCCCAGGGCGGCGGCGATCACCGCGTTGGCACGTGGGTCGGACTCGTCCGCTGGGTCGGCGCCGAGGCGGCGGGCGATCTCGGGCCGGAGCAGTTCGTGCCATCTCGCGTTCTTCTCGCGATGCCAGGCGGCCAGCGACGGCGTGTTCATGATCAGGCGGGTGAGCCGCCGCGTGCGCTCATCGTGGCCTTCGTACTGCTCGATCAGCAGATCGAGCGCGCGCCGCATGGCGGTCCAGGGCGCCTCGTCGGGTGGCCGGGCCGTGAGCGCGTCACGCAGGTGCTCACCGGCGTCTGCCGTCGTGCCGAAGAAGGCCTCTTCCTTGGTCGAGAAGTACCGGAAGAACGTGCTGCGGGAGATCTCGGCGGCCGCGCAGATGTCATCGACCGTCGTCTCCGTGTAGCCGCGCTCCAGGGCCAGGTCCTGGACGACCGTGGCCACCTCGGCGCGTACGGACTGACGCGCTCGCGCCCGTACGCCGCGCGCGGCCTGGTTCGGACTCATGGCCGGATGGTACTACAGACCATTACTGGTACTGTGTCTCATAAATGCGATGTGGTCCCACAGAGGAAGAGGGCAATGAGCGATAACAAGGTGGTCGTCATCACCGGCGCGAGCGACGGCATCGGCGCAGCCGCCGCGCGGCGGCTGCACGCGGACGGGCACACCGTCGTCGTCGTGGGCCGCTCGGTGGAGAAGACCCGCGCGGTCGCCGCGGAGCTCCAGGTCGACAGCTACGTCGCGGACTTCACCCGCCTCGACGACGTCGAGGACCTCGCCGGCCGGCTCCGTGCGGCGTACCCGCGGATCGACGTGCTCGCCAACAATGCCGGCGGAGTGTTCGGCACGCGGACGAAGACCGTGGACGGCTTCGAGAAGACCTTCCAGGTCAACCATCTCGCGCCCTTTCTGCTCACCAGGCGGCTGCTGGACACGCTCGTCGCGTCGCGGGCGTCGGTGCTCCAGACCTCCAGCACGGTGAGGTTCACCAAGGAGATCCACCTGGATGACCTCGACCACGATCGCGCCTACAACCCCGTGCACGCCTACGGTGCGTCGAAGCTGGAGAACATCCTGTTCACGACGGAACTCCACCGCCGCTTCCACGCCGACGGGCTCTCGGCGGCCTCCTTCTACCCGGGCAACGTCGTGACGAACTTCGCCTCCGACACCACCAGTCCGGTCATGCGTCTTGTCCGCTTCCTCGCCACCAAACCGTTGCTGCCGCACCTGATGAGACTGTCCACAGCGGCCCAGGGTGCGGACCAGATCGTGTGGCTGGCCGAAGGCACCCCGGGAACGGACTGGCAGTCAGGGGCCTACTACTACCGGCGCAGGGCCGTCGCGCCGCGCAACCCGCAGGCGGACGACGCCGAGCTGGCTCGTGGACTGTGGGAACGCTCCGAGGAGCTGCTCGGGGCACGACTTCGCTCAAGCTGACCGCGCGTTGCCGCGGTCCGGCAGGGGTCCGAGGTCACGGTCGGCATCACCTGGCTGCCGGTTCGGTGGCGCGGCCGCGCGCGGCCTGCTGAGTGCCAGGCCCGTCGCCGCGGTGGCCAGGGCCAGGCCCGCCGCCAGGAGCCACGCCACGCGGAACCCGGTGATCGCCGACAGGTCCACCCGGGTGCCCAGGATGGTCACCAGGACCGCCACGCCCACCGCCGCCGAGATCTGGCGGAACGAGTTCACCAGCGCCGAACCGGTGGCCGCGCGGTTGGCCGGCAGGGCCTGGACGCCGGCCGCCACCAGCGTGCCCAGCGCCAGCCCGACGCCCGTCCCCGTCAGGATCATGCTGGGCAGCAGGTCGGTGAGGTAGTCCGGTGCGGCCGTCGCGGCGATCGCACGCCACGTGATGCCGACCGCGAACAGCAGGCCACCGGCCGTCACCAGCGGGCCGTGGCCCACGCGGGCGGCCAGCCTCGTGGTCAGGACCGTGACGATCGGGACCAGTGCGGGGCCCGGTACCAGCGCCGCACCGGTCCGCAGTGCGCTCCAGTGCCAGATGTCCTGACACCACAGCACGTTCGACAGCAGCATGATCGCGAAGCCGACACCGAACAGCATCGTGCCCGCGTTCGCGACCCCGAACCGGGGCAGCCGCAGCAGGTGCAGCTCCAGCAGCGGGTTCGCGTGCCTGGCCGTGCGGCGCAGGAACCAGACGCCGGTCACCACCGCGACCGCCAGGAGGCCCAGCGTCCGGGGCGCGCTCCAACCCCACGACGGCGCCTGCACCAGTGCGCCCGTCAGGGACGCCACCGCGATCGTGACCAGTGCGGCGCCGCCGGCGTCCGGCAGCGGGCCGTTCTCGCGTGCGGCGGGGTGGGGGAGAGTCGCGCGGCCGGCCAGGATCGCCAGGACGCCGATCGGCACGTTGACCACGAACACCCAGCGCCAGTCGATCTCCACCAGCAGACCGCCGAGCACGGGGCCGGCCGCCGCGGCCAGGCCGCCCACCGCCGCCCAGCCCCGGGTCGCGGCCGTGCGGCGGTCGGCTGGGACCGTCGCGAACAGCAGGGCCAGCGAGGTCGGCAGCTGGGCGGCCGCGCCGGCCGCCTGGACGACCCTGGCCAGCACCAGTACCCACAGGTTCGGGGCCAGTGCGCAGGCCAGCGACGCCGCCGTGAACACACCGACGCCGACCAGGAACACCGGCCGCTGGCCGATCCGGTCACCGAGGCGGCCGGCCACCACCAGCAATGCGGCCAGGGTGATCGCGTAGCCGTTCAGCACCCACGACAGGTCACCCAGCGTCGCCGGGGCGAAGCTCCTGCCCAGGTCGGGCAGTGCGACGTTGACGATCCACAGGTCCAGGTTCGTCATGAAGACGGCGAGCACGACCACGACCGTCGCCGCTCGGTTTGATTTTCCAACCACGCCGTGAACGGTAGCCAAAGAGTGGTTTGAAAAGCAAACCAGTCATATCGTGGGACACATGCGCCGTGACCCGACCACGCTCCCTGGCCGTCCCTGCTCGCTCGCCGCCGCCCTGGACGTCGTCGGCGACCGGTGGGCGCTGCTGGTCGTGCGGGAGGTGGCGTACGGCAACCACCAGTTCAGCCAGATCGCCCGCAACACCGGCGCGCCCCGCGACCGGCTGACCGCGCGGTTGAAGGACCTCGTCGCCGCCGGCGTCCTCACCCGGGGAACCGGCCGCCACGACGGCTACCACCTGACCGAGGCCGGCCGCGATCTGAGCACCGCGATGCGCGCGTTGCTCGACTGGGGCGACCGCTGGGTGGTGACGACGCCCCCGGTGCGCCTGTGCCACCACGACCACGAACTCCACGCGAAGACGGTCTGCGCCACCTGCGGCGAGGACGTCCACGGCGCGGACGTGTCCCGTGAGCAGCTCACCCCGGGCTGGACGATCGCGGGCCGCGAGACCCCCTGACGTAGCGGGACACGGTCGGCTGATGGTAGGTGCCCCGACGCATTCGTGAATCGAGACACGGTACGCAAAATCTCCGCATGTCGCCTGTGTTGCGCGGTCCGGGTGACGGGTAGTACCCGATCAGCCGATGGTGTGACTGCCTGGTTTCGAGCAGTGTCGAGGTATGGCCGTGATCCTGATTTCGCGTTGACCGGCGGTGGATCGGCGCCGGATGTCCACCAGTTGGTCGGCGAGCTGAAGAACCTGCGCCAGGGACCGGCGATCGTCGGCGTGGCCGGCAATGAGCGCCTGTCGCCGGCGGTTCGTGCCACGTTCGGCCTTCGTGACGGCGATGACGCCGCCACGGTGCGCGTGAGGATGCTGGGCCGCCTGCGGGCCGCCCTCAAGGCTTTGATGGCCGAGGAAAGTGCCGCGGTCACCGTCGCTTTCGGACTGACTCCCGAATATCGGGGCCGCTACTACAAGGACCGCGTCGAGAAGTTCGCGGAGGAGCAGGGCGTCAACCCCCGTACCGTTCGCCGCTGGGTCGACAGCGCCCTCGAGCCGTTGGCCAGGGCACTGCTCGAAGCCGAGGCCGAGCCGGAACGGGGGACCGGTTGGTGGACGGACAGGCTTCAGCTCACCCTCGCGCTCGACGAGCCCGGCCTGGAGGCGTTGGAGATTCGCAGGGTCGTCGCGGCGCGCGACGGGGTGACCGAACTGGACCTCGCCATGACCCTCACCGACGCCGAACCGGGGCTGTTCGACCGGGTCGCGTTCCGGATGCTCTACGGCGGCAGGTTGCGGATAGGCCCGAAGGAGTCCTCCGACCGCCTCGGGATGGCACTCACCCTGCCGAGGCCGCTTCGGCGGGGCGAGGTCCATGAGTACGCGTTGTGGGTCCGCCTCCCGGAGGACTTTCCCCTGCGCCGGCACTGTGTCTGCCTGCCGCGCTACCACTGCGGCAACTTCGACCTGCGCGTGCGGTTTCCGATCGACCGCCCGCCGGCCTGGGTGGGCCGGCTCGTCGGTGTCTACCAGCGCGACATCGACGATGACGCCGTCGCGGCCGAGCAGATCTCGGTCGACGCTGTCGGTGAGGTGCATACCGCGTTCACCAACCTGGCGTCTGATCGGGCGACGGGAATCCGTTGGCGCTACTGATCTTCAGGGCCCGGTGCGGGTCAGTGGCTGTTGGGACAGACTCTCGCCGTTGTGGCTGATGAACACCTGGTCGCCCGCGATCTCGTACGTGTAGGTGCCATTCCGCGCGACGTAACCGGTCGGGGTCGGGGTCGCGGGGATCGAGAGGTGCGTGTCCGCGGTCGGCGTCGCGCCGGTCACCTGACCGTCGTAGTACAGCAGCCCACCGGTCGTTCGGCACAGGGTGATCGTGAACTTCGGTGTGGTGAAGGCGGCTTCCAGCACGGCGCCGCTCCCACCGTCGGGCAACCACTGCGCGACCTCGGTCGGGCAGGGCGCCGCCGCCGGTGCGTCCGAGGGTGAGCTCGACCGGTGGTCGACGTCCGGCAGCAGGTCGACGATCGAGTCCCAGTTCCCCGCGACCAGCGCACCCGCGACGGCGAGCGCCGCCCACGCCGAGACCCGGCGCGCGACTCGGCCGCCGCCGGGCCGCGGACGGCCCGGCGGCGGTGGCGGCGGGAGGCGTGGTGGGGTTGACGGCAGTCTGGGGGGTGGTTCCCGCACCAGCGGAAACGGTTCCGGTGTGGGCCGGCGCCGCTCCGCCGGAGCGGGTCGACGACCCGTGATCCGAACACGCGAGGGCTGGGGTGGGGCCACCTCCTCGGGCGCCGTCGCGTGTCTGGAGGTGACGAAGACCGGCCGCTCCGGCGTGGCAGGCGTCCGTCCGGCGGCGTCGACATGCGCTGGCACCGCGCCGCCGGCCACCGCGCGTTCCTCACCGCAGTTGCGGCAGCTGTCGTTTCCCGCGCCGTTGTTCGTCTCGCAGTAGTCGCACGACCAGGCCGCCCGGCTCATTCGACCGCTCCGTTCACGGGTGGTGGCGGCGCCACCCTCCTGAGCACCTCCGCGCTGCAGTCACCGGGCAGGAAGACGAGCCAGTCGTTGATCGGTGGTGCGCAACGGACCTCCAGCAACGGCACCTCCAGCGACGGCACCACCTCCGCCGTCGTGTCCTCCGGCGGCGGCTCCGGAGCCGCCGTGGGTGGGGCGGCCGGCGGGGGTTCCATGTGACGACGGATGTGGGTGACGAGCTGGTCCAACCTGACCCGCTCGGCCGCGTCGAACCACAGTGCGAACCGAACGATCGTGATGCCGAGCTGTACCGCCAGGTCGAGTCGCAGCCGCGGTGTGCCCGGCTCGGCGTGCACCCCGGCGTCCACAAAGGACCCCCAGGGGATGCGGATCACGACCCGGTTCGCCGCCGCCTGGTCGATGACGGTGACGTGCCGAAGGCCGGCGGTCAGCAGCACGTGCTTGCCGGCCAGCTCGGTCCGCTCGTCGAGCAGCCGGATGATCGCCACGCGACCGGTGGCCACGCTGCCGTCGAACTCCCGCAGGTCGAAGTCCCGGCCGGCCTCCTCGAGCCATCTCCGGTCGGGCTTGGAGAATATCGACATGGTCAGAGGCTGTTCGCGATCGTCGCGATGATCTGGTCCATCTCCCATTCCTCCAGCCCTTCCCCTGCCTCGGAAGGGAAGAAGATCGTGTTGTTCCAGTCATCCGCGATGTCGGTCCACGGATACACCTCCGGCGCGAACATGAGCAGCCGCTTGGCGGAGTTCTCCATGAGCGCGTCGCGGTTCTGCCCCGAGCCCCACTGCTGGAACAGGACGTCGAGCGAGCGTGGTGCCGACTGGGGGTAGGTGGGCGCACTCGTCTGCCTCGGGTCCCCGAGCTTGTGCGCGGACGCGTCGGTGAACATCACGATGACGTGCCGCCGCCGGTCCAGCCCGCGCTCCCAGTCCGAGCCGACGGCGAGCGCCAGTGCCTCGAGCCCGGACTCCGGTTCGTCGCCGCCTCCTTCCGGACGCAGGTCGCGGACGGTCTTCTCGAACTGGTCGATATCGGCCGGCACACGGAAGAACGGGCTCACCGACATCGCGTCGTCCGCGCGGTCGCCGTAGTCCCGGAAGGCGATGACCTTGAGCCGCAGGCTGCTGATGCCCCGCCCCTTCGCCAACATCTCCTGTGCGAGCCGGTTCGGGAAGGACAGCGCGCTGTGTTTCACGTTGTTCAGCGTCGGGCCCATGCTGGCCGTCGCGTCGACGCACAGCACGATGTCCACCGCGTACTGGAGGTTCGTGCCGACGGCCTTTTGGTTCTGGTTCATAGGGAAAAGCCTCACGAGGGTGTTAGTCGTCACTGGTCATGTTGATGCGCAGCCGGGCCGTGGCCGGCCGCCTGGCGGTGAAGTTGAAGCGGACGCGCTCACTCGTTGCCGGCGTGGCGACCGGCGTCGGTTCGCCGGCGGTCAGGATGTCGGGTGCCGCAAGATGCTCTGCCACGGTCGAGATGTCCGGCCGTGTGCTCGGGTCGGCCGACGTCAGGGCCGTGAGCAGGTGGCGGAGACGCCCGCCGATGCCGGCGTCCCAGTCCAGGCGTACTCCGTCGAGCACCGCGGCCGCGGGGGACTCGTGCGCGGTGCCGTACCGGGGCGGTCCGCCGAACAGGTACGTATGGATGAGCAGTCCCAGCGCGAACATGTCGACCGCCTGTGTGAGGGACTTCCCCCGGCGCCCGTCTCGCACGTAGCCCAGCCATTCCGGTGCCCCGTACAGGGGGTTGCCGCCGATCGTGTCCTTCGGCGGCGGCTCCCCGGCGGGGTAGGAGTCGTCGAAGTCGATCAGCTTCGCGATGAGCAGCGGTCCCTGTCGCGGTTTCGCCAGCAACACGTTCTCGGGCTTGAGGTCGCCGTGGACGATGCCGCTGCGGTGGAGCAGCCGCAGGCTGTCCACGAGCGTGCGCAACAGGACGATCTGGGCTCGTGGCTCGAGCTCGTCCGGCACGGCGTCACTCGCGTTGACCCGCGGCGTCACCTTGTAGTACCTGGTCCCCTCCGCGAAGAAGTCGACCGCGAGAACCAGGTTTCCCGCGTCCTCGTGGTCGGCCGGCAGCAGCGTCATCACCCGCTCGTGGCGGGCCGCGAAACGCTGGCACTCCGCGAACCTGCGTTCCTTGTCGGCCACCGAACCCATCCCGTCCGCTCGCGGGATCTTGGGATCGAGGAACTCCTTGATGAAGTACTGGTCACCGCCCTTCTCCGCGAAGGCCCACAGGCACTTGCCGGCATCGGCGTTGGTCGGCCGGGTGAGCACCGTGTACCCGCCGATCAGCTGCCCCTGCTTCACCGGCCCTCCTCGACGGCGACCGGGGCACCGGCCGGCCACTGCCGCTCGTACCCGGGCTGGTAGTCCCGCCACGAGTCCGCGCGCGCGATGGTGAGTCCGTCCCCGTCGACCCCGCGAAGCCGTTCCCCGTGCGTCACGCGAACGAAGTTCGCGCGGGGACGGAATGCCTCACGCAGGCCCGTGAAGCCGCGGAAGCCGAGCCCCACCAGCGCCAGCGACGCGTCGTCGCCGGTGTAGGCGGTGACGCGGCGGACCAGCAGCTCGGCCCAGCTCTGGACGTCCACCGCGGTGAGGAGGGTGTCCCACAGGAGGTGCTCGAACAAGGCGGGCGTGTCCACGTAGCCGAAGAAGCCGTCGGTCGCGGCTAGCAGCACGCATGGCAGTCGTTCCCGGCCCTGCCACCGGTTGAGCGCGAACTCGCGGTCCGCGCAGACCATGTTGGTCATCGGCGGATCCTGCAGGAGCAGCTCCAGTGCGTCCGTGCCGTCCACGTCGTCCCTGCTGAGCTGCTGCAGGCCGTCGCGCGGGGTGGCGAGGTAACAGCGGGAGTCGCCGGCCCACAGCACGTCCCAGGAGACCCAGCCGTCCTGGTGGCGGAAGTCCAGTGCGGCCAGCGTGGAGGGGAACTGGCGCGCGATGGTGCCACGCATCCTCGTTCGTGTCCGGATGTCCGCCGCCAGGCGGCTCGCGACGAGTGGCTGGAGGCGGTCGTGCGGCTGGTTGCCGACGAACCACTCCTCGACCAGCCCGCGCAACCGGCGCGACGCGACCCATGCCTGGGTGCGTGCCACGCGGCCCGCGGTGCGGCCGGCGGTGGCGCGGCCCGCGCCGCCGACCCCGTCGAAGACCGCGACGAGGCCCCGCCCGGTCGGCCGGTGCAACAGCACGAGCGGGTCCGCGTCCTCGCCGTGCTCGGCGACGCGTTCGGTCCACACCGACAGGCACTGGAGTCCGGGCTCGTCGTGCTGCCACCGGCGCGCCCGGCCGACGCGAAACGGGTACACCTCCATCAGGTCACGCGTCCTCGCGGCGCAGCACACCGCGTACCCGGCTCGGCCGGGCCGGTTTCGGCCCGTCGTCGTTCGGCCCGTCGTTCCTCGCGTCGGCGGGGGCTGGCCTCGACGGCTCGGCCGGCTCCGGCGGCGCGGCGTCGGCCGGCTTGCCCGGCACGACCTCGGCCTCTATGGCGGTGGCGTCCCCGGCCTCGATGGCCTTGCGTTTGCTGCCGATACGGTCCCGGATGCCCGGTCGCTTGCCACCGAACAGTGGTTCGGCGCCGGGAAAGAACTCGCCCATCACCTTGTCGGTGATCCGCGACGCGTTGAACTCCTCCACCTTCTCCGAGTTCATGAGCGCGCTGAGCGCCAGCAGGCTGGCCTTGGTGTTGTTCTCCCGCTCCTCCTGCTCGCGGTCGAGTATCGGTGTCGGGTCGCCGCCCGTGGTGGCCATGACGTGGGCGAGCATCTCCTCGCGGCCGCCGTGTGCCACGGGCCGCATTCCTTCGCGCTTCATCTCCAGCACCCGCAGCTCCCGGTGTGCCGTCACGATCTCGGCCACGTCCTGGGTCGTCACGGTGACGGCGAACCCGGAGAGACGTACGCCGTCCGGCGAGTACGCGCGTTGCAGCGCCGAGGAGATCGCCACCTCGGCGTCGGCGGGGTGGAGGGCGTCGTAGCGCATGCTGATCGGCCTGATTTGCCCGACCAGCCAGCTCCGCAGGGCATCGGCCATGTCCCGTATCCCGTCTCGCACGGTGGCGACGGGATCGGTGACCTGGCACCCGCATGTGACCGTCACGGTGAAGGGGAACGAGGCGTCGGCACTGGGCGTGGTGAAAGTGCACCCGATCCCGCGGTTGGCCACGTCCACGCGGTGCAGGAGCGTGTAGTTGCCGGTGTGCGCGTCGGGAATCCGCTGTCCGGCCGTGACCACCACCGGCTCGCCGTGTGCGCGTTCCAGCACGATCGCGGTGCCCATGACGGGCCCACGCGGCGCGGAGGCACGCAGACGCTTGAGGGAGAGGGACTCCAGGATCGGGTTGTAGGTCTGGTTCACGAGACGAGTTCGCCTTCCTCGACGAGTTCGGAGTGGAAGTGGCGGGCGGAGCTGGACGGCTCGTCCTGGTCCTCGGCCCATTTGTCGAGCAGGTGGCACAGGCGGCGGTAGTCCTGGTCGCCGCGGTCGGCGATGCCGGCGAGCAGGTCGAGCACGTCTTCGGTGAGTGCCGGATCGCGGTCCGTGGCCCGGACCCAGCTCCGCAGCGCCTCGGCCGCCATGTCCCGCACCGGCTCGCAGTCGAGCGCCCGGCCCCAGAGCTCCGGCAGCTCGTCCCGGAGGTCCGCCATCGAGTGCATCAGCACGGGCCGGTCATGGGCGGGCGTACCGGCGGGGCCTTCTTCGCCCGCCACGAAGGCGAACACGGTGAGCGCCTTGACCATCGGGTCGTCGGTGAGCCGCCCGTCGGTCCATTCGAGCAGGGCCTCGATGACGGGGCCGGCACGGCCTGCGGCCAGCAGCTGGTGGGTACTCACCGCGACGGGTTCGAGCAGGTCCCAGCCGCCCTCGTCGACGAGCGTGTGGAACACCCGCAGCGCCCGCGCCGGGTCGGCGACGCCGAGCGCGCCGCCCGCCGCGGTCGCCGCGGTCGCGGGCAGCGCCGGTTCGTCGTCGTAGCGAACCTGTTCGGCCCACAGCTCGACGTACCGCCAGAACTGGTCCGGCCTGCCGCTCACACTGCCCGCCACGTTGAGCCCGGTCGCGGCGCTCTGGCGCAGGATCGGGGAGTTGTTCGCGGCCCAGGGCAGGAAGAAGTGATGGAGGCCGTGCTGGAGGTCACGGGCCGCGAGCAGGCCGGCCGTGGTCGCCGCGCGGGTCCGCACCTCGAGATCGGGGTGGTGGGCGAGTTCGTCGAGCCAGCCGAGGATCTGCTCGCGTGCGCCGTCCAGCTCGTACCAGGTGAGCGCGAGGACCGCGGCACGCAGGCCCGCCTGCCGGAAGTGCACCACGCGCGGCCCGTCGTCGGGCTGCACGACCTCGATCCAGGACCGTTCGGCCAGCAGGCCGCGTAGGTAGCGTGGGGCCTTGGCGGTTCCGGAGCCGCCGAGCCTGCGGTAGAGCGACACCGCGGCGTCGGAAACGGAGAGGTAGCCACAACCTTCGAGTGCCGCGGTGGCCAGCGCGAGTGCGATGTCGGCCGCGTCCGGATCGGCGCCGAGCCATTCACGCACCCGTTCCTCCGGGTCGCGGAACCGGGCGACCACCGTGGACAGCTCCGCGCCGGTACGCAGTGCCTCCCCGATCGCCTTCGCGGCCCGGACGGCGAAGTACGGGTCACCCCGCTCGTCCAGGAGCTCGTCGAGACCGGTGCCGGTCAGGCGCTCGTCCAGCTCGGCCTCGGTCAGCCAGCCGTGTTCTGCGAGCGACCATCGGCGCATGACCTCGCCCGGTGCGGGGAGGTCCAGGTCGGTGATCACGAAGTCCGACCGGTTGGTCGCCGTGGCGAGGCTGCCGCGCACCGGACCGGTCACGATCACCAGATAGCTGCCGTGGGCGCGTGCCTGTTCCGCGGCGTGGGCCAGCCATTTCTCGTCGAGCGACTCGGCCGCGCACCTGCCGCTCGGGCCGGGCAGGTCCCGCACGAGGTAGGCGCTCTCGCGTTGTGGTGGCTGCCAGGCCATGTTGCCGAGCGCCGCGCCGCTCAGCTCGATGAAGGCCGGGGCCATGTTGTTGCGCCGCAACACTTCCACCATCGTGGCGTGTGCGCGTGCGTCGCGACCGGTGCGCGCCCGGTCCGCGATCACGAGCAGGTGGTGGAGGTCGAGCCGCTCGACTCCGGACTCGAAGTCGAGCGGAGGCACATAGCGTTCGTACTCCGCGACGAACTCGCCGGGGTCGCGCCGGATCTTCGCTGACCGCCGGGCCGCGCCCGTGCGGGTTCCCGGCCCGGACGTGAAGTCGCCCGCGACCGTGAAGTCACCGCTGAACAGGTTGACGTGGGTCACGCCGGACGTCCGGGAGATCGCCTCGGCGATGATCTGCTCGACGCGCTTGCTCTGCTCGGCGGCGTCGCCGTGCCGCAGCTTGTTGACCGCCTCGTCCCGGGTCGGCGGTGTCGCCGGTTCCGCGGAGGACGGTTTCGGGCCTGCCGGCGGCTCGTCCGCGCCCTTCGCCTTCTCCTCACTCACTGGGAGTCTCCTGTCCCCAGCGGCCATCCGGGCCCGTGAAAGCTCGGGCCGGCGTGGAAGGTGTCGACGGTGAGGTCACGGATGTCGTAGTGGCTGGCGTGGTCCCGGTAGGTGGCGGTCCGCGTCGGCTCGTTCGCGGGCGCCGGCGGGGTGAGGTCGGCGAGCGCGGGGATGAGCCTGCGCAGCTTGGTCTCCAGCCGGTCCAGATCCGGTCCCGCGGTGCGGAACCGAAGCTCGATGTCCTGGCGCGTGGCGAGCACCCGCAACTCGGGGGGCAGGTCGTCCACGGCGGGGCGCGGAACGCCAAGGCGTACCGGGATGACGTCCTTGCCGAGCCCCAACGCCAGCAGGATCTCGCGCCGGACGTAGTCCTGCGGATCGTCGATCCGCCGCCGGCCCGTTCCGTCCACGGCGGACAGCCAGTGCCGTCCCATGATCACCAGTAGGGCGGTCGAGCGTTCGACGGCGTCCAGCATCTCCTGTTCCCACGCCGCGCCCAACTGAATGGACTTGGAGGCGAAGAACACCGCCTCGGGACCGAATCTGGCCGACAGTTCGTGGTCCAGCATCGCCACCCCGAAGGGTTCGTCGGCGCTCCGGTAGTTGAGAAAGACATGCGTCACTGGCTGTGCACCTCGCGCGGAAGTAATTCATTGGATCGGAGTATTGACTTCGTCACCCATCGATGGGGTGTGACAACGCGTCATCTTTGGCGTGGCGGTCCGGTCTTGGCAACCGCTACTCGGAAGTAATTAGGTGTTTCCTGTTTCCTTCTCACGCTGTCCCGTGAATGTCCCGCGTGCTGTCCCGCGAGACATTCACGGGACAGTCGCACTCCGGATTTCCGGCGCGTACGCGGGTGATTAGTCTTGTCGTCACTCCGGGCCGGCCTGTTTCACTTTTCGTGTCACGCCTCCGACGATGAGCGGCGTCCGGTGACTGGGTGGGAACAAAAGGAACGGACGCAGGCCCGGGTTATCGGTCGTGCGGTGGAAAGGGGGAGTCCGATGGTGCGCGCGCCGGATCTGTTCGGACCTCGGTTGCGGGCGTTGCGTGTCGCGAGACAGCTTTCGTTGACCGAGTTCGCCAGGAGGCTCTACTACAGCAAGGGATATGTGAGCCGGATCGAGACCGGTAAGGCGCGGCCGTCCGTCGAGTTCGCCCGGCGCTGCGACATGGAGCTCGACACCGACGGCGCGCTCGCCACGCTCGTGGCCGCGTCCGCGGCGCAGGAACCCGAACCCGAGCCCGAGGACGACGAAGCCCTGCTCATGACGATGGCGCCCGACTGCGTACGCCCGGTGGGACCGCGGAACACGGTGGCCGGTGCGGCGGAGGTGTTGGCAGGCCGGCCACCGGGCACCTCGTCGGCCGAGACCGGCGCCGAGCAGCTCACCTACCTCACACAGCTCCTCGCCACGATGCGCGGGCTCGGCCAGGTGGCTCGGCCGGAGACGGTTCTGCCCGTGTTGGCGGGGCAGGCGCAGGCACTGCGGCTGCTCGCGAACCGGGCGCGTGGCGTGGACGCCCGCAGGGTCGTCGCACTGTTCGCGCGAACCGCCGAGTTCGCCGGGTGGATGGCCCAGGAAGCCGGGGACGACCGGACGGCGATGTGGTGGACCGGACTGGCGGCAGGCGCCGCGGACGCCGTGGACGACCAGCACACGGCGACCTACGCGTTGGTGCGCAGAGCCTCGATCACTCTCTACCGGGGGGACGCGCGGGCCACCGTCGCTCTTGCCCGTCAGGCACAGGCCGGTTCCGGGATCGCGCCCCGGGTGCGGGGCCTCGCCGCACAACGAGAGGCGCAGGGGCATGCGCTCGCCGGTGACCGTTCCTCGTGCCTCCGTGCGCTCGACGTGGCGCGGCGCCATCTCCTCGCCGCGGACACCGTGGACGACCGGGCGATGGTGATCGGCACCTCGTTCGTGCTGGATCCGGTGACCGCGGTGACCGGGTGGTGCCTCCTCGACCTCGGGCGCCCGGCCGAGGCCGTCGCCGTGCTCGACGAGCAGGTGGCCAGGATCGCGCCCGGTGCGTTTCGGGCACGGGCACGGTTCGGTGTTCGGCTGGCGCTCGCACACGCGGCGACGGGCGAGGTGGAACGGGCCTGCGGTGTCGCGGGAACGATGCTCGAGCACGCCACGGCGATCCGCTCGGCCACCGTGCGCGCGGACGTGGCCCGCCTCTCGACCACGTTGCGGCGTTTCTCACGCCATCCCGCTGTCCGTGCCGTCGCGCCGGCCTTGGCGGTGGTGCTGCACCCGGAGGCCGGCTGAGCCGGCGATGCGTGGTGTGGCCGGTCAGCCCGCCGCGGGGCCGAGCGGCAGGCGGACCGACCGCGCGCCCCGCAGGTCCAGCCACGCGTCGGTCGGCGTGCGGACCAGCCTGGCCAGCACCGCCTCGCAGGTGGCACAGCGGGCCACCACACCGGGTCCCTGGTCGTACACCTGGGCCTGTGCGAACGGGCCGCTGTCGCCGCAGCCCGCGCACGTCAGCACGGCCGTCGTGATGTCGACACCCAGTGCCTCGGCGAACATGCCGGCCGCCCCGTTTCCGTCGATGTGCATCTCATCCTCCGGTCGGGCCGAAACGTTCCGTGCGGATGCTGGCCGGATCCTGGCCCCGGGCCAGCAGCAGGTCCGCCACCGTTTCCACGAAACCCGTCGGGCCACAGACGAACACGCGTGCGCCGGTCGTGTCCGGCAGGTCGGCCGCGGTGATCCGGCCCGCGGGCCGTGTCGAGGTGCCGGCCCTCGTGTACAGCAGCCGGACCGGCACGTCGGAGGCCGCCAGCTCGGCCTCGTAGTACACGTCGGCCGGGCCGCGAACCGAGTACACCAACGTGAACGGGGCGGTGCTGCCCACCCGGGCCCGTTCGCGGAGCATCGCCATCAGCGGGACGATGCCCGAGCCGCCCGCGACCAGCACCACCGGCGCGGTCTCCGCCGCGCGCCAGGTGAACCAGCCGCCGACGGGACCGCGGACCTCCAGCTCGTCGGTCGGCAGCAGCTCGTCGACCAGGTACGGCGAAACCTCACCGTCGATGACGCGCTGCACGGTCAGTTCGATGCGTTCCCCGGACGGGGGAGCCGCGATCGAGTAGCTGCGGTACGCGCTGTACCCGTCGGGCGCCGTGAGCTTCACGTCCACGTGCTGGCCCGCCTCGTGCCCCGGCCAGCCCGGCACGTCGAGGACGATCGTCCTGGCCACCGAGGTCTCCGAGCGCACCGCGAACACCCGGGCGGCCAGCCACGGCGAGCGGCGCCGGACGAGGGGCTCAGTCATCCGTGTAACGCTGCTCGCGCCACGGGTCGCCGTAGTTGTGGTACCCGAGGGTCTCCCAGAAGCCGGGCTCGTCGTCGTGGCGCAGGTCAATGCCGGTCACCCACTTGGCTGACTTCCAGAAGTACAGGTGCGGCACCAGCAACCGGGCCGGGCCGCCGTGCTCGCCGGGCAGATCCTCGCCGTCGTAGCGGTAGGCGAGCCACGCCTTGCCGTCCAGCAGGTCCTCCAGCGGCAGGTTCGTGGTGTAGCCGCCGTAGGACCGGACATACGCGTAGTCCGCGGCCGTCTCGACGCCGGAGAACAAGGTGTCGAGCGAGACGCCCTGCCACGTGGTCGCCAGCTTCGACCATCTCGTGACGCAGTGGATATCCACGGTGGGTCGTTCGCTCGGCAGGGCGAGCATTTCGCGCCACGTCCAGGTGTATTCCGCGCCGACCTCATTGCTGATCGTGAACTTCCACCGGTCGAGATCGATCCGTGGGGTGGGCCCGGCCTGCAGAACGGGAAAGTCCCGGGTCAGGTACTGCCCGGGCGGCAGCTCAGCGGCGGCCGGCTCGCGGCGGCCGTGGAATCCCCTGCTCACGATCACCGCAACGACGCTACCCGGCCGGGGGCGAGGCCACCATATCCAACATCAAGGCGGCATTATGGGCTCGTGCGTACCGTCGACAGGGGTTACCCCAAGGGCCGGATCCGCCGGGAGGACATCCTCACCGCGGCGGTCGCCGTCTACGGCGAGGCCGGGTACCACGGGTCGTCGCTGCGGGAGGTGGCCAAGCGGGCCGGCATCACCCACGCCGGGCTCCTGTACTACTTCCCGACCAAGGAGGCCCTGCTCGCGGCCGTCCTGGAACGGCGGGACGCGGACGACGCCGTGCGGCTGCGGCTCAACGAGCCGCCCGGCCGCGAGGTCCTCCGGCACTGGATCGCGCTGGCGGAGTACAACGTCGCCAACCCCGCCATCGTCGAGCTGTACTCGCGGCTGGCCGCCGAGGCGGTGGCGCCGGACCATCCCGCGCACGACTACTTCGTGCGCCACTACCGGATCGCCCGCCGCTCCGCGTACGAGTCGTTCCGGGTGCTGGCCGAGCGCGGCGAGCTGCGGCAGGGGGTCGACCCGGCCGTCGCCGCGCTGACCTACATGTCGCTGTCGGACGGTCTGCAGGTGCAGTGGCTGACGAAGCCCGACGAGGTGGACCTCGTCGGGGCACTTCGCCACTATCTCGACAGCGTGCTCGTCCAGCCGCTCTAAAGCGTGCTGGCGCGCGGGTCCCAGCCGGCGGGGATCGCCGGTGGGATCGCCACCGTGCTCTCCACCGTGACCCGCTCGCCCGTGTCGATCGACTCGTCGATGGCCAGCATCGCGTCGAGCACGTGGTAGGCCAGCTCACCCGACGCCCGCTCCGGCACCCCGGCCCGGATGGCCCTGGCCAGCTCCACCACGCCGGTGCCACGGGACGACACGTGACCGTCCGCCGGCACCTCCACCAGCTCGTCCGCCCCGATCCGGTGCACGAGCGTCGTCCCGTCGAAGGTGTTCGGGTCCGGCAGCACGGCCGCGCCCTGCGCGCCGGTCACCTCCAGCATGGTCCGCCGTAGCGCCGAGTCGAAGCTCAGCACCAGCTGCGCCGACCCGCCCCGCTCGAAGTCGATCAGCGCGGTCACCGTGGTCGGGACCGTCACGGGGAACTCGGTGCCGGCCCGCGGCCCCGAGCCGATGACCCGGGTCTCGCGGGCCCGGCCACCCGCCCCCGTCACCCGGCGGATCGGGCCGAGCAGCTGCACGAGCGCGGTCAGGTAGTACGGACCCATGTCCAGCAGCGGCCCGCCGCCGGTCTGGAACAGGAACTCCGGCGCGGGATGCCAGCTCTCCGGGCCCGGGGTCTGGAAGATCGCGAGCGCGGTCCGCGCGTCGCCGATCAGGCCGTCCTCGATGGCCCGCCGCGCGGTCTGCATGCCCGGCCCGAGCACCGTGTCCGGCGCGCTCGCGACCCGCAGGCCCTTCTCCGCGGCGGCGGCGAGCAGCTTGCGGCCGCTCTCCCGGTCCAGCGCCAGCGGCTTCTCCGCCCACACGTGCTTGCCGGCGTCGAGCGCCGCGAGCCCGACGTCGACGTGGGCGGCCGGGATCGTCAGGTTCACCACCAGCTCGACCTCCGGGTCGGCCAGCAGCTCGGCCACCGAGCCCGTACTCGGCACGCCGTGCTTCTCGGCCTGTGCCGCCGCCCGTGTCAGGTCCAGGTCGGCGATCCGCAGTACCCGCAGGTCGGGGAACGAGGTGAGGTTGCGCAGGTACTCGTCGCTGATCACGCCCGCGCCGATGAGGCCGACGCCGACCGGCCCCGCGCTCATCGGGCCGCCCCGTTCAGGTAGGCGTAGCTCGCGGCGAGGCCGTCGAAGATGTCGCCGGCGTAGGCGTCGAACTCGATGATCCGCAACGCGTCCGGCGCCGCGGCCAGCACGTCGGCGACCGGCACCCGGCCCTGCCCGGCGGGCACCTGGCCCGACGCGTCAGTGGCGAGGTCGCCGTCCTTGACGTGCAACGCGACCACGCGCTTGCCGAGCCGCTCCAGCAGGGCCGGTGCGTCGGCGCCACCCGCGGCGGCCCAGTACGTGTCGACCTCGATCACGAGCTCGGGGTCGAGCTGGTCGGCGAACGCCTCCAGCGCGGTGCGTCCGCCGATCGTGTTCTTGGCCTCCCACCAGTGGTTGTGGTAGCCGACGGTCAGGCCGTGGTCGGCGGCCTTCCTGGCGGCGGCGTTGAGCGCGGTCGCGATGGCCGCGATGTCCGCCTCGTCCTCCCACTGCTCCGGCGGGGTGAACGGGTCGATGACGGTGCCGACGCCACACGCGACCGCGGCGGCGAACACCTCCTCCTGGTCGACGCCGACCAGCTTGGCGTGGGCGGTCGGCGCGGTCAGCCCGTGGTCGGGCAGCGCCGACCGCAGGACGGCGGCGTGCTCGGCGAGCCCGAACGGTTCGACCTGGGTGAACCCGATGTCTACGAGGCGCGCGAGCGTGCCGGTGGGGTCGGCGGCGAACGCCTCTCGGACGGAGTAAAGCTGCACGGACGTTGTGCTCATGGCCATCTTCTCCCCTGAACGAGTGGACAGCGTGGAAGCGCTCCCACAGAGATTTCTACCATGTGGTAGAAATTGTCGCTACCCTGCCGCCACAGCCGTGCCATGGCTTCGATGATGGACTCCGCCAAGCTCCTCGGCAGAAGGGTCGACCCAAGGCGGACGCATGGGCATGGCAAAGCAGCCGTGCCGGCGGCGTACGCGACTGATAGCGCGCTACGCGGTCATCGACCTGCGCGGGGAAACCCGACCCGGTCGGCGGTGAGGGCGCGGCAGCAGAGCCGGGCCGACGGCGACCAGGGGTGAACGGCGACCAGGGGTGAAGCCCCGCCCGGGCGGGGTGTGGGGGTGAGAAGACCGAGGGAACTCGTGCGAACAAGGCCTCCCCGGCGGCGTGCCCTACCGACGCCAGGAGGTGCGCTGGCGGACGCGGGTGCCGATGAGCACGATGATCAGCAGCGCGCTGATGCCGAGCAGCCACAGGCGCTCGGTCTCGGCGACGTGGTTGCCGACGAACGCCATCGCGACGAACGCGATCACGGTGATCCAACCGCCGATCTCGCGGCCCCGGGGGAAGCGGCCGTGCCAGCCCCATGCCGCCGACGGCTCCTCGTGCGGGTCGACCGCGTTGCTGGGTCGCTTCTCGAGCGCTCCGCCTGCCACGTCCCCTCCTCAACATCAGCTCGGGCCGGGGCTCATGCTCCCACACGCCCCGGAACGGCGTGGTCGAGGGCACTCGGGAACAATGTGCCCCGATGACCAAACGCACCGTGCTCGTACTGGGCTCCACGGGCTCGGTCGGCGTCCAGGCGTTGGACGTCGTCGCGGCCAACCCGGACAGGTTCGACGTCGTCGGCGTGGCCGCCGGGGGCGCCGACCCTGAGGCGCTGGCCGCGCAGGCACTCACCCACCGCGTCCGCGCGCTCGCCGTGTCCAGGGCCACCGCCGCCGAGGACGTGCAGCTCGCGCTGTACGCCGAGGCCCAGCGGCGCGGCTACGACCGGGGTGACTTCGAGCTGCCCCGCATCCTCGCCGGGCCCGAGGCGGTGACCACGCTCATCGCCGAGACCCCGGCCGACATCGTGCTCAACGCCATCACCGGCTCCCGTGGCCTCGCGCCGACGCTGACCGCGCTCGACACCGGCGCCACGCTCGCGCTGGCCAACAAGGAGTCGCTGATCGCGGGCGGCTCGCTCGTGCTCAGGGCCGCCAAGCCGGGCCAGATCGTGCCGGTCGACTCGGAACACTCCGCGATCGCGCAGTGCCTGCGTGGAGGTCACCCACACGAGGTTGCGCGGCTGGTGCTGACCGCGTCCGGCGGGCCGTTCCGCGGCCGGCGGCGGGATGAGCTGGCGAATGTGGGCGTCGAGGCCGCCATGGCGCACCCGACCTGGGACATGGGCCCGGTCATCACGATCAACTCGGCGACGCTCGTCAACAAGGGGCTCGAGCTGATCGAGGCGCACCTGCTGTTCGCCGTCCCGTACGAGCGGATCGACGTGGTCGTGCACCCCCAGTCGATCATTCACTCGATGGTGACGTTCACCGACGGGTCGACGCTTGCCCAGGCCAGCCCGCCGGACATGCGGCTGCCGATCTCGCTGGCGCTCGGGTGGCCGGACCGGGTCCCCGGCGCCGCCCGCCCGTCGACCTTCGGCGAGCCGGCCGCGTGGACGTTCGAACCGCTGGACGACGACACCTTTCCCGCCGTGCGGCTCGCGCGCGCGGCAGGCACGGCGGGCGGTTGCCTGCCGGCGATCTACAACGCCGCGAACGAGGAGGCCGTCACGGCCTTCACGGAAGGACACACGGCCTTCACCAGGATTGTGGACACTGTTCAAGACGTCCTCGACGACGCAGACGGCTGGCGCCATGAGCCGGGCGGCGTCGACGAGGTGCTCGCGGCTGAGGAGTGGGCCCGCGCCCACGCGCGTGAGCTGCTCGCCACAGGAAGGAACTGAACGTCAGTGCTCGCTTGGTTGTTGGGCGTCGTGCTGTTCGCGCTGGGGATCTGCGCGTCCGTGGCACTACACGAGGCTGGGCACATGGTCGCCGCCAAGGCCTTCGGCATGAAGGTGCGGCGGTACTTCATCGGCTTCGGCCCGAAGATCTGGTCCTTCCGGCGCGGCGAGACGGAGTACGGCCTCAAGGCCATCCCGGCCGGCGGCTTCTGCGACATCGCCGGCATGACGGCACTCGACGAGGTGACCCCCGAGGAGGCGCCGCGGGCGATGTGGCGGTTCCCGACGTGGAAGCGCTTCGTCGTGATGGTCGCCGGCTCGGTGACGCACTTCATCCTCGGCTTCATCATCCTGTACCTGCTCGCCGCGACCATGGGCCTGCCGAACGTGGCCGGCACCCCGGTGATCAGCGGCACGAACTGCGCGGCATCGACCCAGAACCCGAAGACCGGGGAGTACGCCGAGTGCGGCTCGAACGACCCGGCGCCGGCCCGCGACGCCGGCCTGCGGCCGGGTGACGAGATCATCAGCGTCGACGGCAAGGCCACCCCGACCTGGTCGGACGTGGTGACGCGGGTGCAGAAGCTGCGGGGCGACCACAGGTTCGTGATCCTGCGGGACGGCGTCGAGCGCACGGTCACCATCGACATCCCGACCGTCAAGCGGCTGGCCCCGGACGCCAAGATCGGCGCGAACGACAACAAGCTGGTCGACGTGGGCGCCATCGGCGTGACCAGCACCCCGATGTACCACTACAACGCGGCCACCGCATTCGGCGGCTCGATCGAGTTCACCGGCACCATGTTCGCCCGCACCTGGGAGGGCATCATCGCCTTCCCACAGAAGATCCCGAAGGTCATCCAGGCCATCGGCGGCGGGGAGCGCGACCCGGACACCCCGGTCAGCGTGGTCGGCGCGAGCATCATCGGCGGCGACGCGGTCGAGCAGGGCGTGTGGGAGCTGTTCCTGCTCCTGCTCGCGACGCTGAACTTCTTCGTCGGCGTGTTCAACCTGCTGCCGCTGCTGCCGCTGGACGGCGGGCACATCGCGATCCTGTTCTACGAGAAGATCCGCGACTGGCTGCGCAGGCTGCGGGGGAAGCCGGCCGGCGGCCCGGTCGACTACACCAAGCTGTCGGCGGTGACCATGGTGGTGATCTTCCTCGGCGGGGCCGTGGTGTTGCTCACTGTGACCGCGGACATCGTGAATCCGATCCGAATAGGGCAGTAGCCGCACCTGAACAGGCCATCGAGGTCACACCCGTGCGTCGGATGGCCAACGATGTGATGGGTAGCCTGGTGTCATGAGCGAAGTGATGCTGGGCATGCCCGACACCCCGCCTCCCGTGCTGGCGGAGCGGCGCAGGACCAGGCAGTTGATGGTCGGTCGGGTGGGCGTCGGCAGTGACTTCCCGATCTCGGTCCAGTCGATGACCACGACGCTGACCGCGGACGTGAACGCGACCCTGCAGCAGATCGCGGAACTGACCGCGGCGGGGTGCGACATCGTGCGGGTGGCGTGCCCGTCCGCCGACGACGCCGAGGCCCTGCCCGCGATCGCCGCGAAGTCGCAGATCCCGGTGATCGCGGACATCCACTTCCAGCCCAGGTATGTGTTCGCCGCGATCGAGGCCGGTTGTGCGGCGGTGCGGGTGAACCCGGGCAACATCAAGAAGTTCGACGACAAGGTCAAGGAGATCGCGGAGGCCGCCCGCGACCACGGCACCCCGATCCGCATCGGGGTGAACGCGGGCTCGCTCGACCCGCGGCTGCTCAAGAAGTACGGCAAGGCGACCCCGGAGGCACTGGCCGAGTCGGCGTTGTGGGAGGCGTCGCTGTTCGCCGAGCACGACTTCCACGACATCAAGATCTCGGTGAAGCACAACGACCCGGTGGTCATGGTGCGGGCGTACGAGCTCCTGGCCGAGCAGTGTGACTATCCGCTGCACCTCGGGGTGACCGAGGCGGGTCCGGCGTTCCAGGGCACGATCAAGTCGGCGGTGGCCTTCGGTGCGCTGTTGCGGCAGGGGATCGGTGACACGATCCGGGTGTCGCTGTCCGCGCCGCCGGTCGAGGAGGTCAAGGTCGGCGCGCAGATCCTGCAGTCGCTGAACCTGCGGCCCCGCAAGCTGGAGATCGTGTCGTGTCCGTCGTGCGGGCGTGCGCAGGTGGACGTGTACAAACTGGCCGACGAGGTGACCGCGGGCCTGGAGGGCATGGAGGTCCCGCTGCGTGTCGCGGTGATGGGCTGTGTGGTGAACGGTCCTGGCGAGGCCCGCGAGGCCGACCTCGGGGTGGCGTCGGGCAACGGCAAGGGCCAGATCTTCGTGCGGGGCCAGGTCATCAAGACCGTGCCGGAGCACCAGATCGTGGAGACCCTCATCGAGGAGGCCATGCGCATCGCCGAGGAGGCCGGCGAGACGGACGGGGCGGGCTCGCCGACCGTCACGGTCGGCTGACCGCACACGGGCATGGCCGACACGCCATCACCCTGACCGGCCGAGCCTCACGACCTCAGGACCGCGTACCGGAGGAGGACCGCGCCGGACGGGAAGGTGCGGTTCTCCGCCAGCTCCAACCTGATCCACCTGTCCAGCGTGGGGAAGTACGGCGTCCCGCCGCCGACGGCGGTCGGGGTGACCACCACGTGGAACTCGTCGACCAGGCCCGCCCGCACCAGCGGCGCCGCCAGCGTCGCGCCGCCGACCTCGATCGGGCCGTCGGTCTCGGCCTTGATCCGGCGTGCGACCTCGACCACGTCACCGCGCTCCAGCCGCGAGTTCCAGTCGACCTTGTCGAGGGTCTTCGAGAACACGACCTTCGGCAGCGCCCGCCACAGCCCGGCGAACTCGGCCTCGACCGGTGCCGCGTCCGGGTCCTCGTCGGCGGTCGGCCAGTACGCCGACATCAGCTCGTACAGCTTGCGCCCGTACAGCGACACCGCGACCTCGCGCGCGCGGTCGTTCCAGTACCGGTGCAGCTCGGGATCGGGTTCGCTCCAGGCGATCCCGCCGTCCTTGTCGGCGACGTAGCCGTCCACCGACACACCGAAGCCGTAGATCAGTCGTCCCATGGCGGTACAGCCTGCCGGACCGACCGGAACTCGTCATGGACCTCGCGGATCTCCACCGTGTCGCTCGGCGCCCGCCTGCCCCACTCCGCGGCGGTCGCGGGGGAGTCGACCTCCACCAGCCAGAAGCCCGCGGTCAGGTCGCCGGACAGCAGCACCCCGGCCCGCACCAGCTCCTCGTGGTAGCGGCCCATGGCCGGGACCTCGGCGGGATCGGCGGGTTCGGTGAGGATGAGGAAGCGCATGGCGTGCTCCGTTCCGGCGAAGAGGACCTCCACCGGCACGTCGAGCCAGATCACGGCATATCGACAGGTCGGGAGCGAATTCCGCGTGTCACGGCCCTCGGCTGTCTTGGCGGGCGCTCATCTGGCACGCTGGTACCCGTGTTGCGGCTTGCGGGTGCACGGCTGCTCGATGAGCGGGATCGGTTGGCCGTGCGTGCGATGCTCATGGCGGATCCCGTCGCGTCCTGCATGGTGGCGTCGCGGATCGAGAACCTCGGCATGGACCCGTGGCGGCTCGGTGGCGAGCTGTGGGGCTGCGAGCCCCGGAGCTTCCGCGGCGGTCGCCTCGACTCGCTGTGCTTCGCAGGTTCGAACCTGATCCCGTTGCAGGGCAGCCGGTCCGCGCTGCGTGCCTTCGCCGACCGGGCGTTGCGCCGGCGGCGCATGTGCTCGTCGGTCGTCGGGCCCGCCGAGCAGGTGCTCGGGCTGTGGTCGGAGCTGGAGCTGGACTGGGGACCCGCCCGCGAGGTCAGGGACGACCAGCCGCTGATGGCCACCGCCAAGGCGCCGGTCATCGAGCCCGACCAGCTGGTGCGGCCGGTGCGTCCCGACGAGCTGGACCGGTACCTCCCGGCCGCGATCGCCATGTTCATCGAGGAGGTCGGCGTCGACCCCCGGGCGGGTGACGGCGGGGCCAGCTACCGGGCCCGCGTCGCCGAGCTGATCGCCGCCGGGCGCGCGTTCGCCCGGTTCGAGGGCGGGGACGTGGTGTTCAAGGCCGAGATCGGCGCGCTGTCGTCGGCCGTCGGGCAGATCCAGGGCGTGTGGGTGCACCCGGACCGGCGCGGGCACGGCCTCGGCTCGACGGGCACGGCCGCGGTGGTCGACCGGCTGGTGCGTGGGCTGGGCCGCACGGCCAGCCTGTACGTGAACGCGTACAACGTGGTCGCCCAGTCCGCCTACAAACGCATCGGATTCACACAGGTCGGGCAGTACGCCACGGTCCTCTTCTAGTTTGCGGCATACTCGCCGCCGTGCGCGTCACCCGTTTGCTCACAGCCCTGACCCTGCTCGTGCCGCTCGCCGCATGTAGCTCCGAGCCGGAACCGGGGGACGCCGCGAACGCGTTCGCCGCCGCGTTCGCGAAGGGCGACCTCAAGGCCGCGTCCGGTCAGACCGACTCACCGGACGCCGCCAGCAAGCAGCTGTCCGCGGTGCGCAAGGCACTCGAGCCGAAGTCGGTGTCGGCCGAGGTCAAGGGCGTCACCCAGGGCGACGGCTCGTCGACGGCCAACGCGACGTACCGGGTCAGCTGGGACCTCGGCGGGAACCGCACCTGGTCCTACGACAGCCATTTCGAGCTGCGCGACGACGACGGCTCGTGGAAGGTGCACTGGAGCCCGACCGTCATCCACCCGAAGCTGGCGCAGCAGCAGGCGATCGCCGTGCAGGGACAGCAGCCGGAGCTCGCGCCCGTGCTCGACCGCGACGGCGGTGCCGTGCTCTCGCCGAGCCGGGTCGTCTCGGTGCTGCTGGACAAGGCCAAGGCGGGCGACGTGAACGCGGTGGCCGGCGCGCTCGCGACCGCGCTGTCCGGCATCGACAACACGATCACCCAGCAGGCGATCCTCGACGGGGCGAACAAGACGCCGGCCGGTCAGCCGTACCAGGTGGCCGCGCTGCGGCAGAGCAACTACGAGACGGTCAAGCCGGCCATCTACGACCTGCCGGGTGTCCGGTTCACGTCCTCGCCCCGGCTGCTGGCCGACGACAAGGCGTTCGCGCCGACCGTGCTCCCGGGGATCCGCAAGGTCGTCGAGGCGGACCTGACCGGCAAGGCCGGCTGGCGGGTGATCACGACCGACTCGACCGGTGCGGAGGTCGAGGAGCTGTACTCGAAGGCCCCCCAGCCGGCGACGGCGGCGACCACGACGTTGAGCATCGGCGTGCAGAACGCGGCGCAGGCGGCGGTCAACACCGAGGCGACGCCGTCGATGATCGTCGCGATGCAGCCGTCGACGGGGGAGCTGCTGGCGGTGGCCCAGAACGCGCCCGCGGACGCGCAGGGCCCGGTCGCGCTGATGGGCCGGTACCCGCCGGGCTCGACGTTCAAGATCGTGACCGCGACGGCGGCGCTGTCGGCGGGCAAGGTCACCGGCGCGTCGCCGGTCGGCTGCCCGGCCACGATCACCATCGACGGCCGGGAGATCCCGAACGCCGGCAAGTTCGACAAGGGCACCATTCCGCTGTCGACGGCGTTCGCGGTCTCGTGCAACACGACGTTCGCGCAGCTGGCGTCGGAGATGGGACCGTCGGACCTGACGAACGCGGCGAAGAACTACGGGCTGGGCGTGGACTTCGTGATGCCGGGCGCCACGACGGTGACGGGCTCGGTGCCGGCGGCGTCCGGGATCGTCGAGCGCGCGGAGGACGGGTTCGGCCAGGGCAAGGTCGTCGCGAGCCCGTTCGGCATGGCGCTGGTGGTGTCGGCCGTGGCGTCGGGCAAGATGCCGGCGCCGTCGCTGCTGCGCGGCTCGTCGACGAAGGCGGACGCCACGGTGCAGCCCGTGTCGCCGCAGGTCCTGGACGGCGTGCGGGCGATGATGCTGGAGATGGCCCGGTCGACGCCGGCGCTGGCGGGGTTCCCGGAGGTGCGGGGCAAGACCGGCACGGCGCAGTTCGGCGACGGGACGCACTCGCACGGGTGGTTTGTCGGGTACCAGGGCGATCTGGCGTTCGCGGTGCTGCTGACCGACGTCGGCACGTCGGCGAAGGCGGTGGCAGCCGCGACCCGGTTCCTTGGCGGGCTGTCCTAGGGTGGAGGCATGCCTGTTCGTGCCCCGTTGAAGCCCGGCGTCCAGTCGCCGCGCCGTCCCGTACCGGCCTCCATCCCGCGGCCGGAGTACGTGGACAAGCCGGCGCCCGTCCGCAACGTCGAGCCGTGGGTGCAGACGGACGAGACGATCGAGGCCATGCGGGTGGCCGGCCGGATCGCGGCGCAGGCACTGGCCGTGGGTGGCGAGGCGGTCAAGCCGGGCGCGGCGACCGACGACATCGACGCGATCGTGCACGAGTTCCTGCTGGACCACCACGCGTACCCGTCGACGCTGGGTTACCGGCACTTCCCCAAGTCGTGCTGCACGTCCCTCAATGAGGTGATCTGTCACGGCATCCCCGACACGACCCGCATCGAAGACGGCGACATCGTGAACATCGACGTGACGGCGTTCATCGGCGGCGTCCACGGCGACACGAACGCGACGTTCCTGGCCGGTGACGTCGACGAGGAGGTCCGCCTCCTGGTCGACCGCACCCGCGAGGCGACGATGCGCGCGATCAAGGCGGTGCGCCCTGGTCGCGCGCTGAACGTGATCGGCCGGGTTATCGAGTCCTACGCGAAGCGGTTCGACTACGGCGTGGTCCGCGACTTCACCGGCCACGGCATAGCCAGGTCCTTCCACAGCGGCCTGGTGATCCTCCACTACGAGGAGCCGAAGGTCGAAACCGTGATCGAAAAAGGCATGACCTTCACGATCGAGCCCATGATCACCCTGGGCGGCATCGACTACGACATCTGGAACGACGGCTGGACCGTCACCACCAAAGACAAAAGCTGGACCGCCCAGTTCGAACACACCCTGGTGGTAACCGACACAGGCGCCGAAATCCTAACCCTCCCCTAACCACCCCAACCCCCGCGAGTCCCGCGAGTCCCGCGTTCAAACACCCCGAGTCCCGCGTTCACGCACCCTGAGTCGCGAGTCCCGCGTTCGTGCATCGCGAGTCCCGCGTTCGCACATACCGAGTCGCGCGTTCGGACATACCGAGTCGCGCGTTCGGACATACCGAGTCGCGCGTTCGGACATCGCGTCGCGTTTGAACACCGCGAGTCCCGCGTTCAACCATCGCGAGTCCCGCGTTCGCGCACACCGAGTCGCGCGTTCGCGCATAACGAACTGCGGTTTCGTGCCGATCTTGGCCCGGGCTGGACCGGCCAACCCCCCTCCAGCTCAGCCCAGCCCGGGCTGAGCTGAGCGTGATCGTTGTTCACGGCCGGGCGGTGCTGCGGGCAGCGGACTTCGCCGACGTCCAGGTGACCGTCGAACCAGACTTCGCCACCGAACCAGACTTCGCCACCGAACCAGACTTCGCGGACGCTGACACGCATTCCGTCGAACGAGAGCCGTCCAGCGGGGAACCGTGCACGAAACCGCAGCTCGGTATGCGCGAACGCGGGACTCGGTGTGTTTGGACGCGGGACTCGCGGGTGGTCAGAGGAGGGTGGTTAGGACTTCCAGGATGGCGGTTGCTACGGGGGTCGGGTCGGTGGCTGGGGCCAGGTGGTGGGTGTTGAGGCGGCGGGTTGGCCAGCCTCTTGACTCGGCTTCTGCGGCGTCTTCGGCGTACGGGGGTGAGAGTTGGACGTATCCTGCCGGTCCTGTCCACTCGACCTCGGGGCGTTCCTCCTTCAGGAAGGCGATTGGGACCTCTGGGGCCTCGTCCGCTATCTCTGCCCGTAGGGCCGGGTCCGCAACCAGGGTCTCCAGTGGGTCCGGGTCGAACCAGCGTTGCCACCGCGGCAGCTGGCCCTCGCGGGACGACGCCCGTAGCCCGGCGTACAGCGAGGCCGGCACGGTGTCGCGCCATGAGCGGCCGGGGGTGGGTAGGCCCGCGTCCACGAATACCAACCCGGTGACCACGTCCTCCAGCGAGTCCGCGAAGGCCGGCAGCAGCGGTCCCGCCCCGCTGTGACCGATCAGCACCACCGGGCCCTCCAACAGCTCCTCACCCATCGCGTCCGCGAACGCACCCAGCAGCACCTGGTGCACGGGTGGCGCCACCACCGACGGCCGCAGGTCCAGGAGTACCGCCGGGTGCCCGAGTGCCGCCAGTGCGTCGGCCAGCGGGCGCAGGCTCGCCGGGCCGAGGAACGGGCTGTGCACCAGGACTGCGGTGACGGGGGTGGCGGGCATGACCAGGATGATTGCAGGTAACGGAAGGGGCAATCATGCGGGGAGCGTTGCTCGTCGCCGGCACGTCGTCGGACGCCGGCAAGAGCGTGCTTGTCGCCGGGATCTGCCGGTGGCTCGCGCGCGAGGGGGTGAGGGTCGCGCCGTTCAAGGCGCAGAACATGTCCAACAACTCGGCCGTCACCCCGTCGGGTGGCGAGATCGGGCGCGCACAGGCCATGCAGGCCCGCGCCGCCGGGCTGGAGCCCAGCACCCGCTTCAACCCCGTCCTGCTCAAGCCCGGCTCCGACCACAGCTCCCAGGTCGTCATCCACGGCAAGCCCGCGGGCACCCTGCGTGACTACCGCGAGCGGAACTTCGCGGACACCGTCCTGTCCACTCTGGACGAGCTGCGACGGGACTTCGACGTCGTCATCTGCGAGGGGGCCGGGTCACCCGCCGAGGTCAACCTGCGGGACCGGGACATCGCCAACCTGGGGCTCGCGCGCGCCGCCGACCTGCCCGTCCTCGTCGTCGGGGACATCGACCGCGGCGGCGTGCTCGCCCACCTCTTCGGCACGCTCGCCGTCCTCGACCCCGCCGACCAGGCCATGATCCAGGCCTTCGTCATCAACAAGTTCCGCGGCGACCAGGCCCTCCTGCAACCCGGACTCGACTGGCTCACCGCGCGGACGGGACGTCCCGTCCTCGGTGTCCTGCCCTGGCACGAGGATCTCTGGCTCGACACCGAGGACTCGCTGTCCTACACGGCCGACGGCGCCATCGGCCGGCCGCTGCCGCCCCACGGCGACCAGTGGCTCCGCGTCGCCGTCGTGCGGCTGCCCCGCATCTCCAACGCGACCGACGTCGAGGCGCTCGCCTGTGAACCCGGTGTCGCCGTCCGGTTCGTCACCGAGCCGTCCCGGCTCGCGGACGCCGACCTCATCGTGCTGCCCGGCTCGAAGTCCACTGTGGACGATCTGGAATGGTTGCGGGACAGGGGACTTGCCGACGCGATTGTCAACACGAGCACTCCGGTCCTCGGGATCTGCGGCGGCTACCAGATGCTCGGGCGCAGGATCGTCGACCACGTCGAGTCCCGGCGGGGCGAGGTCGCGGGGCTCGGGCTGGTCGACCTGGAGGTCGAGTTCGCCGTCGAGAAGACCCTGACTCGCCCCACCGGGACCGCCCTCGGTCGTCCCGTGTCCGGGTACGAGATCCATCACGGCCGGGTGGTCCGTCAGCCGCGGTCGCACCTCATCGAGCCGCTCGAAGGAGTGCACACCGATCGAGTGATTGGCACGCACTGGCACGGACTGCTCGACAACGACGACTTTCGCCGGGCGTTCCTGCGCTGGGTCGCGGAGCGCGCCGGCCGCGAGGGATTCCTCCCCGCTCCCGACACCGACGTCGTCGAGGCCCGTGCCGCTCAGCTCGACACCCTCGGCGACCTTGTATCTCGGCACCTGGATCTCGCCGCGATCGAGGCACTGATCGTGGACGGTCCCCGGCGCCGCCCAACCCTCCGAATTGCCGCCAGGTAAGGCCATTCCTGAGAAATTCCATCATTCCACCGACCCGGGCCGGCCATTGATGGTACAGGTCCGACCTGAACTGGGTGTGGTGTGGAAATATCTCTCTGTTACGGTTCCTCCGAACGGGCGATGCCGCTATAGTGCGCCGAGTGTCGCGATCTAGTCACGCTGCGCTGTCGGGGACGAAGGTCAAGTTAGGTTTCGTGAAGCGTGCCGTGTCGACGCTGTCCGGCCTGCGCCATTGGCGTGTGCAATGGAAGCTCGTCGTGGTGGTTCTCGGACCGACCCTCGTCGCGGTCGTCCTCGCGGTGAACAGTGCCTTCAGCTCATGGTCCTCCGTTGCCGACTACGGCAGGGCCTCGGACCTCGTGCGGGTCCACCAGCAGATCGACAACCTGGTCGACGGGCTCCAGCAGGAGCGGGACGTCACGGCGGTCTACGTCTCCTCAGGCCGCGCCCTCAACGAGGACGAGGTCAACGCCGCGCGAGCCGACGTGGACACGGCGATCGACCAGTACCGCGCAGCCATCGGCGGCCTCGACGTCAGCGAGTCGCCCACGCTGGCCGGCGACGTGCGCAGAGCGGACGACGCACTGGACGGCATCGCCTTCGTGCGCAACGCGGTGACCTCCGTGAGCCTCACCGAGGGCGCCATCCGCGCGACCTACACCGACACCATCGGCAAGCTGTTCGCCCTCGTCACGTTCGACCCGGCCGGCACGAACTCGCGGCTGGCCGGCGACCTGCGGGTGCTCGGCGACATCTTCCAGGTCAAGGAGTACGCCAGCCAGTCCCGAGCCGAGCTGGCCGCCATCCTGACCACCGGCGGGTTCGCGGTCGGGCAGCTCCAGAGCTTCACCAGCATCCTGGCCCGCCAGCAGGCCGCGGTCGACGCGTTCCAGGCCGACGCGGCCGACGAGCAGCGCACCCGCTTCGCCAACGCGGTCCAGGGTGTCGCGGTCTCCCAGGTGCAGACCGACCAGACCACGGCCATCGACCAGGCCACCGCGGACCAGCTCCAGATCAACCCGACCGAGTCGTTCACCGCGGCCTCCGAGAAGCTGAAGCTGTTGCGGGACGCGCAGAACCAGCTGCTCAACGGCGCCATCTCGGACCTCGACGCCTTCCACGACGACGCGCTGCTGTCCGCGTGGCTCGCCGTCGGCACGCTCGCGCTGGTCGTGCTGCTCGCGATCGTCGTGTCCACCGCGGTCGCCAGGTCCATGTCCCGCTCGCTGCGCCGCCTGCGGTCCTCCGCGCTGCACGTCGCCGAGAACTGGCTGCCCGAGATCACCCAGCGCCTGCGGTACACGAACGTCGAACAGATGGCCGAGGTGCACGTCGCCAAGGTCGACCTGGACGCCGAGGACGAGATCGGCGAGGTGGCGCGCGCGTTCGACTCGATTGCCGCGGCCTGCGCCCGGCTGGTCCGCGACCAGGTCGAGCTGCGTGTCTCGATGAACTCCGGCTTCATCAACCTGGCCCGCCGCAACCAGCTGTGCGCCGAGCGCATCCTGCGTGCGCTGGACGAGTGGGAACAGGACGAGCTGGACACCGAGCGGCTGCAGAAGCTGTTCGTCATCGACCACCTCGCGACCCGCATGCGCCGCACGGACGACAGCCTCATGGTCATCGCCGGCGCGCAGACGATCACCAAGCGGACCGGGCCGCGGCAGCTCGACGAGGTCGTCGGCGCCGCACTGTCCGAAGTGGAGCACTACACGCGGGTCGTGCGCCGGGTCGCGGGCGAGAGCGTGGTCGTGGTCGGGCACGCGGTGCCGGACGTCGTGCACCTGCTGAGCGAGCTGCTGGACAACGCCACGACGTTCTCCCCGCCGACGAGCCAGGTCACCGTCGGGTTCATGCGGACACCGACCTACCCGGGCTCGGTCGTCGTGCTGATCCGCGACCACGGCGTCGGCCTGTCGCCGGAGCGGTTGGCGGAGCTGAACCAGCGGATCACCTCGCCGGAGGCCATCGACGGCTCGATGGTCCGCAGCATGGGCCTGTTCGTGGTCGGCCGGTTGGCCGCGCGGCACAACATCATCGTGCGGCTCGGACCCACCGACGGTGGCGGCGTCACCGCGAGCGTCGTGCTGCCGCAGGGACTCCTGGTCGGCGAGGGACAGCCGGCGCAGGGCTACCAGCAGATGCCGAGGACGGCGCCGGCCAGCCAGTCCCAGCCGCCCCGGAACCAGTCCCAGCAGGTGTCCGAGTACCGGCAGGCCGTGCCACTACCGCCAGGCCATCAGTCACAACCGGGCCAGCAGCCGCCGCCGGCCGGACCGCCGAAGCTTCCCGTGCGCCAGCCGGGGCAGGCCGGCCAGCAGGCGTCGGCGCGAGTCGTGCCGCCACAGCTCACCGGCGGTCAAGCGACACCGGAGCTGACCGGCACCGCCGAGATCGCGCCCCTCGTACCGGGCAAGCCGCTCACCCTCGGTGACGCGATGATCATGCGCCGGCAGCGGCGCCGGCGGTCCGACCTCACCGACAACTGAGCCACATCCACACAGAACTAGGAGACCCTGTGTTTCAGCGTGTGCCGGTCACAAGTCGCCGCATCCTCGCCGCGGTGGTCGCCGCCGCGATGGTCGCGGTGCCCGCCTGCTCCCCGTCCGACGCGGACTCGGGTGCCTCGGACGTCAGGGAGATCAGGATCGGCACGCCGCTGCCGCTGTCCGGGCCCGACGCCGCGCTCGGCAAGGACGCGTTGCAGGGCGCCGAGTTGGCCGCCGACATCATCAACAACGGCCTGCCCGGCCTGAAGCTGCCGCTCGCCGGCGACAGGGGCGTCCCGAGCCTCGGCCACGCCAAGTTCCGGATCGTCCCGGCGGACACGCAGGGCAAGCCGGAGAACGGTGCCAGCGCGGTCAACCACCTCGTGAACGACGAGAAGGTGGACATCCTGGCCGGCGCGCTCGAGTCCGGCGTCACCAGGACGGCGGCACAGCAGGCCGAGCGGCTCCAGGTTCCGTTCGTCACCAGCATCTCCTCCTCGCCGGCGCTGACCCAGCAGGGCCTGAAGTGGTTCTTCCGCACCGGTCCCACGGACGTCACCTACGCGCAGGCGTTCTTCGGCCTGCTCGACGAGGAGAAGAAGAAGAACGTCTCCGCCGACCGGATAGCCCTGCTGTACATGAACAACACGTTCGGCACGGACGCCGCGACCGTGGGGAAGAACCTGGCGCAGGCCAACGGAAGGCAGATCGTCGCGGACGTGCCGTTCGACCCGGCCGCGACCGACCTGACCTCGCAGGTGCAGCAGGTCCGCGCGGCCAACCCGGACACCGTCTTCGTGGTGGCCTACCCGCCGACGGCGACACTGTTCGTCAACGCGACCGAGCAGCTCGACTACCTGCCGCCGGCCGTGATGGCGTTCGGCGCCGGCTTCATCAACGACGCCTTCATCCAGTCGGCGGGTGACAAGCTCGAGGGCGTGTCCCGGCGGGTGGCGTGGTCGGAGGACCTCGGCAACCGCAACCCGGCGTCGAAGCTCGTCTCGGACGAGTTCAGGAAGCGCAACAAGGCTCCGCTGACCGAGAACTCGGCCCGCGTGTTCACCACGATCATGGCGCTCGCGCAGGTGTTCGACAACGCGAAGTCGGTCGACCCGGAGGCGGTCCGCTCCGCGCTGGTCTCGCTGGACATCCCCGGCCGCGACACGATCATGCCGTGGGACGGCATCAAGTTCGACGACCAGCACCAGAACACCGGCGCCCGCGCGGTCGTGGAGCAGCGGCTCAACGGGCAGTGGAAGGTCGTGTACCCCAAGGACATCCGTTCCCAGGAGATCGTCTGGCCGGCGAGCGACGCCCGTAAGAAGAAGTGACCGACCTGCTCCAGGCGCTGACCAACGGCGTGTTCCTCGGCGCGGTGTTCGCCCTGGCCGCCGTCGGTCTCTCGCTGGTCTTCGGCGTCACCAACATGGTGAACTTCGCGCACGGCGACCTCATCATGGTGGCGATGTACGTCGGGTTCCTGTGCTGGTCGCTGGCCGGGCTGGACCCGCTCCTCGCCATCCCGGTCGCCGCGGTGACGCTGGCACTGGTGGCGTTGCTGATCTACGGCGGGATCATCCGGCCGGTGCTCGGCTCGACCCAGCTCGCGCAGATGGTGGTGACCTTCGGGTTGCTGACGTTCCTGCGCGGGACGGTGCAGTTCGCGTTCACGGCCGACCCGCGGCGGGTCCAGGACCCGATCGTCGGTGACGTCCGGATCGCGGTCGGCGGCGTGGCGGTCACCGGCGCGCAGCTCGCGTCGGCCGCCGGCGCGCTGGTCGCGACCGGCGCGCTCGCCTGGTTCGTGCACCGCACCGAGACCGGTCGCGCGTTGCAGGCGGTGGGGGAGGACCCGGGCGGGGCGTCGCTGATGGGCATCGACGCCGGCCGCATGTACGCGCTCGCGTGGGCGCTGGCCGGGGTGTCCACGGGCGTCGCGGGTTCGTTGCTCATCAACAGCTTCGGCATCGACCCGCTCGCCGGCGCGACGTTCGGGATCATGTCGTTCATCGCGGTGGCGCTGGGCGGGTTCGGCAGCATCCTGGGCGCGGCGCTCGCCGGGCTGCTGCTCGGGGTCGTGCAGGGCGTGGTCGGGCTGTACCTGTCCGGGTACACGCTGACCGCCGCGCTCGGGATCTACCTGCTGGTGCTCGTGGTCCGGCCACAGGGTCTGCGGGGCACGCGGTGAGCGGGGTCGAGGTGCCGGCGAAGAGCGTGCGGTGGGGGCGGTACGCGGGCCTGGTGGTCGTGGCTCTCGTGCTGCTCGTCTACCCGCTGGTTCTCGAGACCTCCTTCCTGCAGACGATCGGCGTGCTGGCGCTGACGATGGCGATCGCGGCGACCGGGTGGAACGTGCTCGGCGGGTACGCGGGACAGATCTCCTTCGGCCACGCCGTCTTCTTCGGCACCGGCATGTACGGCACGACGCTGCTGGTGACCGCCGGCTGGTCGCCGTGGCTGACGATGGTGCCGATCGCGCTGCTGGCCGCGTTGTTCGGTGTCCTCATCGGACTGCCGACGTTCCGGTTGCGTGGCCACTACTTCTCGATCGCGACGCTGGCGATCGGCATGATGGTGATGTCGGTCCTGCCGAACGTCAAACCGCTGGGGGCGACGGACGGGCTGTCGGTGCCGTTCCTCGACGAGGGGTTCTGGAACCTGACGTTCTCGTTGCGGGACAAGAGCGCGTACTACTACACCGCGCTCGGCCTGTTCGCGGTCGCGACGCTGGTGACGTGGCTGTTCCTGCGCGGGAGGACCGGCAGCTACCTGGAGGCCATCCGTGACGACGAGTTCGCCGCGGCCGCGGTCGGGGTGCCGGTGTGGCGGTACAAGATGTACGCGGTGGCGATGTCGGCGGCGCTGACGTCGGTCGCGGGCAGCTTCCACGTCATGTTCGTGACGTTCGTGGACCCGGCGTCCAGCTCGGACCTGTCGCTGTCGACGGCGATCGCGTTGATCGCGGTCGTCGGCGGGGCGGGGTCGAGGTGGGGACCGCTGCTGGGGGCGTGGCTGGTGATCGCGTTGCAGGAGTACACGAGGACGTACCTGTCGGCGACCGGGCGGACCGTCGACCTGATGATGTTCGGCGCGCTGATCATCCTGGTGGTGCTCGTCGACCCACGTGGGCTCGTCCACCTCGCCGGCCGGCCGTTCGCGAGGCGGTCATGACGCTGCTTTCCGTGTCCGGCCTGACGAAGCGGTTCGGCGGCCTCGCGGCGGTCGACGAGGTGTCGTTCGACGTCGAGGAGGGCACGGTCACCGGCCTGATCGGGCCGAACGGCGCCGGCAAGAGCACGCTGTTCTCGATGATCGCGGGCGCACAGCGGCCGACGTCGGGCCGGCTTCTGTTCGACGGCAGGGAGGTCACGGGCTGGCAGCCACACCAGGCCGCGGCGGCCGGGGTGGGGCGGACGTTCCAGCTGATGCGGGTGTTCGGCTCGATGACGGTGCTGGAGAACCTGAGGACGGCCGCGTATCTGCGACACCGCTCGAAGCCGGCGGCGCGGTCCCACGCCGCCGAGATCTGCGCGTTCGCCGGCCTGGAGGAGGTGGCACACCGCCCGGCCGCGACACTGACCGGCGCGACGAAGAAGCGGCTGGAGCTGGCCCGGGCGCTGGCGACGTCCCCGAGGCTGCTGTTGCTGGACGAGGTCCTGTCCGGCCTGACCCCGACGGAGACGGCGGCGGCGATCGAGCTGATCGGGAGCGTGCACGGGCAGGGGATCACGATCGTGTTGGTGGAGCACGTGATGCAGGTGGTGATGAGCCTGTGCCCTCGCCTGGTGGTGCTGGACTTCGGCAAGCTGATCTTCGACGGCTCACCCGAGGACGCGGTCCGGGACCATGCCGTGCTCGACGCGTACCTGGGGGCGTGATGCTGACGGTGACGGACCTTCGGGTGTCCTATCAGGACGCACCGGCGGTGGACGGGGTGTCGCTCTCCCTGTCGGAAGGGGAGCTGGTCAGCCTGGTCGGCTCGAACGGCGCGGGCAAGTCGAGCGTACTGGCGGCGATCGCGGGGCTGCACCGCCCGATCGGCGGGACGGTCGTCTTCGACGGCAAGGACGTCTCCCGGCTGCCGGCGCACAAGATCGCCCGGCTGGGGTTGGCGCTGGTGCCGGAGGGGCGGCGGCTGTTCGCGCACCAGACGGTGCGGGCGAACCTGATCCTGGGTGCGTACGTGCAACGGGACGCGGCCGTTCGAGAGTCCACCCTGGAGCGGGTGTTCGAGCTGTTTCCCGTGCTGGGACAGCGGTTGAGCCAGCGGGCCGGCATGCTGTCGGGCGGGGAGCAGCAGATGCTGGCACTCGGCCGGGCGCTGATGAGCCGGCCGAGGCTGCTGGTCCTGGACGAGCCGTCCCTGGGAATCGCGCCGCGGACCGCGAACCTGATCTTCGAGGCCATCTCCCGGGTACGCGCCGAGGGCATGACGGTCCTGCTGGTGGAACAGAACCTACGCGCGGCGTTGCGGTTGTCGGACCGGCTGTACGTGTTGCAGACCGGCTCACTGGTCCTCAGTGGAACGGCGGAGGAACTGGCGGAGTCCCCGCTGATCCGCCAGGCGTACCTGGGTTTGTGAGCCCCGCGTCACAGCGGCAGTTTCAGCAGCGCGTTCTCCACGAGCTCCGGCATCGCCGGGTGGATCCAGTACTGCCCCCGCGCCATCGTCCGCGCGTCCAGACCGAAGCTCATCGCCTGGATCAACGGCTGGATCAGGGTCGACGCCTGCGGGCCGATGATGTGCGCGCCGAGCAGCCGCCCCGACGCCGGGTCGGCCAGCAGCTTCGCGAAACCGGTCGTGTCCTCCATCGCCCAGCCGTACGCGATGCCGGCGTAGTCATGCTTCGCCGTCACGTACCGGATGCCCTGCTGGACCGCCTGCTCCTCCGTCAGCCCCACCGACGCCACCTGCGGGGAGGTGAACACCGCGTGCGGCACGAACCGGTGGTCGGCCGCCACGGGCGACGACGGGTTCAGCAGGTTGTGCTGGACGACCCGTGCCTCGTGGTTCGCCACGTGTTTCAGCTCGAACGGTGAGCTGATGTCACCCAGCGCCCACACGCCCTCGGCGGTCGCGCGCTGGTAGTCGTCCACGACCACGTACCCGTCGTCCGTGACCTCGATGCCCGCCGCCGGCAGGTTCAGCAGGTCCGAGTTCGGTGTCCGGCCGATCGCCACCAGGACCAGGTCGGTGCTCAGCGGCTCACCGTCCAGGTCCAGCACGATGCCCGGCGACGCCCGCAGCACCTTCTTCTCCAGCCGGACGTCCCACCTGCCCCTGGCCAGCTCGGTGAACCGGGCGCTGATGTCGCCGTCCTCCTGCCGCAGCAGCCCGTCCGACCGCGCGACGACCGTCACCTCGACACCGAACGACGAGAACACGTGGGCGAACTCCGCCGAGATGAACCCGCTGCCGATGATCGTCAGGTGCCTCGGCAGCTCGTCGAGCCGCATGATCGAGTCGGACGTGTGGTAGCCGACCTCGTCGAGGCCCGGCACGTCCGGCAGGACCGGCCGCCCACCCGCCGCGAGCACGATCCGGTCGGCGGTCACCGTGGCACCGTCGATGTCGAGTGTCCGGGGCCCGGTGAAGCGGGCCGTGCCCTCGTAGAGGGTGACGTTCGCGTTGTCGGGATGGTGGCGGCGGTACTCCCGCCCGCCCTCGGCGATCGGGTCGATCCGGCCGAAGATCCGGTCCCGGATGTCGGTCCAGCGGACCCCGTCCAGCGTGAGGTCCACCCCGAGCCGTGCCCCCGCGCCCGGCGTCGCGGCCAGGTCAGCGGGGTGCACGAACATCTTGGTCGGGATGCAGCCCACGTTGAGGCAGGTGCCCCCGAACACGCCCTTCTCGACGATCGCGACGCGCCAGTCCACGAACCGCTCGTCGAGGATCGAGTTGCCGGAGCCCGTGCCGATGATGACCAGGTCGAAATGTGTCACGGGGCCCATTGAACAGGAACTAGTGTCCTGAGTCGGGAGTTGGTGTGCTTATCGGCGGATCCAGGTTTCCGCTGGCAAGGCGCCGGAAGGCCCTCGTACCGGGTTGTACTCGGGCCTTTCGGCAACGCCGCCAGCGGGAAGCTGGGCCGCCGAGAAGTGCGCCGAACTCCCGACTCAGGACACTAGTGCTGGTAGGTCGGTGTGATGACGGCCCTGGCCAGGGTGTGGAAGGCGAGGTTGAAGCTCACGAACGCGGCGGAGGCGTTCTCGTCGACCTCGAGCTTCTCGACGTCCACGGCGTGCACCACGAAGTAGTAGCGGTGGGGCACGTCACCCTGCGGCGGGGCGGCGCCGCCGTACTCGCGGGTCGAGAAGTCGCTGCGGACGTGGAACGCATCGCCGGGCAGGCTGTCGTCGTCCTTGCCGGCGCCGGCCGGCAGCTCGGTGACCGAGGCCGGCAGGTCGACCGCGATCCAGTGCCAGAACCCGCCGGGGATGGGCGCGTCCGGGTCGAAGCACGTGACCACGTAGCTCTTGGTCCCCTCCGGGGCGCCCGACCACGACAGCTGCGGTGAGACGTTCTCACCGCCGGCCATGCCGTGCGCGGCGGAGAGCGGCAGCTGCTGCCCGTCGGCCACGTCGGTGGAGGTGACCGTGAACGAGCCGACGGCCGGCAGCAGCGAGTACGGATCGGGCGCGGTGGGGCGCTCCAGGCTCATCGTTTCTCCCAGTCTGATGATCACTTTCGGGGGGCGGATCCACCCTAGTCCCGCCAAGGTTGCCCCGCCGTCCGCGATGTGCCCGTACGGGCCAACCGGATCGGAACTGACCCTCCGCTCACGTCTTCGGGCCTATGGTGGCCTCACGGACCGAGGGAGGCCACCGTGACAGAGAACAACGACATCCAGCAGAGTGGCTCCACCCGGGTGCGCTTCCGCGGCATCAGCCCGCGTGCGTACGAGCACCCGGCCGACCGCGCGGCCATGGCGACCCTGCGGGCCGTGCCCGGCGTCTCGTCGGTGCTGAAGGCCGTCGCCGGGATGTGGAACGAGCGGGCCGAGCGGCTGTTCACGCTGGCGTCCGCGATCCGCGTGGGGGACAAGCAGTACCCAAGGCTCAACGAGCTGCGCAACGACTGCGCCGAGACGCTCGACCTGGACACCGTGCCGGACATGTTCGTCGCGCGGCACCCGGTGGCCAACGCGTACGCGATCGGCATCGACAAGCCGTTCATCGTGGTCACCACCGGGATCGTCGAGGCACTCGACCACGACAGCATGCGGGTGGTGGTCGGGCACGAGGTCGGGCACATCCTCTCCGGCCACAACGTGCTGCGCACGCTGCTCATGCGGTTGCTGCGCCTGCAGTCCAGCGTTCAGTGGATGGCGCTCGGCGCGCTCGGCCTGCGTGCGGTGATCGCCGCGCTGATGGAGTGGTACCGCAAGGCCGAGCTGACCGGTGACCGCGCGGGGCTGCTCTGCGCCCAGGACCCGGCGGCCGCGCTGCGCCAGCACGTGTACATGGCGGGCGGCATCTCGATGTCCGACATCGACATCCCCGAGTTCATGCGGCAGGCCAAGGAGTACGAGGAGGTCGACGACGTCCGGGACAGCATCCTGAAGCTGATGACCGTCGAGAACATGAGCCACCCGTTCGCCGTCGTGCGGGCCGCGCAGCTACAGCGGTGGGCCGCGTCCGAGGAGTACCGCGCGATCCTCGCCGGCGACTACCTCCGCCGCGACGACGACCAGCCCTCCGCCGACCTGATGGACGACGTCAAGGCGGCCGGCCGGTCGTACAAGGAGTCCTGGTCCAGCTCGACCGACCCGCTGGCCAAGGTGCTCAACGAGGTCGGCGAGGCCGTCTCCGGCGCCGCCGGCAAGGTGTTCAGCAAATTCGGCGGCCGCGGTGGCGACGAGACCGGCGGCGACAACGACGCCACCTCGAACTAGCGTCCTGAGTCGGAAGTGGATCCGCCAACAAGCGCACCAGCTTCCGACTCTAGCCTCGCCTGACCGGCGACAGGTTCAGCAAGTCGTCGACCGACCACTGGTCGTAGACGTGCGTGCCGTGGTGGCTTGCGAGCACGCGGCCGTCCGGCGCGATGAGGAAGTCCGCGGGCAGACCCAGGCGGCCGCCCTCCGGTTTCCGAGGGGGCGTCGGCCTGCGCTCGTGCAGGACGTCCGGCAGCCCGGCCGCGATCGCCCGGACGATCCACGGCCATGCCTTCGGGTGCAGCAGCGACCGCGGCGAGGACTCGACACCGAACTCGCGGTACAGGTCCTTGGCCGGGTCGGCGACCACGTCGAACGGCAGGTCGGCCACGTGTGGCAGCAGGGCGGCGGTGTTCGTGTGGAACAGCACCACCTCGTGGACGCCCGCGGCCTGGACCTCCGCGTGCCGTGCCACGAAGGACCGCAGGTGCAGGTTGCACACCGGGCATCCCGCGAACCGGCGGAACTGCATGTGCACCAGGCGATCCGGGTCCGGTAACCGCACCGTAGCGCCGTGGACGTCGACCAGCTGCCTGGCCGGCACGTAATCCATGAGAAGCCCTCCGAGTTAGGCGTACGACGTACATCTACGAATGTACGCGTATCGCGTACGCTGTCAACTCGTGCCCCGCCCCCGCTCGCTGACCACCGGAAGCCTCGCGTCCGCCACGCTCGCCGTGATCGACCGGGACGGCCTCGACGCGCTGACCATGCGCGTCGTCGCGAAGGAGCTGGGCATGGCGACGATGTCCCTGTACCGCTACGTCGCCGACAAGGACGAGTTGGAGACGCTCGTCGTCGACCACGTGCTCGCCGGCGTCGACCTGGCCGTCCCGCCCGGTGACTGGCGGACGCGGATCAGCGAGATGCTGTCCCGCGTCCGCGATGCGGTGGTCACGCACCCGGCGGCGGTCCCGCTCCTGTTGCGGCACAGGCACGTCGTGCCCGCGTCGCTGACCCACATCGAGGCGATGCTGGCCATCCTCGCCGACGCCGGCTTCACGGGGGAGTCGCGCGTCGTCGCGCAGCGGACGATCATCGCGTACTTCTTCGGGGCGCTGCAGAACGAGCACTACGGCCCGCTGAAGGGCGCCGGCACCACGGCCATGGCAGTACAGGAGCGGTTCCCTCTGCTGGCCGAGACCGCCGCCATGGCGGGGAAGATCGACGACGAGTTCCACAGTGGACTGGAGATCGTGCTGCGTGGCCTCAGTCACCCGTCGCGGTGAAGTGCTGCAGGTCCTTGGGGGACTTCCACTCCGCGCCCCACGACCAGCCGATCGCCGCGAACGACCGGACGACGACGTCGCCGGGCTCGACCATGCCGGGTCGCACGTACCCTCTGTCCAAATAGGACGTCGCGAGCTCGGGGAGCACGAGATCCCCGCGTAGGTAGGGGTTGCAGAACGGGTTCACGTCCACCGCCAGCCCGTACGCGTGCGCGGACCACCGGGTCTGCCCGATCGCGCTGCGGCACACGAACGACGTCGTGTTGTTGCCGTCCCCGGTCGGTGGCGCGGACAGCTCGGCCGGCGCCACGACACGCATCTCCTCGAGCGGGAACCCGGCCTCGTACACGTGCTGGAACACGCGGGTGACCGCGGCGGCCACCCGCGCGTTGACGATCATCTCGCCGGTGTGCGCGCGGTTGTCGAAGCCCCGGAACGACATCGTGAGGTAGCGCAGGTCCCCGGCGGCCACCGGGCACGACGGCGACCACGTGCTCCTGGCGAGCACGTCCGCCGGCACCGCGGACGCGGTCGACCTGTACGGCCCGTCGCCCGGCGGCGGCAGCAGGTCGGCGGTCGGCAGGGCCCGGTTCACGAGCACCGCGGGTGTCGGCAGCACCTGACCGAACCCGTCCGGCCGCAGCGGCAGCGGCGTGGCCCCGACCGTCCACTGTGGAGCAACGGGTGTGGCCGGGGTCGCCGGCGCGGTGGAAGTCGTTGGCGTGACGGACGAAACGGACGTCTCGGACGAGGTGGCCGGCGGCTTCGCCGGCGTGCTCGAACAGCCCCCCAGCAGGAGGGCGACGAACACCAGAACTCTCAGCACGCCCCACAGGATGCCCGATGGCCGACTTCACCCGGTTGAGCTACATGGTCAAGTTGCTTCGGCACACGTCGAACAGGAAGGGTCGCAGGGACGCCAAACAGTGAGGAGATCGACACATGGGGGCGACCTCGCGGTTCACCCGGCTCGTGCTCGCCATCGCGCTGGCCATGACCGGCGCGGTGATCGGGCTCGCGCGGGCGGGCGCGGCACCGGACATCGTGGGGGGAGGGCGGGTGAGCATCGCGGACCACCCGTACGTCGTGTACCTCACGACCGCCCACGGCTTCCAGTTCTGCGGCGGCACGCTCGTCGCCGACGACAAGGTCGTCACCGCCGCGCACTGCTCGGTGGGCAGGAACCCGGCGGACATCGTGGTGGTCGCCGGCCGCGAGGACAAGGAGAGCAAGTCGGGCATCGCCAGCCCGGTCCGCTCGATCTGGGTGCACCCGCGGTTCACCGACGTGCGCGCGGGGTGGGACGTCTCGGTGCTGACACTGCGCATCCGGCTCCCGTACGAGCCGCTGCGGCTGCCGAGGAAGGACGACGCCGGCCTGTACGCCGCCGGCCGGCCCGGCATGATCCTGGGCTGGGGCCGCACCACCGCCGCTGGCCAGCCGTCCCGGTACCTGATGCGGGCGAGTGTCCCGCTGACGAGCGACGCGGACTGCACGAAGGCGTACCCGGCGTACAAGCCCGAGGCGATGGTCTGCGCGGGCGTGCCACAGGGCGGCGTCGACTCCTGCCAGGGTGACTCCGGCGGCCCGCTGGTCGTGAACGGCCGGCTCGCGGGCGTCACGTCGTGGGGCGAGGGCTGTGCGGAGCCGGGCAGGCCGGGCGTGTACACGAGGCTCGCGGCGTACCTGGACGTGCTGGCAGACCACGTGTGATATCCAGTGGACGTGCTGTACTCCGCGTCCGGCGACGAGGTCACCGTCGCCCAGCTGTACCCGCTGCTCGCGCTGCGGTCGGCCGTGTTCGTCATCGAGCAGGCGTCCCTGTACCAGGACCTGGACGGCCGCGACCTCCTGGCGTCGACGGTCCACATCTGGTGGCAGCCCGCCGACGAGCCGCAGGGGTACCTGCGGCTGCTGCGGGACCCGGACGGCACCCATCGCATCGGCCGCGTCTGCACGGTGAAGGCGGCCCGGGGGACCGGCCTGGGCGCCCTGCTGATGAAGGCGGCGATGGAACGCGTCGGCGACGAGGCCGCCGTGCTGGAGGCGCAGACGTACGCCCAGAAGTTCTACGCCCGCTTCGGCTTCGAGCAGGCCGGCACCCCGTACGACGAGGACGGCATAGAGCACATCACGATGCGCCGCCCGGCCCACCTGCCCTGACCGGCGCGTGCCGGGTGATCACCTCGACCGCTCGGTTCAGCTCGGCCTCCGTCAGGTCCGCGCGGGCCGTCAGCCGCAGCCGTGACACGCCGTCCGGCACGGACGGGGGGCGGAAGCAGCCCACCCACACGCCCGACGCCCGGCAGTCCTCCGCCCACGCGAACGCCTGCTCCGGACCCGGTGCCAGCACCGACACCACCGCCGCGTCCGGGTCCGTCACCGTCAGCCCGGCCTCGCGCAGCCGGATCGCCAGCGTCTGCGCGTTCGTGCGCACCCGCTCCGGCAGGTCCGGCTCGTCCTTCAGGATGTGCAGCGCCGTCAGCGCCGCCGCCGTGCTCGACGGCGCCAACCCCGTGTCGAAGATGAAACTGCGTGCCGAGTCGACCAGGTGCCTGATCACCCGTCTCGGCCCCAGCACCGCACCGCCCTGCGCGCCGAGGGACTTCGACAGCGTCACCGTCGTCACCACGTCCGGTTCGCCGATCAGGCCCGCCTCCGCCACCGCCCCGCGGCCACCCTCGCCGCGGATGCCGAGGCCGTGGGCGTCGTCGACGACCAGCGCGGCGCCGTGCTCGCGGCAGGCGCGGTGCAACTCCCGCAGCGCCACCAGGTCGCCGTCCACGGAGAACACCGAGTCGGTCACGACCAGCGCGCGCTCGGTTCGCCGGGTCTTCAGCGCGTTCGCGATGGCCGCGACGTCGCCGTGCGGCATCACCGCGACGTCGGCCCGCGACAGCCGGCAGCCGTCGATCAGCGAGGCGTGCAGGTAGGCGTCGGTCACGATGGCCGAGCCCTTGCCGGACAGCGCGGTCACCGCGCCCAGGTTCGCCATGAACCCCGACGAGAACACGAGCGCGGCCTGTGCGCCGCAGAACGCGGCCAGCTCGTGCTCCAGCTCGGTGTGCAGCTCGATCGTGCCGGTGACGAGCCGGGACGCGTTCGCACCGGCACCCCACCGCAGGGTCGCCGCCGCGGACGCGCCGGTCACCCGCTTGTCGCGGGACAGGCCGAGATAGTCGTTGCCGGCGAGGTCGAGATGGTCCGCGTCGACGAGGCGCGGCCGCAGCTGCCGGGCGAGGCCGGCGCGGCGCCGCTCGTCCGCGTGGGTGTCGAGCCAGTCGAAAACCGAGGTCACGGCGACGAGTCTGACATCTCTCGGGTCGCGCGCCGGTGGAGACCTGCCGGGGACCAATCTGCCCGGCCGGTAACGGTTCGGCTTGATCCTTGCCCGCTGATCGCACAGGGGACTACGGTCCGTGTTTGGCGTGATCGACGTCACGTGGGAGTTCGCCAATGCCGGTGCCCGTCCTGTCGGTCAACAACATCGAGGTCGTGTACGACGACGTCGTCCTCGTCCTCCGCCGCCTGTCCCTCGACGTGCCGGACGGCGCGATCGTGGCGCTGCTCGGCGCGAACGGCGCCGGCAAGACCACGCTGCTGCGCGCGGTCACCGGCCTGCTCATCGCCCACCGCGGCAAGATCACCAAGGGCTCCGTGCAGGTCGCGGGGCACGACCTGACCGGAGCGGATCCGGCGGAGGTGGTGCGCCGCGGCGTCGCGCAGGTCATGGAGGGCAGGCGGATCTTCGCCGAGATGACGGTCGAGGAGAACCTCCGCGCCGGCGCCCACTCACGTCGGCGCGCCGAGTACCGCGACGACGTGACCAGGGTGTACGACCTGTTCCCGATCCTCGCCCAGCGCCGCCGCGGGACGGCCGGCTACCTCTCCGGTGGCGAGCAGCAGATGCTCGCGATCGGCCGGGCGCTCATGGCCCGCCCCAAGCTCCTGCTGCTCGACGAGCCGTCGCTCGGCCTCGCGCCCCGGCTGGTCGAGCAGGTGCGCGACATCGTCGTGCAGATCAACGGGCAGGGCACGAGCGTGCTGCTGGTCGAGCAGAACGCGGTGATGGCGCTGTCGATCGCGAGCTACGGCTACGTGCTGGAGGTCGGCAAGGTCGTGCGTGACGGCCCGGCGGCCGACCTGCTGGACGACGAGGACATCCGCGAGTTCTACCTGGGGGCCGCCCCGGATCGCTCGTTCGCGACGGTCAAGAGCTACCGGAGGAAGAAGCGCTGGAGCACGTGAGCGGAGCTTGCGGAGCGAACCATCACCACGGAACGACGAGCGGAGTGAGCCGGGCGTGACCCTGTTGGAGGTGCGGGACCTGACGCTCCGCTTCGGCGGGGTCACGGCGCTGGACGGCGTCAGCTTCACGGTCGACGAGGGCGAGCTGTTCGCGGTCATCGGCCCCAACGGCGCCGGCAAGACGTCGATCTTCAACTGCCTCAACGGCGTCTACCGCCCGCAGCGCGGCACGATCACGTTGGCGGGCAAGCGAGTCAACGGCCGCTCACCGGCGACCATCGCGGGCATGGGCGTGGCGCGGACGTTCCAGAACCTGGGCCTGTTCGAGCAGCTGACGCTCGTCGAGAACCTGATGCTGGGCCGCCATCACCTGATGCGCACCGGAATCCTCGCCGGCATGTTCTGGTGGGGCCGCGCCAAGAACGAGGAGGTCACGCACCGGGCGGCGGTCGAGGAGATCGTCGAGTTGCTGGAGCTGGAGCCGTACCGGCACACCCCGGCCGGACTGCTGCCCTACGGCGTGGCGAAACGCGCGGAGCTGGGCCGCGCGCTGGCGATGGACCCGACGTTGCTGCTGCTTGACGAGCCGGTGGCCGGCATGAACGTCGAGGAGACCGAGGACATGGCGCGGTACCTCGTGGAGGTCCGCCGCGAGCTGAACCTGGCGATGATCCTGGTGGAGCACGACACGCGGCTGGTGATGGACCTCGCGGACCGGGTGCTGGCACTGGACTTCGGCACGCCGATCGCCACCGGCACGCCGGACGAGGTCCAGCACGACCCGAAGGTGGTCGAGGCGTACCTGGGCGGTGCCGCATGAGCCTGTGCGCGCGGTTGCTGGAGAACGCCGCCGAACGCCCGGACGACGTGGCGATCCGCGAGAAGCACCGAGGCGTCTGGCGTGAATGGACGTGGTCGGAGTACGCCGGGCGGGTCGCCGCGGTGGCGGGCGGGCTGCGTGCGCTGGGGGTCGGCCCCGGTGACCGGGTGGCGATCCACGCGGAGAACCGCCCGGAGTGGGTGATCGCGGACCTGGCCGTGCAGGGCCTCGGCGCGTGCACGGTGGGGATCTACCCGACCTCGCCGGCCGCCGAGGTCGAGTACCTGCTGTCCCATTCCGAGGCGTCGGTGCTGATCGCCGAGGACGAGGAGCAGCTGGACAAGGCGCTGGAGGTGCGTGACCGCCTCCCGTTGCTGCGCCATGTGGTGGTGATCGACCCCCGGGGCGTGACCGCGGACGTGCCGACGTTCGCGTCCCTGGAGCGGGACGGTTCCCTTGCCGCGTACGAGGAGTCGGTGGAGGCACTGGACCAGGACGCGACGGCGATCCTGGTGTACACGTCCGGCACGACGGGCCCGCCGAAGGGCGCGATGATCTCCCACGCGAACCTGGTGGCGGCGGGCAGGACGTCGGTGGTGCTGGGCGCACAACGGGGCGACGAGGTGCTGAGCTACCTGCCGCTGTGCCACGTGGCGGAACGCCTGATCTCGGTGATCGACGGCGTGTGGGCGGGCCTGGTGGTGAACTTCGGCGAGGGCGGCCCGTCGTTCCCGCAGGATCTCCGGGACGTGCAGCCGACGCTCTTCCTCGGCGTGCCAAGGGTGTGGGAGAAGATGCTGGCGACCGTCGAGATCAGGATGGCTGACGCGTCACGCCTGAAACGGTTGCTGTACAAGGCATGCGTGCGACAGGGCCAGCGGATTGCCCCACGCCGCATGGCGCGCGGGATGACCGTGGCCGACCGCGTGGTGCTGTTCCTCTGCGAGATCCTGGTCTTCCGCGCACTGCGTGAGAAGCTGGGCATGTCCCGGGTCCGCTCCGCGATTTCCGGCGCCGCCCCGATCGCTCCGCAGGTGCTGGAGTACCTGTGGGCCATCGGGATCCCGGTCCGCGAGGGCTACGGGCAGACGGAGAACACGGCCATCTGCACGCTGACCCCGGAGGGCGACATCCGCCTTGGCGCGGTGGGCACGGCGTTGCCGTCGGTGGAGGTCCGCATCGCCACGGACGGCGAGATCCTGACCAGGTCGGCGGGGGTGTTCCAGGGCTACCTGAACGATCCGGTGGCGACGAAGGCGGCCGTGGACGAGGAGGGCTGGCTGCACACGGGCGACGTGGGCGAGCTGACGGAGGACGGGTTCCTCCGCATCACCGACCGCAAGAAGGACATCATCATCACGGCGGGCGGCAAGAACATCTCGCCGTCCGAGATCGAGAACAGCCTGAAGGTGTCCCCGTACATCCGCGAGGCGGTGGTGATCGGCGACCGCCGCAGGTACCTCACCGCGCTGATCGGCATCGAGCTGGACACGGTGGGCAACTGGGCGTCCCGCAGGGGCCTGGCGTACACGACCTACGCGGACCTCTCGGCGAAGCCCGAGGTCCACCAGCTGATCGACGGGGTGGTCCAGGAGGTCAACGAGAACCTGGCGCAGGTGGAACGCGTCAAGCGGTTCACCCTGATCACGAAGGAGCTGGACCACGAGGACGGCGAGCTGACCGCGACCCAGAAGGTCAAGCGACGAGCGATGGAACAACGCTTCGAACAGCAGATCGAGGCGATGTACACATGACCACCTTTCTCACCAACGTGTTCGCCGGGCTCGCGCTCGGGTCCACCTACGCGCTCGTCGCCCTCGGGTTCGTCGTCATCTACAAGTCCACCGGGGTCATCAACTTCGCCCAGGGCGGCCTGCTCGCGCTCGGCGCCTACCTCGGCTACACCTTCTCCAACAACCTCGTCATCGCGTTCGGGTTCGCGATCCTCCTGGCCTGCCTGGCCGCCGCCGTCGTCGGGGCCAGCGTCGAGCGCATGGTGCTGCGCCGCATGGTCGGCCAGCCGCCGTTCGCCGTCATCATGATCACGATCGGGCTGCTCTTCGTGCTCGAACCGCTGATCACCGCCATCTGGGGGTTCGACAACCTGCCCGTCCGCAACCCCTGGAACATCCAGACCGTCCAGGTCGGACAGCTCGTCCTCGGCGTGCGCGACCTCTGGACCATCGGCATCACCGCGGCCGTCGTCGTCGGCTTCTTCCTGTTCTTCCGCTACACGCGCATGGGACTCGCCATGCGGGCGACCGCCTTCGACCCGGAAGCGGCACTCGCGCAGGGGATCAGCGCCCGCCGCGTCTACGCGACCAGCTGGGCCATCGCCGCCGCGCTCGCCGCCCTCGCCGGCATCACGCTCGCCGCGGGCCCCGGCGGGCTCCAGCCGTCGATCAGCTCCATCGCGCTGGCCGCGTTCCCCGCCATGATCCTCGGCGGCCTCGACTCGCCGGCCGGCGCGGTGCTCGGCGGCGTGATCATCGGCCTCGCCGAGGCGCTCACCCGCGGCTACCAGGACCAGCTGTTCTCCTGGGCAGGCGACAACGTCTCGGTCATCGTGCCGTACGTGCTCATGATCCTGATCCTGTTGATACGACCGTACGGACTGCTCGGGACCAAGGACGTGAGGCGAATATGAGGCCCCATCGCAACCTCGTCCGCGGCTACGCGCAGGACCTGCGCCTGTTCGGCTCGCCCGTGGCCAGGGTCGGCCTCGCGCTCATGCTCGTCACCCTGCTCGTCCTCCCGACCGTCGTGCAGGACGACTTCTGGCTGTCCGTCCTCATCTACTCCGGCATCACCGCGATCGGCGCGATCGGGCTCAACCTGCTCACCGGCTACACCGGACAGATCTCCCTCGGCCACGCGTTCTTCATCGGCGCGGGCGCCTACGCGGCCGCCGTCTTCGGCGGCGACCTCGGGCTGCCGCTGCCCGTCTGGCTCCTCGCCGCCGCCGCGACCGGGGCCGTGCTCGGCGGCGTGATCGGGCCGTTCGCGTTGCGGCTGCGCGGCCACTACCTCGCGATCGTCACGCTCGGGCTGATCTTCATCGGCGAGCACATCTGGCGGAACCTCCGGGACGTCACGGGCGGCAACAACGGCACGTCCGTCGGCGCGCAGGCCACGCTCGGACCCGTCGACCTCGGCGCGTTGAAGCTCGCCGGGGAGACCTACTCACGCAACCAGGGCTACTTCTGGCTCGTGTGGGGTCTCGTCGCGGTCGTCGCGCTGCTGGCCAAGAACCTCGTCCGCACGCGTCCCGGCCGGGCACTGCGCGCGGTCCGCGACCACGACCAGGCCGCCGAGGTCATCGGCGTCCGCGCCGGCCGGTACAAGATCGGCGCGTTCATGGTGTCCAGCGCGATCGCGGCCGTGGCCGGCGCGTTGTTCGGCTCCTACCAGCAGCACGTCAGCCCCGACGACTGGACGCTCCTGCTGTCCATCCAGTACATCGCGATCATCATCGTCGGCGGTCTCGGCACGGTCTTCGGGTCGATCCTCGGCGCGATCTTCGTGGGCGCGCTGCCGGCGCTCATCGACGAGTACTCCAGCGTCATCCCCGGCGTGGCCACCGAGGCGGGCGGGGACGGCTTCATCTCCGTGTTCGCGCTCAACCAAGCCATCTTCGGGCTGTTGATCGTGCTGTTCCTGGTGTTCGAGCCACGAGGGCTCGCCGGCATCTGGTTTCGGGTCAAGGCCTACTTCAAGGCCTGGCCCTTCTCCTACTGAGGCAAGGAGGCGTCGTATGCGGGTTGTCAAGGTTGCGCTGGCGGTGACCGTGGCGCTGGTCGTCGCGGCCTGCGGGGGAGCGGGCAACGACAAGGGGGGTAGCGGGGGCTCGGCCGGCGCGCCGAACAAGGCGGCCGGCTTCGACGGCAAGACGATCAAGCTGGGCGTGCTCACGCCGCTGACCGGCACGGTGGCGGTGATCGGGCAGCCGCTCACCGCCGGCAACGAGGTGTACTTCAAGGCGCTCAACGCTTCCGGCGGCGTGGCCGGGAAGTACAAGGTCGAGCTGGTACAGGAGGACTCGCAGTACAAGACCGACATCGCGGTCCAGAAGTACAACAAGATCAAGGGCGACGTGGTCGCGTTCACCCAGGTCCTCGGCACCGCGCCGACGCTGGCCGTGCTGCCGCAGCTGCGGACGGACAAGATCCTCGCCGCGCCCGCGTCGCTGGACGCGCTGTGGGTGCGGGAGGACAACCTGCTGCCCGTCGGCGGTCCGTACCAGGTCCAGGCCATCAACGCGATGGACTACTACCTGTCCGACGGCGGCGGGTCCAAGGGCGACACGATCTGCACGATGATCCAGGACGACGTCTACGGCGAGGCCGGCCAGCAGGGCATCGACTTCGCCGCCGAGAAGTACGGTTTCAAGGTCGCGAACACGCAGAAGTTCAAGGTGGGCACCGAGAACTACGCCGGCCAGATCGGCGCACTCGCGGGGGCGCAGTGCCAGATGGTGTTCCTCGTGGCCACACCGTCCGACGCGGCGAAGATCTGGGGCACCGCCGCGCAGGCCCGGTTCGCGCCGCAGTGGATCGGGCAGTCACCGAGCTACACCGGCGCGCTCGCGAAGTCCGCGGTGGCGCCGTACATGAAGCAGTCCGTGCTCATCGTCGCCGAGGGCACCGAGTGGGGCGACGACTCGGTGCCGGGCATGAAGCAGATGGTGGCCGACGCGACGAAGTACGCGCCGGACCAGGAGCCGGACTACTACTTCGCCTTCGGCTACAACCAGGCCCGCGCGATGACCGCGGTGCTGGAGAAGGCCGTCGAGCTGGGCGACCTGTCGCGCGACGGCGTCCTCAAGGCGTCGGGCGCGCTCGGCAACGTGAGCTTCCAGGGACTGACCGGCGACTACCGGTACGGCCCGGCAGCGGACCGGAACCCACCGAGGTCGAGCACGATCTTCGCGGTCGACCCGAGCAAGCCGTTCGGCCTGAAGAAGGTCAAGTACAACTTCACGTCGCCGGCCGCGAAGGAGATCGAGTTCAAGAAGGCGGACCTCTGAGCACCTCCCGCATGGTCGAGCCGACAGTCTGACGGCGCCGGTGACCCCGATCGGGCTCACCGGCGACCAGCGAGGGCAAGCGTTTGCCACGACGTCCGCCGCAAGGCCCGTCCTTTTGGAGGTTCTGGCTTTCCGCTGGTCAACGCCCCGTTCATGAGCCCGAACGCCACGGCCGCCCTTCTTCCAGGTGAACCCCGACCGAACGGTCCACTCACGCGACTCGCGACAGGTTCTCTGTCGGTGCAGATCGATAGGCTGGATTCCGGGGGCCGGAGGCCGCCCAACCGGCGCCGCGCGGGGTGTGGCGAGCATGACCCCACGGCGCGGACCCACGTCAGGCATGCTGTCGGCCATGAGTGAGTCGCACTATCTGGCCGGGTTGGCGCTGGCCGGGCGCCGGGTCGTGGTGGTGGGCGGGGGCACGGTCGCGCAGCGGCGGCTGCCCCGGCTGGTGTCCTCCGGGGCGGTGGTGGAGGTCATCTCGCCGGCCGCCACGCCGTCCGTGGAGGCCCTGGCCGCTTCCGGCGCCGTGGTGTGGCACGAGAGGTCCTATGTAGACGGTGACCTAGACGGCGCCTGGTACGTCCTCTGTTGCACCTCTGACCCGTCCGTCAACGAGGCCGTGTCCGCCGAAGCAGAGCGCAGGCGCGTCTTCTGCGTGCGAGCCGACGCCGGCGAGGCCGGCACCGCCGTGACCCCGGCCACCGGCGACCACGACGGGCTGCTGGTCGGGGTACTGGCCGGCGGCGCGTTCCGACGCTCGGCCACGGTGCGGGACGGACTCCTGGCGACCCTCCGGGCAGGTGCGGTACCGGTGGATCTCGACCGCCCCCACGGAGTGGCGCTGGTCGGCGGCGGGCCAGGCGACCCCGACCTGATCACCGTGCGTGGCCGCCGGCTACTCGGACTCGCCGACGTGGTGGTGGCCGATCACCTGGCCCCAGCCGCCCTGCTCGAGGAGCTGTCACCCTCCGTGACCGTCATCGACGCGGCAAAGCTGCCCTACGGACGAGCCGCCTCACAGGACGCGATCAACGCCCTACTGATCTCACACGCCCGGGACGGCCGTTTCGTCGTCCGGCTGAAAGGCGGCGACCCCTACGTGTTCGGCCGAGGCTTCGAGGAACTCCTGGCCTGCGCCGCGGCGGACGTGCCGGTGACCGTCGTGCCGGGCGTCACCTCGGCATTCGGTGTCCCCGCGATGGCCGGCGTGCCGGTGACCCACCGCGGCGTGGCACACGAGGTCGTCGTGGTGTCCGGCCACCTGGCCCCGGGCAACCCGGCCTCACTGGTGGACTGGACAGCACTAGCCACGCTGCGAGGCACCATCGTCCTACTGATGGCCGTGGAACGAATCGGCGCCATCGCAGACGCACTACTGGCCGGCGGCCGCCCCCAGGACACCCCGGTAGCGATCGTCCAGGAAGGCACGACAGCCCGACAACGAGTCTTAAAGTCCACATTGGACAAAGCGGCGACAGACATAACCGCAAACGAAGTCCGACCACCGGCGATCATCGTGATCGGCCCGGTGGCCGGACTACAGGACTAACTACGCCGGCAGCGCCGGCCAAGGCCAACGAGACCTTCAAAATGCGAACGTCTCAGAAGGCCGGGGCAAGCCCCGTCTCAGAGGCCAGACAAAGCCCGTCTCGGAAGGCCAGCCAAAGCCCCCTGCTACGCCCAACCAGCCAAACCGCCAAGGACCAAGCCCCCCGATGCCAACTCCCCGCACCACACCCCGGCCCCCGCCCGGCCCCCCGGCCCCCCGGCCCCGCCCAGCCAGCCGAGCCAAGCCCAGCCAGCCGAGCCGAAGCCAGAGAACGACCTACCCGCGCCCACGACGCGGAGCGAACCGCCCCCGCCCCTGACCGCGGTAACCACCGCCAGTACGACTCCGAGGCGGACGCTTAGCCTGCTCGTGCTCGACGATCGGCTCGCCGCTCGGCTCGCGGGCGCCGGTGATGCGCACGAGGTCGTCGGCACCCGGCCGGACCGTCGTGCTCGTCGGGCGCACGCCGGCCTCCTCGGTCATGCGGAACACCGTGCGGCGCTCCTGGTGCGTCGCCACCGTGACCACGGTGCCCGACTCGCCGGCGCGTGCGGTGCGGCCCGCGCGGTGCAGGTACGCCTTCGGGTCGGCCGGCGGGTCGACGTGCACGACAAGGCTGACGCCGTCCACGTGGATGCCGCGCGCGGCGACGTCCGTCGCGACCAGGACGGGGAGTGAGCCGTCGCGGAAGTTGTCCAGGACGCGGTTGCGGGCGCCCTGCGTCTTGCCGCCGTGGAGCGCGCCGGCGCGGACGCCGAGCGAGCGGAGCTTCGCGGTCAGGCGGTCGACGTGGTGCTTCGTGCGCAGGAACAGGATGGTGCGCCCGTCACGGGCGGCCATCTCCGCGATCACGGCCGGCTTGTCCTCGCGGGACACCAGCAGCACGTGGTGGTCCATCGTGGTCACGCTGGCCTTGGCCGGCTGCACGGAGTGTGTCACCGGGTCGTGCAGGTAGCGCACGACGAGCTGCTGGACGTCACCGTCCAGTGTGGCCGAGAACAGCATGCGCTGGCCGACGGGCGTGAGGTCGAGGATGGCGCGGACCTGCGGCATGAAGCCCATGTCCGCCATCTGGTCGGCCTCGTCGAGCGCGGTGAACTGGACCTCGTCCAGTACGCAGGTGCCCTGGCGGACGTGGTCGGACAGCCGGCCGGGCGTGGCGATCAGCAGGTCGACGCCGCGGCGGAGCTGTTCGGCCTGCTTGGTGAACGACAGGCCGCCCACGACCGTGCGGCACCAGAGGCCGAGTGACCGCGCGAGCGGGCTCAGCGCCTCGCTCACCTGCATGGCGAGCTCACGCGTCGGCACGAGAACGATGGCGCGTGGGTACTTGGGACGCGCCTGGCCGCCTTCGAGGCGGGCCAGCAGCGCGAGCCCGAACGCGAGCGTCTTGCCGGAGCCGGTCTGGGCGCGGCCCAGCACGTCACGGCCGGCCAGCGCGTCGGGCAGGGTCGCGATCTGGATGGGGAACGGCTTGGTGATGCCGGCCTTGGCCAGCTCGGCGGACAGCCTCGCCGGGACGCCCAGCTCGTCGAACGTGTCGACGTCCGGGATCGGGGTGGTCGGGATGTGCTCCAGCTCGGCTGCGTGGCTGACACGCGTACGCGGGTTGGTATTGCCGCTGCCCACGCGGTTGCGCGGCTTGCGGTGGTTGTGGCGGCTGTGACCAGCCGACCGGTCCTGCATGGTCGTCACAAAGGTCCTCTCGGGACATGGCACGTCTCGGAGAACCCCCTGCTCGAGCAGGGGCACGGACGAGCCTGGCGCACGTTGCGCCTGAGTGCGTTAGTTGGGCACCGCTGCCGCCGGGTACTCGCCCGGGCAGGGGAGTGGCACAGGGTCCGCTCGCGGTGCGATCACCAGCCTACTCGAACGGTCCGGCGGGCGGTGCGGCACGGGACTGGTTTGACCTGCCGGATCGCCCCCGGGGGTCTGGCGGCCTACCCCCTGAGCGGGCCGCCAGACCCTTGATCTGAGCACTCGTCCGAGCGAGCGGATCCAGATCATGACGTTCGACACACTGGCCTTTTCTTTTGGGAATCCTCATCGAGGCGGTGCTTCCGAGGCCCCACCGGCCGGAGCGTGTCCGGCCGGTGGGGATACCTCCCCCGGGCTTTCGGGTGCTGGTCAGTCGAGCCCCGCTGTCCTGACCAACTCCTCTGTCAACGTCGTGGGGTCGGCTACTTCTTCCGGGAGGCCCCGCGACCGGAACCAGGTCGACACGTTCGCCACGTCCCGTGCCAGGAACTCCAGGCCTCTCGGGTTGGCCGCCAGGTCCACGACCTGCGGCAGGTCGATCAGCATCAGCGTGCCCTCGTGGACCAGGAGGTTGTACGCCGACAGGTCCCCGTGGGTCAGGCCCTCCGCGGACATCAGGTCCAGGATCGCGGTCAGCTGGTGCCACAGGTCTCTCAGCTCGTCCTCGGCCGGGCGCAGCTCCGCCAGGCGTGGGGCCGTGCCGCCGTCGTCGTCGCCCAGGTACTCCATCAGCAGCTCGGTGCCGCTGCGTTGTACCGGGTAGGGCACCGGGGCGCCCACCGACCACAGCCTGGACAGCGCGGCGAACTCCGCCACCGCCCACTGTTCCGCGATCAGGTTGCGGCCGAAGGAGGTTCGGTTGGCCATCGCACGCATTTCGCGGCTGCGGCGCATTCTCCGGCCCTCCAGGTAGCCGGCGTCCCGGTGGAACAGTCGGTGTTCGTTCGAGCGGTAGCGTTTCGCGGCCATCAGACAGCCACGGTCGGTGTCGGGCACCGCCCGCTGCACCAGGAAGACGTCGGCTTCCTTGCCCGTCTTCAGGATGCCCAGCTCGCTGTCGGCCGCGGCCAGTTCGGTGACCACCCATGCCGGCCTCGGGCTCGGGCCTTGTTCGCCGTCGCCCCAGGTGGACCAGCGGTCGGTGCCTGGTGGCAGGGGAGGACCGGCCAGTGCGTTCTCACGCACGGCGGCCAGCCTGGCTCGTTCCTGCTCGGTCAGCCGGCCGGCACGGGTCGACTGCGGGTCGAACACCTCCTCGGGTTCGTGGAAGGCCGCGGCGAAGCGGTCCGTCGTGTCCTTGCCGCCGCGCTTCGGTTTGCGTGGTCGAGAGCGCACGCCGGCGCCCTCGTCGTCAGGGTCGTCCAGGTAGTCGTCGGAAAAGTCGTGCAGACGCACTGGTGGGTTCTCCTCAAGGGAAAAGGATGTGACGCCCCACCAAGGCGTGTGTCAGCGAACGGCCGAACTCTCAGCGGGGCGGGCGGACGCGGGCGTGCCGCATCCAGGCGACCGTTTTGGCCATCCGGCACCTCCCTCGCGTCCGCCGGCGAAACCCGCCGGCGCGTGTAATCGACAGCGAGCAGGCTCCCAGCACCCGTCGCCGCCACGCAACCGATTTATCCCGGCCCGCCGAGCCCGCGCGTCACCCATGCGTCCCCACACAGAACTCGTTGCCCACCGGGTCGGTCAGGACCGTCCACCGCAGACCGGGTTCCTCGTACCTCTCGTGCGCGGTCGCACCAAGGGAGACCAGGCGGGCGACCTCGGCGTCCGGATCGGTGGTCGTCAGATCGAGGTGCACGCGGTTCTTGCCCGCCTTGGCCTCCGGCACCTTCTGTAAGCCGAGGTACGGCCGGGACCGGTCGGCGCGGGACACGAGCTGCACGAACTCGTCGCCCTTGTACGCGACCTCCAGGTCGAGCGCACGCGTCCAGAACTCGGACAGCGTGTGCGGGTCGGCGCAGTCGAGGGTGACGCCACCAAGGTTCAGGTTCATGGACGCGACGCTACGACCAGGCACCGACAAAAATAGGGGCCGTGCGCACCATTGACTGGCAGGACCACCACATCGTGGCGATCGACCAGACGAAGCTACCCGGCGAGGTCGTCTTCCTGGACATCTTCACCGTCGAGGACCTGGTTGACGCCATCCGGCGACTAGCCATTCGAGGCGCTCCCGCACTGGGAGTAGCCGGGGCCCTCGGCGCGGCCATGGCGGTCCGGGACGAGCCGAGAAACCGCGACCGCGACCTCGCCGCGTTGCGGACCGCCCGGCCCACCGCGGTCAACCTGGTCTGGGGTGTCGACCACGCACTGGCGACGCTGCCGCGGGGCGAGGACGCCGTGCTCGGGAGCGCCCTCGAACTCCTCGAGTCCGACGCGGCACGCAACCACGCCATCGGCGACCGCGGCGCGGACTGGCTGGCGGAGCGGCTCGACGGCCCCGTCGCCGTGCAGACGCACTGCAACGCGGGCGCGCTCGCCTGCGTCGAGTGGGGCACCGCGCTGGGCGTCGTGCGGTCGCTGCACGAGCGGAGACTCCTGCGGCACGTGTACGTCGACGAGACCCGCCCGCTGCTCCAGGGCGCCCGCCTCACCACCTGGGAGCTGGCGGGCATGGGCGTCGACCACACGCTCGTGGTCGACTCCGCCGGCGCGACCGTGCTGGCCAGGGGGCTCGCGGACGCGGTGGTCGTCGGCGCGGACCGGATCACCGCGAACGGCGACGTGGTCAACAAGATCGGCACGTACCCGCTGGCCCTGGCCGCCGCGCGGGCCGGGGTGCCGTTCCTCGTCGCCGCGCCGGAGTCGACCATCGACCCGGCACTGTCCGCCGGCGCGGACGTGGAGATCGAGGTGCGGGACGGCCGTGAGGTCCTCGGCGACCTGCCGGAGACCCGGACGCTCAACCTCGCCTTCGACGTCACGCCGGCGGACCTCGTGACCGCCATCGTGACCGAGGACCGGCTCGTGCGGCCGGCGCTGGGGGAGCGTCCGGCGTAACCCGTTGGAATGCGTGGATGCCTGTTCACTACCCTTGCGGCACGTTTCCTCTACAAGGAGTACTGCCGTGATCACCAGGATGTCGTCGCTGTTCCTGCGCACGCTGCGCGAGGATCCGGCGGACGCCGAGGTGCCCAGCCACAGGCTGCTGGTGCGTGCCGGGTATGTCCGCCGCGTGGCCCCGGGCGGCTTCTCCTGGCTGCCGCTGGGCCTGAAGGTCCTGCGGAACGTCGAGCGCGTCGTCCGCGAGGAGATGGACGCGATGGGCGCGCAGGAGATCCAGTTCCCCGCGCTGCTGCCCCGCGAGCCCTACGAGGCGACCGGCCGGTGGACCGAGTACGGCGACAACATCTTCCGCCTCAAGGACCGCAAGAAGGCCGACTACCTCCTCGGCCCGACGCACGAGGAGCTGTTCACCCTCACGGTGAAGGGCGAGTACAGCTCCTACAAGGACTACCCCGTCATCCTGTACCAGATCCAGACGAAGTACCGCGACGAGGCGCGGCCCCGCGCGGGCATCCTGCGCGGGCGCGAGTTCCTGATGAAGGACTCGTACTCGTTCGACCTGGACGACGACGGGCTCTCCGCGAGCTACCTCAAGCACCGCGACACCTACATCAGGATCTTCGACCGGCTCGGGCTGAAGTACGTGATCGTGTCGGCCGTGTCCGGCGCGATGGGCGGGTCCGCGTCCGAGGAGTTCCTCGCCGAGGCGGAGACCGGTGAGGACACGTTCGTCCGCAGCACGGAGTCCGGCTTCGCGGCCAACGTCGAGGCGGTCACCACGCCCGCGCCGCCCGCGCAGTCCGTCGAGGACAAGCCCGCCGCGCAGGTGCACCACACCCCCGGCACGCCGACGATCGAGACGCTGGTCGACTTCCTCAACAAGGCGGACCTCGGGCGGACGTTCACCGCGGCGGACACGCTCAAGAACGTGCTGCTGAAGACCCGCGGGCCCGGTGAGGACAAGTGGGACCTGCTCGCGGTCGGCGTGCCCGGCGACCGCGAGATCGACATGAAGCGGCTGGAGGCGGCGCTGGAGCCCCGTGCCGTCGCGATCCTCGAGGAGTCCGACTTCAAGGAGAACCCCTTCCTGGTGAAGGGGTACATCGGGCCGAAGGCGTTGCGGGAGAACGGGGTCAGCTACCTCGTCGACCCCCGCGTGGTGACCGGGACGGCGTGGGTGACCGGCGCCGACAAGCCCGACCACCACGTCGTGGACCTGGTCTGCGGGCGGGACTTCACGCCGGACGGCACGATCGAGGCGGCCGAGGTGCGGGAGGGCGACCCCTCGCCCGACGGTCGCGGGACCCTCGTGGCGGCCCGCGGGATCGAGATCGGGCACATCTTCCAGCTGGGCCGCAAGTACGCGGACGCGTTCCAGCTGGACGCCCTCGGCGCGGACAGCAAGCCGATCCGGATCACGATGGGGTCCTACGGGGTCGGGGTGTCGCGGCTGGTAGCCGCGATCGCCGAGCAGTCCCACGACGACCACGGGCTGATCTGGCCGAACGGCGTCGCGCCCGCGGACGTGCACGTCGTGATCGCGGGCAAGACCGACGACATCCGCGCGGGCGGGGAGAAGCTCGCGGCTGACCTGGACGCGGCCGGGCTGTCGGTCCTGCTGGACGACCGGACGGCCATGCCCGGGGTGAAGTTCGCGGACGCGGACCTCATCGGCGTGCCGACGATCGTGGTCGTCGGGCGTGGGCTCGCGAACGGGGTCGTCGAGGTCAAGGACCGGCGGACCGGCGAGCGCACCGAGGTCGCCGTCGACGACGCGGTACGGCACCTGACCGAGCTGGTCGGCGAGTAGCCGGTTGGCCTCCGGCCCCGGTTTCGACGCTACGGCATGGCACCGACATCGTCGGTGCCATGCCTCGTCGTGGGGTGGAGGGTGGGTCAGGGGAGCAGGGCGCGGGCCACGGCCGGGGTGTCCGACAGGTCGGGGAGGATGACGTGGGCGCCCGACTCCGCCAGCTGGTCGGCGGTGAAGCGGCCCGTGGCGACGCCCACGGTCGTCGTTCCGTGGTGTAGGCCCGCGGCCACGTCGTGGGGGGTGTCGCCGACGACCACCACCGACTCGAACCGGCCGTGCTTCGCCGAGGACTGGGTGATCGCGGCCGCCACCAGGTCGTGGCGGTGCTCGGACAGGGAGCCGTAGCCGCCGGTCTCGAAGTCGATGTGGTGGTGCAGGTCGAACGCGGCCAGCTTGTAGTTCGCCAGCACCGGCAGGTTGCCGGTCACCAGGGACTGGACCACGTCCTCGCGGGCGCCCAGCTCGGACAGGATCTCCGGGGCGCCCGCCAGCGCCCGGCCCAGTGACGGCAGGGCCGGCCGGTCCTGCTCCGCCTGTTCCGTGAGCGCGGCGAAGAAGTGCTCCACCCGCTCGTCCGAGTGCTCGATGCCGTGCGCGGTGAGGAACTCCCGCGCCAGCGACCGCTCGGTCCGGCCCGGGAACGACGGCAGGTGCTTCAGCGGCACCCCGACCACGGTGGCCAGCGCCTCGGCGTACCAGCGCCGGCCGATGCCGGAGTAGTCCACGAGCGTCAGGTCGATGTCCCACAGCACGAGCGTTCTCACCCGGTCATCGTGACATGCGACCCGTAATTCAACACGGGTTGACCCATTGTGCGGGACGGGCGTACCGTACGGTCAATTAATTCTTTGTCCGATGAATTGAGGCAACATGCGTAACCCGGCCACGGTCGCGTTGGGGCTCGGCCTGGTGGGGGCGGTGGTCGCCACCGTGCTCGGCCTGCTCACCTTCGGCGCGCAGGCCACCGTCGCACCCGATCACCTGCCCCTCGCCGTCGCCGCACCGGACGACCCCGCGCTGCGGCAGGCCGCAAACCAGGTCGCCTCGCACGGCGGCGACGCCGTCGACTGGACGGTCACCGACCCCGCGCACGCCCGCGACCTGCTCGACGACAAGGACGTCTACGGCATCCTCGAGATCGGCCGGGGCCCGGCCATCACCATCGTGACCTCGGGCGCGGTCAACCCGCAGGGCACGCAGGTCGCGCAGCAGGTGCTGACCGGCGCCGCCCAGGGCCTCCTCGGCGCGCTCGCCCAGCCGCAGCCCACGATCGAGGTCGCGCCGCCGAAGATGGCGACCGTGCACCCGGTCACCACGGCCGGCCGCACCGCGCCGCTCGCCGCGAGCGCTCTGCTGTGGATCGCCGGCCTGGTCGGCGCGATGGCGTTCGCGCTGCTCGTGGTCCAGCGCGGCCGCCGGCCGACGACCACCGCCCGGCTGACCCTGGTCGTGTCGGTCAGCGTCCTGGCCACCGGGGTGGTCATCGGCCTGCTGAAACTGTGGGACTCGTCGATTCCCGTCAGTACGGAGGTGGTCGGCTTCCTCCTGCTCACCGGCGTCGCGTTCGCGGCCGTCCAGGGCGCCCTGCTGCGCCTCCTCCACCTGCGTGCCGCGGCCATCCTCGGGCCGATGTACCTGCTCGCGCCCGCGGCCGCCGGCACCGTGCCGGAGATGCTGGACCCGGCCTACCGGACACTCCTGTGGTCGTGGACGCCGTTCCGGTTCTCGACCGAGGGGCTGCGCAGCCTCCTGCAGGGCGTGTCCGACGCGCCGGACGTGCGCGACGGCGTGCTCGTCCTCGCGTCGATGGCGGTGGTCGGGCTCGTCGTGCTGCTGTGGCCGGTGCGCGGGCGGCCCGCGGCGGCGCCGACAGAGGCGCGTGAGCTGGTCGGCACGACGAGCGCGGCGACCCCGTTCAGCTCAGGAAGCTGAGGCGGACCGTCCGCGTCGGGTTGTCCACGTTCGTGTCGACCAGGCAGATCGACTGCCAGGTGCCGAGCGCGAGCCGGCCGCCGACGACGGGCACGGTGGTGGACGGCGGGACCAGCCCGGGCAGCACGTGGTCCCGCCCGTGACCGGGTGAGCCGTGCCGGTGCCGCCAGCGGTCGTCGGCCGGCAGCAGGTCACGCAGGGCGGCGAGCAGGTCGTCGTCGCTGCCCGCACCCGTCTCGATGATCGCGAGGCCCGCCGTCGCGTGCGGCACCCACACGTTCAGCAGGCCGTCGCCCGCGTCGACGCCGGACAGGAACTTCTCGCACTCCCGGGTCAGGTCGTGCACGACCTCCCGGCCGCCGGTCCGCACCTGGATCTCGGTGGTCTCCATGCTGTTATTAGCTCATGGTCCAACGCACGGCTCACGGCGAGCGGTTCGACGTCCCCGACGGCTACCTGAACACGGCGAGCATCGGCATCCCCTCGGCCGCCGTCGTCGGCGCGGTGGCCGAGGCCGTCGCGGAGTGGGGGCGTGGGGGCGCGCGGCCGCCCCAGTACGACAGGTACGTCACCGCGGCCAGGGCGGGCTGGGCCGGCCTTGTCGGGGTGACGCCGGACCGCGTCGCGAGCGGGGCGAGCGTGTCCCAGCTGGTCGGGCTCGTCGCGGCGAGCGTGCCGGACGGGACCCGTGTCCTGACCGTCGGCAACGAGTTCACCAGTGTGACCTTCCCCTTCGCCGCGCAACAGAAGAGGGGGGTCACGGTGACCGAGGTGCCACACGACCGGCTGCTCGACGCCGCGGCCGACCACGACCTCGTCGCGGTGAGCGTCGTCCAGTCCGCCGACGGCGCGATCGTGGACCTGGACGCCCTCCGCGAGGCCGGCACACCCGCGCTCCTCGACGTCAGCCAGGCCGCCGGCTGGCTGCCGCTGCGCCTCGACTGGGCCGCCTACGTCGTCGGCGCTAGCTACAAGTGGCTGTTCGCGCCGCGTGGCGCGGCCTGGCTGGCCGTCCACGCGGACGCGCCGGCGCCCGTCCCGCACGACGCCAACTGGTACGCCGGCGAGGACCCATGGACCGCCGTCTACGGCCTGCCGCTGCGCCTCGCGGACGGGCCACGCGGCCTCGACCTCTCGCCCGTGTGGTTCAGCCAGGTCGGCGCCGCCGTGGCCACCGAGTGGCTCGGCACGCTCGACCTGACCCAGGTGCGCGACCACTGCGTCCGCCTGGCCGACCTGGTCCGCGCCGGCCTCGGCCTCCCCGGTACCGGTTCCGCGATCGTCGCCCTCGAACTGACCGATCGGCAGGTCGAACGGCTCGCCCGAGCCGGCGTGGTCAGCAGCGTCCGCGCCGGCCGGACGCGCCTGTCCTGCCATCTCTACAACACCGAGGACGACGTCGACCGCGTGCTCGGCGCGGTGGCTAGCAGATGACGGCGGCGGCGTAACCGGGACCTCGCCTGGTTCGCCGGCGTGTGGGCGGTTACCGTGCCTTCCGTGTCGGCTCCATACCGCCCAGGGCAACAGTGGCCCAACAACGGTCCACAGCGACCGGAACGGCCGCCGCCCATCCAGTTCCGGCAGGGGGACGTGCCACCGCCCCCGCCGAACAAGACCATGCAGTGGGCGCTGCGGGCCGCCGGCCTGGTCGCCGTCGCGGTCGTGTCCGGCCTGATCTGGTTCTACATCACCGACGACTCGGGCTCGACGCCCTCGGACGGCGCCGGCCAGAGCGGCACCCAGGCCCCACCGAGCGTCTACAAGTTCGAGCCGCACAAGGACATGCCCAGACCGGACACAGTCGACGACTGCGCCAAGCACGCGTACGACGCCACCAGGACGTTCCTGACCAACACCCCCTGCGACCACCTGTCCAGGCAGCTGTTCGTCGCCGACTACAAGGGGCGGACGGTCTACACGTCGGTCTCGGTGGTCGTCATGCGGGACGCGGACAAGGCCGACCAGCTGCGTCAGCTCACCGACAAGAACGGCTCCGGCAACGTCAGCGACGTGGTCCGCGACGGCGTCGTCAAGATCGACGGGCTGAAGACGCTGAGCGCGAACGACGGCTACAAGTCCAAGCAGACCGGCAAGGAGGTCGTCATCGTCGAGTCGGACTTCGCCCCGAAGGACAGGAGCGGCGACAAGACCGCCGACCAGGACGCCCTGGACGACGTGTGCGAGGACGCGCTGAGTCTCGCCGGCCAGGTCGACGCCGGGTCGGGCTGACCGAGGCCGACCACGGTCAGCCGGGCTTGCCCGGCATCGGGGGCGTGGCCGGCGACTGGCCCCCGGCGATCCGCCACCGGGTGGCCCACACCGCCGACTCGGTCAGTCCGCCGAGCGCGAGCGCCCGCAGCTGCTTGTCGTCCGTCCGTTCCAGCACGGCACGCCAGGCGACGGTCGCCTCCGCCTCGGCGACCACGATCGCCGCGACCGCAGACGCGGAGTCGGTCACCGGCTGCGGCAGCACATAGGCGGGCTCGGCGGACCTGGGCGCCTGCCCCGCCCCGGAGAGCAGCAGCTCGGTCGCGTCCCGGCGCGCGCGGTGCGTGTTCTTGGCCGTCAGCGCCGAGGCCTTGTACGCGTCCGACAGGAACGCGCTCACCAGCCCGTACACCCACAGCGTGGCGTGCTCGGCGCCGAGCGCGTCCTGGGTGGCCGAGGCCGCGTCGCCGTCCAGTGACGCCGGCCGCTGCGACGGAGAGGTCATGACAGGACCACCCGCAGGCTCGCGCACCCGGCGGCGACCGACCCGAGCATCCCGGCCCGGTACCTGGGCACGGACGGCACGAGGTCCGCGGCCGCCTGCTCCGCCGCGGTGAGCGCGTCGATCAGTGCCCTGGCGCCGTCCGCCGGCACCTCTGGCTTCGTCGAGGGCGGGACCGAGGACGACGACGAGACCGGTGGCCGTGCCCGGTCGACCTCCGCCTGCAGTACCCGTGCGTGCTCGGTCCGTGCCTTGGCGACCTCGGTCGCGGCGGCCGCGAGGTCCGGCTGCGCGCCAGCGACCGACGAGGCCAGCGCGGCGTCGGTCCTGGCCTGCGCGGCCAGGTCGGCCAGCGGGTCCGGCGGTGGCGGCTTCGAGGGTTCCGGCGTGCACGCGGCCACCGGGACCAGGGCGGCGAGCGCGCCCAGACGCAGCGCCGCACGACGGGAGACCATCACAGCCGGTCATACTGCCAGGCCTGCCCACCACCCGGTCGGACGCACCATGCCTGCTCGGACCCAGGCCCTCCGAGCAGACGAGATACGCTTGGCAACCACGCAAGGTGAACGTCCACAACAGCAGGGACACAACAGCAGGGAGCGGCACGTGCCAGGTCAGCGACAACCCGCGAGCGGCGCCGGCGAGAAGCTCGCGCCATTGGTCGCGGACGCCGTGGCACGGGCCGGGTTCGAGCTAGAGGAACTCCAGGTCCAGCAGGCGGGCCGCAAGCAGCTGGTGAAGGTCGTCGTCGACGGCGAGAACGGGATCGGCCTCGACGAGGTCGCCGACGTCTCCCGGACGGTGTCCGAGGCGCTGGACCAGCGCGAGGACACCATGCCCGGCGCCTACACCCTCGAGGTCACCTCGCCCGGGCTCGACCGGCCGCTCACCAAGCCGAGGCACTGGCGCCGCGCGCGGCTGCGCAAGGTGACGGTGAAGGCGGCCGAGGAGAAGTTCGCGGCCCGCGTCGGCGACGCGGACGACGAGGGCGTCGAGCTGCTCGTGGACGGCCAGTTACGTCGCGTGGGATACCCCGAGATCGAGCACGCCGTCATCGAGGTGGAGTTCAAGGAACCGCCCGCGGCCGAGATCGCCAAGCTGACACATGAGGAGGGATCGAGGTGAATGTCGACATCGCGGCGCTGCGTGCGATCGAGCGTGACAAGGACATCCCCTTCGACACGGTGATCGAGGCGATCGAGACCGCGTTGCTCACCGCCTACAAGCACACCGACGGCCACCAGCCCCACGCCAGGATCGACATCGACCGGCGCACCGGCGTCGTCCGCGTGATCGCGTTCGAGGTGGGCCCGGACGGCGAGCCGGGCGAGGAGTGGGACGACACGCCGGAGGGCTTCGGCCGGATCGCGGCCACGACCGCGCGCCAGGTCATCCTCCAGCGCCTGCGCGACGCCGAGAACGAGAAGACCTTCGGCGAGTTCTCCGCCAAGGAGGGCGAGATCGTCGCGGGCGTGGTGCAGCGGGACGCCCGCGCGAACTCGCGCGGCATGGTCGTGGTCCAGGTGGGTGACACCGAGGGTGTGCTCCCGGCCGTCGAGCAGGTGCCCGGCGAGCGGTACGAGCACGGGGTCCGCATCAAGTGCTACGTGCTCGGTGTGAGCAGGGGAACAAGAGGACCCCAGATCACGTTGTCGCGGACGCACCCCAACCTCGTCAGGCGGCTGTTCGCGCTCGAGGTCCCGGAGATCGCCGACGGCACCGTCGAGATCCCGGCCGTGGCCCGCGAGGCGGGTCACCGGTCCAAGATCGCGGTCCGGTCCACGGTCTCGGGGGTCAACGCCAAGGGCGCGTGCATCGGCCCGATGGGGGCGCGGGTGCGCAACGTGATGAGCGAGCTTCTCGGTGAGAAGATCGACATCATCGACTACGCGGACGACCCCGCGACGTTCGTCGGCAACGCGCTGTCGCCGGCGAAGGTCATCTCGGTGCGGGTGATCGACGACCGGGCCAAGACCGCTCGTGTCGTCGTGCCGGACTTCCAGCTGTCGCTGGCGATCGGCAAGGAGGGCCAGAACGCCCGCCTCGCCGCCCGCCTGACCGGCTGGCGAATCGACATCCGGAGCGACGCCGCGCCGGCCGATCCACCCCCTTCCCCGGGAGTGGGCCAGGTCGCACCGGCGTCGGGTTCGGCCGAGTAGAGGGGACGGGATAGACTCATCAGTGGTTCATCATCATGGACCGGCGTCCAAGCACGCACGCGCACCGGCCGAAGGCCCGGTGCGGACGTGTGTGGGCTGCCGGAACAGGGCGTTGACCGGTGAGTTGCTCCGGATCGTGATATCGGGTGGGGAGCTCGCCTTCGATCTGCGAAGATCACTTCCAGGTCGGGGGGCGTGGTTACATCCCGATCTCGGATGCCTGAGCAAGGCCGAGCGTAGGCGGGCGTTCGCGAAATCGTTACGTGCGTCCGGTGAGCTCGACACCGGTCGTCTCCAGAGTGAGCTGGAGGCGCTGGTTCACCGCACGACCGGCACGGGATCTTCTCGAGCCGGGCAGGAAGAACGGAAGCAGGTCGACCCGTCATGAGTCAGCCGTGAAGCTGAAGCCATGAACGCCAGACGATAGGACGGGGTCGCGCGGGTCCTTACGCCGCCGGCCTCACTCGGACGAGGAGAGCAGTGGCAGGCAAGGCCCGAGTACACGAGCTCGCGAAGGAGCTCGGTGTAACCAGCAAGGACGTACTCGCGAAGCTCAAGGAGCTTGGTGAGTTCGTGAAGTCGGCGTCCTCCACCGTAGAGGCGCCAGTGGCCCGCAGGCTGCGGGACGCTTACCCCAAGGCGGGTGGGTCGGCCAAGTCCGACGGCCCCGCACGCAGGACATCAACCCCAACACCGACGCAGCCGAAGTCGGCGGCGGCGCCCAGTAAGCCGGAGGTCACCCAACCGGTGGCACAGACCGTCGTTCCGAAGCCGGCTGCCAAGCCGGGTCCGGCACAACCGAAGCCGGCCGTGCCAGTCGCGGCCACAGTCGAGACCGAGGCGCCCAGCCCGGCCGACGAGAAGCCGGCCCCCAAGCCGGCCCCCAAGCAGATGCCGCAGCCGCCGCACCAGCAGCAGCCCGCGGCCGCGCAGAACACCCAGACCAAGCCGAACGCGCAGACCAAGCCGAACGCCCAGACCAACTCGGGTCAGGGTGGCGGCCAGGTCGTGCCGCCGAGGCCGCAGTCGCCGAAGCCCGGTCCCCGGGCACCGCGGGTGGGCAACAACCCGTTCGGTGTCGGCGCCGGTGCGCCGCCCTCACGGCCCACGCCCGGCCCCCGGCCGGCCGGCCAGGGCGCGCCAG